>Ga0335085_10007249_pt1 | contig 17286 bp, 9 predicted proteins | sample Lox_Sample_45_FD_206712 | JGI IMG/M metagenome (GOLD analysis project Ga0335085, IMG submission 206712) | Soil microbial communities from Loxahatchee National Wildlife Refuge, Florida, United States - Lox_Sample_4.5 | ecosystem: Environmental > Terrestrial > Soil > Wetlands | place: USA: Florida...
TCTATGACCTGGGCGGAGGCACCTTCGACATCTCCATCCTGGAGCTGGGCGACGGCGTGTTCGAGGTAAAGTCCACCAACGGCGACACCCACCTGGGCGGGGACGACTTCGACCAGAAGATCATCCGATGGCTCATCGACGAGTTTAAAAAGGAATCGGGCGTCGACCTGAAAAACGACCGCATGGCCCTGCAGCGCCTGAAGGAGGCCGCGGAAAAGGCCAAGATCGACCTTTCCACCACGCAGGAGACGGACCTGAACCTGCCCTTCATCACGGCGGACGCCTCGGGCCCCAAGCACCTGAACATGAAACTCTCCCGCGCCAAGCTGGAGCAACTGGTGGGCGATTACGTCCAGAACACCCTGGAACCTTGCCGTAAGGCCCTGAAGGACGCGGGCCTGACCGTGGACGACATCCACGAGGTGGTATTGGTGGGCGGCATGACCCGTATGCCCCTGGTCGTCAAGACCGTGAAGGATTTCTTCAAGAAGGAGCCCCACAAGGGCGTCAACCCGGACGAGGTGGTGGCGGTCGGCGCCGCCATCCAGGGCGGGGTCCTCAAGGGCGAGGTCAAGGACGTGCTGCTGTTGGACGTGACCCCCTTGTCGCTGGGCGTCGAGACCCTGGGAAGCATCATGACCAAGATCATCGAGCGCAATACCACCATCCCGGTCAAGAAGAGCCAGGTGTTCTCCACCGCCGCGGACAGCCAAAGCACAGTTTCCATCCACGTGCTGCAAGGCGAGCGCGAAATGGCCTCCGACAACCGCACCCTGGGCCGGTTCGACCTGGTGGGCATCCCGCCCGCCCCGCGCGGCGTGCCGCAGATCGAGGTGACCTTCAATATCGACGCCAACGGCATCCTGCACGTGGGCGCCAAGGACCTGGGCACGGGTAAGGAGCAGTCCATCCGCATCACCCCCTCTTCGGGCCTCTCCGATGACGAGATCAAGAAGATGCAGAAGGACGCCGAACTGCACGCCGACGAGGACAAGAAGAAGAAAGAAAAGATCGAGGCCAAGAACCACGCGGACACCCTGGCCTATTCCACCGAGAAGGCCCTGAAGGATTACGGGGACAAGGTGGACGCGGACACCAAGAAGGGCATCGAGGAGAAGCTGGAAGCCTTGAAGAAGGTCCTTCCCGGCGACGATATCGAGGCCATCAAGAAGGCCGCGGAAGAGCTGTCCCAGGCCTCCATGAAACTGGGCGAGGCCATGTACAAGGCCGGGGCCGGTGCGCAGGGCGCCCCGGGTGCCGCTCCCTCGGGCGACGGCGGTTCGCCGGAAGGCGAGAAGCCAAAGGAAGGCCCGGTGGACGCCGAGTACGAACCGATGGACAAGGATAAAAAATAATTCAGAATTCCAAATTATGAATTTTGAATTGAGGAAGGCGGCCTTCGGGCCGCCTTTTTTGTTTTAGGGGTTAAAGCCAATCGGCAGTGGGATGGAATGTTATACTCTCCGAGAGTTGTTTCTCCGGAGAGGAAAGAATTGCCCAAACCCTTCAAACCGCCGGCTTGGCTTTTCCACAAAAAATACCGGCTCCGCTGGTTCCTGCTTTTCGCCTTCCTCTTTTCCATCCAAGTCCTCCCCAGGGTGTGGCAGGATTCGGCCCTTCCGGACGAGGCCTGGGAAACAACGACGGGTTACTACTATTGGGTAACCGGGGAAGCCTCCAAGCCCTTCAACCAGCCGCCCCTTGCCAACGCCTTACAAGCCTTCCCTTTGCTTTTCCTCCACCTCTCCATCGACCATCAGCCTCTTTCCACTGAAGACCGGGCCTATTCCTTTTTTTACGTCATCAACAGAGACCAGTTGGATTGGATCATCGGCTTGCCGCGCCTGGTGACGCTCGTCTTCGCCCTCCTAACCGGGTTTCTTCTTTACCGGCTGATGCGGAAAGAAAGCCTCCCTGTCTTTCTTTTCGCCCTGGTGTTTTGGGCCTTTGAACCCACGCTTCTTACCTATGCGGTGATCGCCAAGACCGATACTTTCCTGGTTTTTTTCTCATTCGCGGCCCTGCTGTTGTTCCTCAAGGGGCAGAGAGAACCGCGCGCGCGATGGGATGTCCTCGCCGGGGTCTTTTGCGGCATGGCGGTCACCAGCAAGTTATCGGGTTTTTCCCTGATCCCCCTGTTTCTCTTACTGGACCTTTGGGAAGCCTGGGAGAGACCGGGCTTCTGTTCCCGTTTAGGGCTGCGCTGGCTCAGGGGGGCGTCTGCCTTCGCCTTTTTGGTATTTCTCGTCTATCTTCCCGCCACTTTGAGGATGCCGGGACACCTCTGGCCCTTCACTTACCTGCGCTTGGATGTGGAACAATACCTTTGGTACGGCCGGAACCAACTGGAAGCCGGCGCTTTCCACACGCTCTTTTTGGGCCAATGGTTCGACCATGAACCCCTCTGGCACCTCCCGGTTATTTTCATCTTAAAATCGGCGATGCCTTTTGTCCTTTTGCTCTCGGCGGGCTTCCTGCTCTTGGGACAGGCGAAGATGCCCCGTTGGATGTGGCTGTTTCCCGCGGGATGGACCGTCTTGCTGGTGAATTGCCCGACCGTTTTTCTCCGTTACGCCTTGCCGGCTTATCCGGCCCTGATCCTGATCGCCGCCAAGGGGGCCGGTTGGTTATGGCAAAAGGGGAAGGCCCGCCGGTGGAGGATTTTAAAGCCGGTTCTTTTGCTCCTCGGGGTTTTGAACGTCCTGAGCGTAACCGCCCATTTCTCAAATCAAATCCCCTACTTCAACGACCTGGTGCCGCCGGACGAAAAGGGAAAGCTTCTTTCGGCCTGCTATTACGACCTGGACCAGGATTTGAAACGCCTGGGCCAGGTGGCCCGAGACCGCCATTGGACCCACGTCAAGCTGGCTTATGTGGGCCAGGACGATCCTTATTATTACGGCCTTCCCTTGTGGGAACCTTGGACGGTGAGGGACCTGGATGAACCCCAATGGGGGACGGTTTACGTCGTGCAACGAGGCTTTTTGGAAACCCGCGAGCCCAGTGCGGAAAAGAAATTCCCCATCGGCGAATCCTGGGTCGGGGATGTGGAGCCCACCGGGTCGGTGGGCGAAGGCTGGGTATATTTCGAGGTTCCCGGGAAGTGGAAGGGTGAAGATCTTTCCCCCGCCGTTCCTTCCACCCCTTCCCTGGTTTATCAAAACGCGCCGTATAGAAGACCCAGATAATTTCTTTTCGGAAGTTATTGCGAGGAACTTCCGATCTCGAGGTGACGAAGCAATCCCAACCGATCCAAGAGCTGCATCTTTTTTGAATGTTTGGATTGCCACGTCGCCCTGAACATCTGGGCTCCTCGCAATGACGGTAAAATGGGGCGCTACCGGCCTTAATGCGGATTTTTAACCCCGGAAGGGTGTTATAATTTCCCGCTTTTGATTCCTTTGCGAAGGCCGCCCCTTGCCCAAAAAAATCGCCATCCTCGGTTCCACCGGCTCCATCGGTATCTCCACCCTCAAGGTCGTTCAAAAGCTCAAACCCGCCTTCCAGGTGACGGGCCTAACCGCCTACCGCAACGCCAAGGAACTGGCCCGACAGGTGAAGCTCTTCAAACCCAAGGTCGCGGCCATCCTGGACTGGAAATTCTTCCCGGACCTGAAGGCTTTAACCCAAGGCACCTCCACCCAAATCTTGGCGGGGGAGGAGGGCCTGATGGCCGTGGCGGCTGAATCGGGGGCGGACCTGGTCCTTTCCGCCATCGTGGGGGCCGCGGGCTTGAAGCCCACCCTGGTCGCCATCCAGAAGGGCAAGGACATCGCCCTGGCCAACAAGGAAACCATGGTCATGGCCGGGGAAGTGGTCACCCGGGCCGCCCGCAAGTCCGGCTCCAAGATCCTGCCGGTGGATAGCGAGCATTGCGCGGTCTTCCAATGCCTGGCCGGTTCCTCCTCACCGAAGGAAATCCACAAGATCATCCTGACGGCCTCGGGCGGGCCCTTCCGCAACCTGGACAAGAAGCATTTCTCCAAGATCACCCGCAAGGACGCCCTGAACCATCCCACCTGGCGCATGGGCCCCAAGATCACCATCGACTCGGCCACGCTCATGAACAAGGGGCTGGAGGTCATCGAAGCCCATTTCCTGTTCAACGCGCCCTTTGAAAAGATCGACATCGTGATCCATCCCGAATCCATCATCCATTCCATGGTCGAATATATCGACGGTTCGGTGCTGGCCCAACTGGGCACCACGGACATGCAGATCCCCATCCAGTACGCGATGACCTACCCGGCCCGGGGCAATTCGCCGGTCAGCCGCCTGGACCTGGCCCGGATCGGGCGGCTGCATTTCGAGAAACCAGATAGGAAAAAGTTTCCCTGCGTGGACCTGGCCTACGAGGCGGGAAAGAAGGGCGGTACCTACCCGGCGGTCCTCAATGCCGCCAACGAGGTGGCCGTAAGCCGGTTTTTAAACGACGAGATCCCCTTTACCCATATCCCCAAAATTATTAGTAATACATTGGGCAGGTACCGGCCCCTGACAAACGGGACCCTGGATGGTATATTGAGGGCCGACCGCTGGGCCCGCGAAGAAGCGTCGAAACATTGATCTCACCGCCGAAAGACGAATTCAAACCAGGTGTTTTTTGTCCCATGCCAGGGTGGGCCTAGCCGTCCCTGTTGGGGCCGGCACTTGAAATGATTTGAAGGATTTGAAATGCCAATCGTGCACATACTTGAAGCCTTGCTGGCCTTTTGTTTCATGGTGGCCATCCACGAATGGGGCCATTTCATGGCCTGCCGGCTCGTGGGAGTCGGGGTGGATGAATACTGCATCGGTTTCCCGCCGCGGGTTTTTTCCAGGAAGTTCGGGAAGACGGTCTATTCGATCGGCATCGTCCCCTTGGGTGGGTTTTGCAAACCCCAGGGCGGGGACCTGAGCGGGCAATCGGCCGAGGAAATCAACGCCGCCCCCCCCAAGGCGGGGGATTACCTGGCCGCCGCTTGGTGGAAAAGGGTCCTGATCCTGCTGGCGGGCCCGGCGATGAATTTCATATCGGCCTTCGCCATCATGACCTTGGTTTACCTGACCATCGGCGAGCCTTATTTCGACCAGAAAGCCATCCTAGGTTTCGTGCCGCCCGGCAGCCTGGCCCAAAAGGCCGGCCTTGAGCGGGGCGACCTGGTCCTGAAAGTGGACGACAAGGCTATCGTCAATTTCCGCGATATCGACGATCTCCTGCCTTCGGCGGGCAAATCCTGCACCATCACCGTTGAGCGGGGCGGCCAAGATCTGGCCCTGAAATTCGACAATCCCCCCAAGTCCACCGACCCCAAGGCCGTGCCGCCCGATTTCGGAATCAACAACGTCATGCCCACGGTCATCGGGGAGGCCCTGATGGGCCAGCCAGCCCGCAATGCGGGGGTGCAGGACGGGGATACGGTCATTTCCATCAACGGCAAAAAACCGGGAGACTGGGCGGAGCTTTCCTATTTGATCAAGAACGAGACCCAAGACCCCCTGGACCTGGAAATCAGCCGGAACGACAAAACTTACAAAATCTCGGTCCGCCGTATTTTCACCGGGGACTACATGGCCATCGGGATCAGCCCCAAATTCGAGGAAGAGAAGTACAAGATGGTTTCTTTCCTGGACGCGGTCAAGGACGGGGTGAATTCCGTTTCCGTCCAATGCATGGCCATCGTCAAGAGCCTCGGAAACCTGATCATCGCGAAGGTTTCCCTGAAGGACAGCGTCTCCGGGCCTATCACCATCATCCGCATGATGTACCACCAGGCCGGCCAAAAGATGGAGGATTTCCTGACTCTGGTCTCCTCCATCTCCCTCATGCTGTTCCTGATGAACCTGCTTCCCATCCCCCTGGTGGACGGCGGCCAGATCGTGCTTTGCTTCATTGAGGGCGTCAAGCGGCACCCGGTCTCGCTGAGGATCCAGGCGGTGTACCAACAGGTGGGGATATTCCTGATCCTCGCCCTGTTCGCCCTGGCCTTTTTTAACGATTTTAAAAACCTGTTTTTGGAAGTCCATAACCACATCCATTGAACGGCAGTTCGCAGTCCGCAGCAACTTCTTGAAAGTCCAATTCATTAGTTAAGGAGTGCTTGTGAAACTTCACGAATACCAGGCCAAGGAAATATTCGCCAAATACGGGCTGCCGGTCACGCCCGGGGTGGTGGTGAAGCACTTATCCGAAGTCGATGAAGCCCTCAAGAAGTTTCCCACCGGGCCTTGGGTGGTGAAGGCCCAGATCCACGCGGGCGGCCGGGGCAAGGCCGGCGGCGTGAAGCTGGCCAAGACTGAGGCCGAGGTCAGCCAAAAGGCCAGCGATATCCTGGGAATGACCCTCGTTTCCCCCCAGACCGGCCCCCAAGGCAAACTGGTGAAGAAAATCTTCATCACCCCCGCGGCCGATTACACCAAGGAACTTTACGTGAGCGTGGTCCTGGACCGCGCCCGCCAATGCCCGGTCATCCTGGCTTCTTCCGAGGGAGGAACCGAAATCGAGGAACTGGCCGCCCACAAACCCCAGGCCATCCAAAAGATGTATGTGGACCCGCTGTTGGGGCTCCAACCCTACCAGGCCCGCCAGCTCCACCTGAACCTGGGACTCGCGCGCGACAAGATCAACCAGGGCGCCAAGTTGTTCCAGGACCTGGTGAAGATGTTTCTAGAACTGGACCTGTCCATGGTGGAAGTGAACCCCCTGGTGGTCCTCAAAACCGGGGACATCCACTGCCTGGACGCCAAGTTGGCTTTCGAGGACAACGGCCTGGCCCGGCACAAGGAATACGCCGAATGGCGCGACCCGGACGAGGAGGACGCGCGGGAGCTGGAGGCCGCCGGCCATGGGCTTTCCTACATCTCGCTCGACGGCAACATCGGCTGCCTGGTCAACGGGGCGGGTCTGGCTATGGCCACCGCCGACGCCATCCAGCACTTCGGCGGATCCCCCGCCAACTTCCTGGACGTGGGCGGCAGCGCCACCACCAAGGCCGTCACCCAGGCCTTCAAGATCATCCTCTCCGATTCCAGGGTGAAGGCCATCCTGGTCAACATCTTCGGGGGCATCATGAAGTGCGACGTCATCGCCCAGGGCATCATCGACGCGGCCAAGGAAGTGGGCCTGTCCCTGCCCCTGGTCATCCGCCTGGAAGGCACCAACGTGGAGCAGGGCAAAAAGCTGCTCTCCTCCTCCACCCTGCATTACCAGTTCGCCTCCAGCATGGACTCGGCCGCCAAAACGGTGGTGGCCGCGGCCAAGGAGGTGGCGAAATGAGCATCTATCTCGATAAAAGCGCGAAGGTCATCTGCCAGGGCATCACGGGTTCGGCGGGGTTGTTCCACTCCAAGGCCTGCCGGGACTACGGCACCAAGATGGTGGGCGGGGTCACGCCGGGCAAGGGCGGCAGTGAGATCGAGGGGTTCAAGGTTTATGACACGGTGGAGGAGGCGGTGGGCAAGACCGGCGCCAACACCAGCATGATCTTCGTGCCGGCGCTTTTCGCGGCCGACGCCATATTGGAAGCTGCGGCGGCGGGCATCAAGCTCATCGTCGCCATCACCGAGGGTATCCCTGCCAACGACATGGCCCGGGTCCGGGCGGTGCTGCGCAACAGCCACAAGGACGTCCGCCTCATCGGCCCCAACTGCCCCGGCATCATCACTCCGGGCGTGGCCAAGGTGGGCATCATGCCGGGCTACATCCACAAGCCGGGCAAGATCGGTATTGTGTCCCGCTCGGGCACCCTTACCTATGAGGCGGTTTGGCAGGTCACCCAATTGAAGCTCGGCCAATCCACCTGCATCGGCATCGGCGGCGACCCTATCGTGGGCACCACCCACCTGGACACCCTGGAAGCCTACAACGCGGACAAGAATACCGAGGGTGTCATCATGATCGGGGAGATCGGCGGCACGGCTGAGGAGGAAGCGGCTCTCTACGTGAAGAAGTACATGAAAAAGCCAGTGGCGGCCTTCATCGCCGGGACCACCGCCCCCCCAGGCAAGCGGATGGGCCACGCCGGCGCCATCGTTTCCGGCGGGAAGGGAACGGCCAAGGAAAAGATCGCGGCCCTGGAAGCGGCAGGAATCGTGGTGGCCCAAAGTCCCGGCGAGATCGGCAACGCCCTGGTGGAGGCCCTCAAGGGAAAGGGACGCAAATCCAAGGGGAAGAAAAAGAAGAAATAAGGATTTAACTCAAGAGCAACAGGAAAAGGCTCCTTCCTTGGGGAAGGGGCCTTTTGTTTTTAGTGCCAGTTGCCGTTGAGCATGGAAAGAAGGATGAAATCCGCCTGGGGGCCCCAGATGCGGGCGTCGGTGGTATTGAAGACAGCGAAGGTCCTCAGGCCGCAGGCCGAGGCGAATTGGGTGACGCCGCTGTCATTGCCCAGGTAGGCCGAAGATTGGGCGAAAACCGCCGCAAGATCCCGCAAGGGAAGGATCTCCGGGAGGAACTTCACCTGGGGGAGTCCGGCGAAGGCGTCCTTCAGGGCGGCCAGGTTCGATTGCTCCGCTTCCCCCCAGACGACGAGGACCTGTTTGGCCGATTCCTTGGCCGCCCTTTCGGCCGCGTTGCGGAAGAAGGAAAGGGGCGCGTTCTTGGCCGGGCTGCCGCTTCCCGGGTGGATCACCAAGGGCGTGGCCACCGACAAGGAATTCAGGATGAAAGCCCCACGCTGCTTCAAGGCATCGCCGATCTGGAGTTTGGCCTGCCGGAAGGGCGAATCGGGCGACAAGGGACAGGCGAAGGCCGTCTCCAGCCAGTATTCCGCGGCCCAGCGGGCTTCTCTCAAAAACTCGTCGAAGGGTTTAGCGGGGAAATGAACTTGGGCGCCGGAAAGGGAAGCCAGCTTTTCCAGCAAGGCCCCGTCCTTCTCCTTGAAGAAAAGGTAGATGTCCCTGAACCGTTCCAGGAATTCCCGTTGCTGGGCGCCTGCCGAGGAAGAAAGCAGGGCTTGAAGAAGGGGGTCAAGGGGAACAACGCCGTGGATTCCTAAAAGGTCGGCACCCAAAGATTCGTAGGGGGCGGTTCCCGCCACCGTCACTTCGGCGCGGGATTCCAAAAGCCGCAAGGCTGGCAAGGTCAGAAGGGCGTCCCCCAGACTTCCCGCCGCCAATACCAGTGTGGCCTGTTTTTCCATGGGGGCATTATAGGGATTTTAGCCTTGCCCAGCTTCCTCCAACACGAAGCAGCAAACAAGGGATTTTTGATACGAATTTCCTCCGGCTGTTTGGGTGGGCGCCCTGTTTAAAAAATGCCTTTTTTGACGTCTTTGTGCCGGACCATTTCACCGGAAATGATTGAACCGGTTTCCTGGGCGGGTTGAGGGTGAAGCTAAAGGGCTTTAAGAAACAAAAAGCGCTTCCAGAAGGTGCCCTTGGTCCTTTTCATTTCATTTTCCGCAACCTTCGTGGCATAGTTTCTGCTCCGTTACTTAATGCACTTAAATTCACTCCGTATTTCATCATGAGACTTCACAACAGGATTTAAAACGATTGAATAAACTTCCGAACCCCGAAAGATCCGAAATTCGAACGATCCTTCGCTTGGCCTGCGGGTTGTTTTGTTTCCTGGCAACCGTTTCGGGTTTTGCGGCCGGTCCCCCGCCCTTGGTGGTTTCGGGGAGCCAGATCGTGACCAGTTCAGGTTGCACGGTTTTGCTCAAGGGTGTGGACGTGGACGGGCTGGAGTTTTCCTCCAACGGTTACGCCTCCATTTGGCCTGGAAACATCGTGAGCGTGGCCCAACAGGCGGTGACCGGATGGGGTTGCAATATCATCCGCCTGCCCCTGGACCAGGATTGGTGGTTCGGGTGCACCAACGCCAAGGGGAGCACGAGCGCCGCCGCCTACCAGGGCATGGTCAACAGCATCGTGCAGTTTTGCAACGACAACAACGCCTATGTCCTCCTGGACCTGCATTGGTCAGGCACCTATAACGGGACTTCCCCCACAACCCCTTGCGGCGGGTCGGGGTGGGGAACGGCGACAAACCAGCAGCCCATGGCCGACGCCAACGCCCTCACCTTCTGGAGTTCGGTGGCCTCCACCTATGCCAACAACCCCTCGGTCCTTTTCGACCTTTACAATGAACCCTATGGAACCACTTGGGCGGCCTGGCAGTCGGGCGGGTCGGCGGGGACCATCTGGACCCCGGGCATGCGGTCCCTTTTGGGCGCCGTTCGCTCGGCCGGGGCCACCAATGTTTGCGTCATCGGCGGGTTGAATTACGCCAAGGATTATTCCGGGTTTTCCGGCAATCCCGTTACCGGAGTCAACGTGGCTTATGCGGCCCATCTTTATGGAAACCAGGTGGGGAATACCGCCAGCGGCTGGTACGGGTTCGTGGGCCCCGTAACGTCTTTCGGGCCCATCTTCGTGGGGGAATTCGCGCCGAGCACATCCTGTAACACCAACGACCCGACCTATGACACGAATATTTTCGCCTGGATCGGAAGCCCTGCCATCTCCGGAGGCACCGCTTGGTCCATGACCTCCAACTCCTGTCCCAATCTTCTCCAGAACGGAAGCAGTTTCGCGGTTACAACCTGGGGTGCGGCCGTTACCACATGGCTCGCCACGCCCCCGCCCAATTGTATCTACACCCTCACGCCCACGCCCACATTGACCCCCTGCGGCTACCCGGGCAATACCTGTACCCCCACCGACACCCCGACGCCCACCGATACCCCGACCGCCACGTCCACACCTTTCGCCAACAGCGATATTCCCTGGCCCAATCCCTGGGACGGCAGCGCCCCCCTGACCATCCAACATTCCATCACCAAGCCCGCCGACTCGGTTGAGTTGAAGGTTTACACGATCGCTTTCCGGAAAATCTGTGAGGTCAACAACCTGGATACGGGAAAAACAAACGGCCACCCCATTTATACCCTCTCCTGGGACCAGATGGGGAACGTGGCCAACGGCCTTTATTACGTCGTCATCGTCGAAAAGCGGGGACGCAAACAGAATCGAATCGTTTTAAAACTGCTGATTCGCCGGTAAAAGCCTTCTCCTTTGATGTTCCAAACCCTATAAAAGCGTTTTTATTAGTTTTGCCCCGGTCATTTGTCGAAGAGCCCGGCGGTATAATTTGAGCCGAAACGCGTCCCATCTCCTGGAAAACGGATCATGACTCCAAGAATCCCTAAATCCCTACCCCTTTACTGGCTTATGGCCCTGTCCCTTCCGGCTGTTTCGGCGGCCCAGACCCTTCCCGCCACGATCACGGTCAACGCCGCCACCACGGTAACGTCTTTTGTACCCATCAGCATTTTCGGCAACAACGCGGCCTATTGGATCCGCAGCGACCACAATACCGCCGTCCAGCCCAACGTCCAGGCGGCGGGGAATTATTTCATCCGTTATCCAGGAGGGTCCTCTTCGGACGACTACCATTGGAATGGGTACGGAAGTTTTGACTCCAACGGATACTGGATGTCCGCCGGTGCGAGTTGGACTTATGGTTGGGTCGCCAACGAAAAATACCGGGGTACCACCTCCAGCTACGGCACCGCCTCCCATATCACGGACGGAAGCGCCGCTACCACCTGGCTTTCCAACGTGGACACGGATTTTCCAACAAACCAATGGGTGGAGTTGAATCTCTCCACCAACGCCACGGTCAACGCCGTGACCCTTGTCTGGGGAACGCCCTATGCCACATCCTTCCAGGTGCAGTATTGGCCCTCCAACGGCTGGCCGCCCCCCTTGAGTGATAATTCGTCCAATAAATGGATCACCACCTCGGCGGGCACGGTGACCGGCACGGGCGGCACCCAGGGCGTGGCCTTTACGGCCGTGAACGCCCAATATTTCCGGATCCTCCTTACCGCCAGTTCCGCCGGAGCGGGCGGGGCTTACGCCATGGTCCAGGCCACCCTTTACAACGGCGGTACCCAGGTATCCGTCAATACCAACAACGCCACCAACCAAACGGCGGTGGAAGTATCCTCCACCGACCCGTCCGGGACCTTGAACTACACTACCAATCCGCCAGGCAGCACGGATTTCGGTTCCTTCATGGCTTACGTGAATTCCTTCAGCCCCCACGCCATTCCCCTGATCACCGTCAACGTGGGGACGGGGACGGCTTCGGAAGCGGCTTCCTGGGTCTATTACGCAAACAAGGTCATGAATTACGGCATCCAATATTGGCAGATCGGAAACGAGACGGAAGGAAGCTGGGAAACGGGGGGCCCCCTGCCCGCCAAGGATTACGTCCGGCGTTATATCGAGTACTACACCGCCATGAAAGCCGTAGACCCCACCATCATCATCACCGGGCCTGTAGCTGGAAGTTTCGGGGACACTTCCAACATGTATGACGGGAAAAGCTATGTGCAGGATTTCGTTTCCATCTTGGCTTCCAAGGGCGCCATCGGCGACCTTAACGCCATTGACTACCATTGGTACCCGAACTACGGCAATTACACCGCGGCCGCCGCCCTCGCCAGCACCTCCAGTTTGGATAATTTTCCGTCCCAGTTGAACGGCTGGCTTTCAAGCGCGGGGGTGCCAAACTACCAGAATGTCCCCGTTCTCATGAGCGAATTCAACGTGGACCCGGGGGACGAGAACTTCCAGGTGCAGCTAGGGAACGGCCTTTGGGTAGCGGACGCCCTGGGCCATTTCATCAACGCTTTCGGCAGCAGGGGCTATAGCAACCTCTGGGACACTTTGAACGGAGGGAGCGACCAAACCTCCACCACGGGCGGAGACTTGGGTTACCTGGACAACACCTCTCCCACCTACCAACCCCACGCTTCTTATTGGGCCATGCAGCTCATGGCCACGGCCTGGGCCGGGGGCGGCAATGCGGCCAGCCACCAACTGATTTCCACCACCAACAGCCTGCCCGCCTCCCTTTTTGCGGCCTATTCGGATTACCGGCCGGATGGCGTGTTTTCCCTGGCGGTCATCAATAAGGACCCGACCAATGCTTATAAAACCCAAATCTCGGGGATCCCCTTCACCCCCAACGCTACGGCCAACGGTTATACCTTTAGCGCCGCCAATTATGTCTGGGAGACCACCACCACACCCTACCACGCCTCCACCGACACTCCGCCGACGGCGATGTCCATCTCCAATGCCTCCTCGGCTTCTTTCCCGGTCACTTTCCAACCCTATTCCATCACGGTCCTGCAATTCACCAATTCCGGCCAGCCCACCAATACCCCCACGGGGACGCCCACGATCACGGCTACCCCCACGATTACCGCCACCCCCAATTACGGGCCGGCCACCCTGGTGGATGATTTTGAGGATCTCTCCCGGGACGGCACGCCGCCTGCCCGTACCAACCTTTGGAATGGGACATGGAGTACCGCGACCGCCACCGGCAGCAGTATTACCGCTCAGTACGGTGCTGCGGGGGCGGGGGGGACGAATTATTCCACCCAATTGTCGGGGTCGGTCTCGCTGAATGGCTGGACCGATTACAGCAGCATGCTCAGCCCTGGTTGGCCCCCAACCCCCTATAACCTTTCGGGAGCGGGAATTATCGGGTTGGAATTCTGGTTTTACGGGGACGGAAAAACCTACCGGGTGGAAGTAGAATCCCAAGCCGTCACCGATTACGATTTTTACGGCATCAACATCACCCCGCCCGCGGGCCAATGGACTTTTTACCAGGTGCCCTTTTCCACTATGCAGCGGCAAAGCTGGGGGGCCCAAGCGGGAACCCTTCCCACTTATTTCGGAGGCACGGATGCCACGGGAATCCAGATCGCCACCCAGTTCGCCCCCGCGGCGGCGGGAACCCTTATGACCTTCTCTTACAATATCGACCAGATCGCCTTCTATACCTCCTCCGGCATCGCCACCGCGACGGCGACTTCAACGCCGACCGGCACGAGGACCTCCACTCCCACCTTGACCCCCTCGGCCACGCCCACTTCGACGGCCACCCCAACCCCCTCCGGCACGCCCAGCGCGACGCCCAGCCTGACGCCCACTTCAACGCCCAGCTTCACCGCAACGGCAACCCCCACGGGCAGTTGGGACACCTCCACCCCCACCAACACCCCGACGCCAACGCCGACTTTCACGGCCACCTTGAGCCCGACTGCCTCATCCACTTCCACCCGCACCTCGACCCCCACTTTAACGCCGACCCTGACCACCACCTTGACGCCCACCGTCACCAACAGCTTCACCTGGACGCCGACCCCTTCCATCCTCAACCTGCTTTACCCCAATCCGGTGACGGGAAATGGGCCGGTGAACTTTAATTACAACCTGACTTCGCCCGTGGACCAGGCAAAGGTGAAGCTCTTTACCGTCTCCTTCCGCAAGATTTACGAGGATGACGGCCTTTCGACGGCCCTGGGCCCGAACCAATACAGCCTGGATTTCGGCAAGGCGGGACTTAATCCGGCCAACGGGCTTTATTACGTGGTGCTGGAATTCAAGACCGGAAGCCGGGAAACCCACCAGGTGATGAAACTCCTCATCCAGCGCTGATTCCCATTCGGAATCAGCACACCCAAGGTGGCGCCTCAACTTGAAGTTTCGGGCAGGGGCGGTAAGGCCGGTATATTAACCGCATCCTTACATTCGCCCTCCTGCGGGAAAAATTCCGGGAGAAGAGAAGCCATGGGAAAAGCCATCATCGTCACCGGATTGGCTCTTCTCCTTTCGGCTTCTTCCGCGGGGGCGGCCGATTCGAACCGGCTTAAATCGGGGAGCTGGGTTTTCCTGCGGCCGCCCCTTTCCTTCTCCTTTTCCGTTTCCATGCCCGCGCCGCCCCAAAAATCGGAAAAAAGGGATGAGTGGCGCGCCGAGGATTCGGACGGCCGCGTTTACAGCGCGGCCCAGGGTTATTACACCGAACCCCAAAAAATCGTAAACCCCGACGGCTTTATGCGGATGATGGCCAACCGGTTGGCGGCCAATACCGGTTCCAAGATCGCCTACTTCTGGACTTTCAAATACCAATATGTTCCCGCCTGCGAGTTCAAGCTGGTCGATTTGCAAAACCACCGGGTAGGGGTGGGGAGGTATTTCCTGGTGAACCAATGGTTTTACTTCCTCGACGTTACATCCTTTGACAGGGATTTCGATCCCAAGCCTGCGAAAAAATTCTTTGAGTCCTTCCGGATCATCAATCCCCAATTGAAGGACTTCCAACCGTGAGAAAGAGCCGGGAAGGGTTTTGCCGAATGGCCAGGGCTAGGTGGGTAGAGCCGCCAAAGGGTTTTAATATCCTTGGCTCCTAAACGCTGAATCCCAAGAACCCCTGGCGATACTTCCCATTCATCGTTCATCCATTTACTTTGTGGAAGCGGTTTCAATTCCTCGAAGCGGCGTAGAAACTGTGGTACCCTCTGCCGCGTTCGTCTTTTTCGTCTATTTTTCTATTCGGGGCTTCCTTGAATCGTTTACGAAAGATCCTTTTGATTACCTGTTTCGTCTGCCCCTGGGTTGCGGGCACCCGGGCCGCCAGTATTAATTTCACCATCAATGTGGGAGTCGCCGGCACCACCATCCCGCCCCAGGCCTATGGGACCGATCAGTTCCTTTCCGGGGTAACCAATCCCCTCTACCGCCAGGGGGGCAACCGCATGACCGCCTATAATTGGGAAAACAATTCCTCCAACGCGGGGAACGATTACGGTCCCAACCATGAGGACTGGTACCTGGTTCCCAACGGCGTTACCCCGCCGGGAATGCCCGCCACCACCCTGACCACCTTTATCGCGGTCGACAACGCGCTGGGGGCGGATTCCCTTGTCACCCTCCAAATGGCGGGTTATGTTTCCACGAACGGCGCTTGTAACTGTGTCGTCAGTATTACGGGTCCGGCCGATACCGCCGGAACCTATTGGAAGGCCGTCAGTTTTACCGGAGGGCCCACTTCGGGGCCGCCCAACACATCCGATAACGTGGTCTATATGAATGAGGAGATGGCCTATCTTCTCTCCACCATCGGCGGCGCGGGAGCGGGCGGCGCCAAATTCTACGACCTGGACAACGAACCGGCCCTTTGGAACAGCACCCATCCCATGGTTCATCCCAGCCAGCCCACCTGCGCGGAAGTTTCGGGAAAGGGCATTACCTTGGCCCAGGTTATCACCGGGGCCGACCCGAACGCCCAAATCCTGGGCCCGGTGGCCTACGGCTGGAGCGAATACGTGAACAACCAGAGCGCCCCCGATGCGGGTATCCTTGGTTCCTACAACAACGGGGACGGGGTGAGTTACCTCAACTATTACCTGGCCCAGTTCAGCGCCGCTTCCTCCGCGGCCGGGCACCGGCTGTTGCACTACCTGGACCTTCACTGGTACCCGGAAGCCACCGGCCTGGACGGAACAAACCAGGTTCGCATCGTAAACGACGATACCACCTACAATGTGGCCGTGGCCCGCATGCAAGCGCCCCGCAGCCTCTGGGATCCTTCCTATGTGGAGACCAGCTGGATCGCCTCCTCCCTGAGCAACAAGCCCATCACCCTGATTCCCAGGCTGCAGGCGGCGGTGAGCCAGTATTACCCCGGTACGGGGCTGTCCTTTTCGGAGTACCAATACGGTTCGGGGGAGGATATCTCGGGCGGGGTGGCCCAGGCGGACGCGCTGGGCATCTTCGGCCAGTACGGTGCCATCGCCTGCCGCTGGGATGACGGCACCAGCGACGCTTACGTGAAGGCGGCCTTCAACCTCTACCTCAACTACGACGGCGCCGGGTCTTCCTTCGGCGACCTCTCGCTGCCGGCTACCAGTTCCAGCGTCAGCCTTTGTTCGGTTTACGGCGCCCGCCGCGCCACTTCGCCCAACAAGTTTTGGGTGGTGGCGGTGAACCGGGATTACCCCTGCTCGGGCTGTCCGGCCTCCGATACGGGTAATTTCACCCTGAACAACCTTCCGGCGGGGGTGGTCATTTCCAGCATCCGCTCCTTCCGGTTTGACGCCACCAGTTCAAGCCTTTACCAGCCGGCCTCCCCCAGCGCCTCCGGAAACGGCTTCACGGACAGCCTTCCCGGAAGGTCCGGGACCCTCTACGAAATCTCCCTGGGCACTCCCACGATGACCCCGACTCCCACGGATAGTCCCACCCCTACGGCCACCGCGACCCCTTGCTTCGACGGGGCGGGTCATACCTGCACTCCCACCTTCACGGCCAGCCCGACTGATACGCCGACCAGTACAAACACCCCGATGATCACCGCCACGCCCTTTCCGCCCTCGCTGCTTTATCCCAACCCGGTCTTAGACCAGACTCCCCTGGGTTTCTATTACTACCTGGCCTCACCCATGGACCAAGTGAAAGTGAAGCTCTTCACGGTTTCTTTCCGGAAAATATACG
>Ga0335085_10007250_pt1 | contig 17284 bp, 12 predicted proteins | sample Lox_Sample_45_FD_206712 | JGI IMG/M metagenome (GOLD analysis project Ga0335085, IMG submission 206712) | Soil microbial communities from Loxahatchee National Wildlife Refuge, Florida, United States - Lox_Sample_4.5 | ecosystem: Environmental > Terrestrial > Soil > Wetlands | place: USA...
TTCACGCAGAGCAAGCTCTAGCGCATTGGAAGGGCTTGATTGGATTGCAACTGCCCCTAACCACAAGCTACATCGGACGGTGCATCGAATGCAATTGGCAATCGCGTTGATATTGTGAGCGAGTTCACGGGGTCTTATTTCATTCAGGATTTAAGTGCTTCCCTTCCTCTTTTCAACGCCCCTTCTTCTCGCGGGCACGGCGAGATGGGGAATGCCCCTGCGCGCGGCACGGCGGACTTCTGCTTCGGCTTCGCCGCCCTCCGGGTTTGCGGTCCCTCCAAGAAACAATTCGAACAGCGAAGTTTCTTGGCTCCCCCGCAAAAAGCAGCCCTTGACCTGGCGAGCAGGTCCCACTCGCTCTTAGTGCCCCGCGAGAAAAGGGAAGAAAAGGAGAAACAACCGTGACCGAGGAAATCAAAACCCGGCAGACAGTAGATGAAACGACAAGCGCGGTCGAATGCGGCCAGCGGACCGACACAGGCAGCGCGCGCTATGGCGCTGAGAGAAAACCGATGGTTTCGTGGGCCGCTCTGTTAGACGAAGCCGTGAAGAAACCCGGCTTCATTCACGAGGCGTACAGCCGCTTCCATAACTACAGCCTTGGGAATCAGCTTTTGGCCTTGTTCCAGTGAACGTGGAATATGCCACGGCATCAGAAGGGAGAGTACCCGGCGACACAATGGAGAGCGACGGTCTTTGGCAGGGGGGACCTAACGGAAGGAGCCCGTAGGGCGACTGGAGTTAGGTTCCCCCTGCCGGCGCGCAAGAGTACCCCCCAAAGTCGCTCGGTCAGGGAGGAACCGTGGAATCGATAAAATGGGAGCGCTATCCACGTCTGGCCGGATCCGGATCGGCCAAGGCGTGGATGACGATACAGATTAACCTGGGGCTCGCTCGTAATACCGTGGAAGCATACTGCCGGGCCTTGGAGGACTATCTCACCTTCTGTGAGCGCCACGCGCTGGTGCCCGAAAGTGTTGGCCAGGCAAACGTGGCCAGCTACGTTCACGATTTGTCTGAACGGCCCCATCCCCGTCATCCCCGAAAAACCAGTGACGCTTGTCCAGATGTGGTGCTGCGCCTGGCGAATGCGACGCTGCAGCAACGCCTGACGGCGATTCGCCTCTACTACGACTATTTGAAGGAAGAAGGCACGCGCGGCGACAATCCCGTCCGGCGAGGCCGGCACATTATGGGCAAGCGTTTAGCGGGTTCGCGTGGGGGTATTCTGCATCGATACTACAAGATGCCATGGATCCCTACGGAGGAGCAGTGGCGTTCGATACTGAACGCCGCTCGGTCTGAGCCAATTCGCAATCGGGTGATGCTTGCGTTCGCTTATGACAGTGCCTTGCGGAGGGAAGAGCTCTGTCACCTGGCGACTGGAGACATTGATCCTGCTCGCCGCCTGCTGCGTATCCGTGCGGAGACGACAAAAAACCACCAGGAGCGAGTCGTCCCGTATTCAGAGCCGACCGGTCAGCTCTTCAATGATTACTTGCGTCACCGGCGCGAGATCAGTCAGGCTCGTGGGCTGCTGTTCCTTTCTGAATCTCGGAGGAATCGCTCCCTTCCTGTGTCGATCTGGACGTGGTCCAAAGTGGTGGCTGGGATTGCGGCGCGCTCGGACGTTCCCGAACTAAGCACACATACCTTCCGCCATCTCTGTTTGACCGACTTGGCGCGTGCGGGCTGGGAGTTGCATGAAATTGCGCGGTTTGCCGGGCATCGCAGTTTTCAGACTACCCTCACGTACATTCATTTGAGCGGCCGCGACCTTGGCCTCCGGCACGCTCGTCGCCTCTACCCCCGCTTAACGGCTGATTTGATGCTCTTTTGCGGCAGCCCCCGGCTGGCGGACTTCACGCCTGAGGTCCTGGAGAAAGCCCGGCAAGGCAGAATGGCCATTCGTCTAAAGTGCCTGTTAGGGGTATTCGGCAAGGCGCTCACCTCTCTTCAAGGGCGCGAATGCCCTGTGGTAACTCGGGCGCCTGCCGTCAAAACCGTGGCACAATGCGTTGAATCAGGCGTTCCGGAAGAGTGGGCGCGATGGTGCATACGAGTGTACGAGAACTCGACAACATCAGCGAGCCACCACCGTCACATCTTCTACGACACTCTCATCATTGGGCGCTGGCTCGCAGCCAAACATCCTGAGTTCGTAAATCCCGACGCGTGGACTCGCGATACGGCAGCAGAATGCGTGGCCCAAGTAAATAGGCTCACCGTTGGAGAATACTGCAATCCAAGGCGCACCCGCCGCCGCATGGAAGGGAAGCCACTTACGCCCTCAAGCAAGTGTGGCATTTTGACGAGCGTCCGCACTTTCTTTTGCGAATTACAGGAGAAGGAGTGGATCAAGCGCAGGTTCGATCCGTTCAGGACGCTAGCCACGCCGGCTTCCACTAGTCGCCTCGTCGTTACGAATCCCCGTATTATGGCGGACGATGTCTGGGCCAAGCTACTCCACGCGGGGATGAATTTGACTATGGCCGATTTACCTATGGCCGAATGCGGCCACAGGCCGCGTATGCAAAAACCCTGGTATCCATTGGAGATGGTTCGGGCGGTGGCCACCGTCTGGCTATTCGCGGGGCTGAGGCAGGATGAAATCCGGCGGCTCCGCGTGGGGTGCATCCGCTGGCAGCGAGAGGAACTCGCGGTGCAATCGACGGGCGAAACGCTACCGCCCAATTCGGTGTGTATGCTGGCGGTTCCCACCAATAAGACTTCGCCAGCGTATACCAAACCCGTCGATCCCCTCCTCGGCCATGCCGTAACGGCCTGGGAGAAGGTTCGCCCGGCTCAGCCGGCCGCCCTCGACGCCAAGACGGGCGAGATGGTTCATTACATATTTAGTTATCGAGGTCAGCGGATCGGCACCCTCTATCTGAACGAGACGATTATCCCCGTCCTTTGCCGTAAGGCAGGCGTCCCCGAACACGATGCCCGTGGCCGAATCACCAGCCACCGTGCCCGCTCAACCCTCGCCACTCAGCTTTACAACGCCAAAGATGGAATGAACTTGTTTGAATTAATGGAATGGCTTGGCCACCGGTCTCCATCCGCGACGCAGCATTATGCCAAGATCACCCCCACGAAACTGGCCAAGGCCTACGCGGACGCAGATTATTTCAAGCGGAACGTTCGCACCACCGAGGTGTTAATTGACCGAACTGCCGTCTTAAGTGGTGCTGCCGCGCAGGGAAAACCATGGCAGTACTACGATCTTGGCCACGGTTTATGCACCTATAACTTCTTCGAGCAGTGTCCCCATCGTATGGCCTGTGCAAAGTGCAGTTTCTACCTCCCCAAGGAAGCAACGGCGGCGCTGCTTGAGGAGGGCAAAGTCAATCTCCACCGTATGCGGCAAGAGATCAAGTTGACCGACGACGAGCGGAGCGCGGTGGACGATGGCATAGTGGCGCTCACGAAGCTTGCAGAGCGCCTTGCAGCCGTCCCAGCGCCGGATGGCCATACTCGTGATCAGCTTGTAAAGCCAAGTGGCTCCCGCGAACTTGAGATGTTGGCGCCGGGCTAAAAGGGAAGAGCCGAAACGCCAGAACAGGTAGGTAAACTCCGACACAGGCTCCAAAGTGTACGGCGGCGACGATTCTGAGAAGCATGGCACGTATGACTTTCATAAACATGGGATTTCACGGATTGGGAGCACCGCGATTGCCGGGCGCGCGTGCGTCGCCACGACCGGCAATCGCGCTTCCCGTTAAGGTTGCGGGCGCACCACCTGCAACTGCGTCCAATTGCCGTTGAGGTTGCCGTTGGGGTTGAAGTTGGGGTCGTCGCTCATGACGTACTGATTCGTCCCGTTGACCCAGGCGTGGTCGTACTGGTTGCTGAGCTCCATGGTTGCGCCTGTGCTCGGATCGCGGAAGGTCTGCACGCCGCGGATTCCCTGACTCACGCCGTACGCAGCCTGCATGGAGCCGGCCTGCTGCCTGGCGGTGACGCCCTGGAGCGTATTGATGATGTTTAGCTGAAGCTGCGCGATGATCTGCGCCTGCTTCGCCAGCTCCTCCTGTTTCCTGCGATACATCGTCGCAATGACCCCGTCGCTCCACTTCTTCCATTCCGGGTCCGGGTGAACGGTGCTGGCGATCAGCTTGAACAGGCGGTCGTTGGCGTCGAGCTGGCCCGTGGGCGTCCTAAAAAACATGACTTTGATGGCATGCCAGTCGTAGGCGGTCGCGCGGCCGCCGGCCGGGAACGCCCGAACAACGATGGCTGCCGCGATCCACTCCTCGACGGGCTGGCCTTTGTCGTCGTCGAAAGCGAGCCGCGCGCGAGCGGCATCCGTACGAATCCCGCGCGTGTTGCCGTCCGCGCCGGCGGGAGGCAGGCCGAGTTGGTACCGGACGAGCTGGTCAAGTTCCGGAAAGGGGTCAATCGACACTACCGTCTTTCCCTTGCGATACTTCGCGATCATGTCCTGACGCAGGAATTCCGCCGCCGGGACCGGAGCTCGTACCGGGCACGGCTGCAACCCCACCTGCTCATCCCGCTGGTTCTGTATCTGCATCTGGCGCTGCCCGGCAGGGTCGTCGATATACTGCCACGTGAACTGGGGAACCAACTGCATCGCAATCGAGCTGTCGGCGCTTTTGGCGACTCCGCCCATGGCGAAGAAATCGGCGAAACACCCGTCCTCCCTATCCTTAAGACCCTGGCCCTTCATACTGCCGCTGGCCACAAAATCTTTGAACTGCCAAGTGGTGGGGATCATCAGGTGGTAGGCCGGACCGGGATGATCCAAAGCATGGGAGTCGATTTGGGCCTGCTTCATCAGGAAATAGCGCTGTGGCGAGCCGGCGGCCATGCTGTGAGTGGAGTGGCTGCGTGATGGCACATTCACCGGGCTGCTGGGCGTCGTGCCTGTATCTACGGGCGCGACGCGCGGGGGAGCTTCCGGCGCCGGTGGAGGGTTAGTTGGCCCGGCCGGCGCGGGGCTAGCGATCGCACCGCCCCCACTTCCCCGCGATTGACCCATTGCCTTGGCAATAGCTTGCTTGCAGCCGTCTGAGACTTCCGCCTGGTGCTGCTTCAGGCAGGCGATAATTCGCCCACCGCCGGGCGGCACGCCGGCGCAGAGAGCCTGCACGTCAGCCCCGCACGCCGCCCGCAAGTCGGCTGAGATCTGTGGTGACCCGGGCCGTGCGAGGATTGACCGGGGTCGGAGCAGGGCCCCGAGGAGTGCTGCGTGCGCGGCGGCGACGCCGCACACGATGAATACCTTTCTTGACCTCGACGCCATGGTCTCCTCCGTGGATGTTGAAGCGTACAGGTCGCCAACGTTGGCCGACTGGCCGTGGATGAGATTAGGTCGCAGACTCGCCTCGCGCGCCTGTTGCCGCCAAACGCTCATGCCGTGTTGAACCCTTCGATTGATGACTCGGGCCAGACTTGCCGATATGACCCGATGACTGCTGTCATTATACCGCGCCAAGCTTCTCACTGACGTCGTAACTTCCCTGCTGAAGGTGCGGGAAGCTTACGCGTACACATGTCGGTATCATAATCCCGAAAACCTCTAAGCAGAACCGCAGCTTCGTGAGATGCGCTGCTGGTCGTCTCTTCAGGAACAAAGCGTCGCCTGCATCGCATCGTGATTGACCGATTTCCGTCGGTCAACTCTATTTCTGCCACCGCTTCTCGCGGGCATGGCGAGCAGAGAAGCGCACCTGCGCGCTCACGACTCTGCGGGCTTCTGCTTCGGCTGACGCCGCCCTGCGGGTTTTGGCTCCTCCGTTCCGGCCCTCCCCAAAAAGCAGCCCTTGGTCTGGCGAGCAGGCAATTGCTCGCCCTTTTTTGCCCCGCGATAAGCGGGAGCAGAAAAGGAGATAACGACATGACCGAGGAAATCACAATTCGTCAGACAACGGAAGAGACGACGAGCGCAATACCCGCAGGCCAAGAGGCCTCCACAATGGGGGCGCGCTATGGCGCTGAGAGAAAGGAAAGAAAGCCCATGGTTTCATGGGCAGCATTATTGGACGAAGCCGTGAAGAAGCCGGGATTCATCCACGAAGCCTACACCCGTTTCCATAACTACAGTCTGGGAAACCAGCTTCTTGTTTTGTACCAGTGCGTCGAGAGAGCCCTCCCACTGGGTCCATTGGCCTCCTTCATTAAGTGGAAAGAGCTTGGCCGGCACGTGAAAAAGGGCGAGAAGGCACCGACGCTCTGTATGCCCGTTACCTGCAAACGCACGAGCACGGTGAAAAAAGATGATGGTATCGAAAAAAATGAGCAAACCACCTTCACGCAATTTATTTACAGAAACCATTGTTACCACAGATTAGAAGGATCTGCGTCTGGAGCATTGAAAACGCGTCGTAAAAGTATGTGAGAAAACCTCATATCTCCTTTCTTTTCCATGTGCTCTGGGCCCGATCCTCTTCCTTTATCGCAGCGCTCTCCCCAACTGAACGACTGACATTGAATGTTATGCCCGTTGAGATTGGCCTCCTCGCTCGAGCGTCGGTCAGTCCAGATCACGGAAATGGATAGCCAGAACGGTGACGTCGTCCTCGGGTTCACGTCCCGAAGCGCGAAAGGACCAGCGGGACAATTCCTCCAATAATCCATCCACGAATGGATCGGCGTCGAGCTCCCGATGCGTTTCGAGAAATTTTCGGAAGCGCTCCGCACCGAACTGCTCGGCAGTGGGGTTCGTCATTTCCAAAACGCCATCGGTGTAAAGAACAGCCCAGTCCCCTTCCTTGAAAGGCATCTCTACAGACGAGTAGGTCGCCGAGGGGAATGCGCCGAGGAATAGGCCATTCTCCGTGACTTCATGGGCGGTCACGGCGGATTTGTCCCCGAGCAACAGCGGTGGGTGTCCAGCGCCGGCGTAACAAATCGATTTATTCTTGACGTCCACAACCATGTAGGCGGCAGTGACAAACCGATCGTGAAACTTTCCGCACAATGCCTGATTCAACCCAGTGAGGACCCGGGCGGGTTCCAACGCCTGCGTCGATTGCGCGGCAAGAGCAATTTTTAACATTGAGGCGATCAGCGCGGCAGACATCCCATGTCCAGACACGTCCGCAACAAAGATCCCAAGATGATTCTCATCGATGTTAATGAAGTCGTAGAAGTCCCCGGCGACTTCGGTCATGGGGACGTAACGGGCGGCAATGTCCAACCCGGCGATGGCAGGGACCTCCGACGGTAGAATGGATAACTGGATCTTCCGGGCGGCTTCCAACTCAGCTTTGACTGCTTCCAATTGTTGTGCCAGCCGCTTTTGGATTTTATGGAGAGTCAGGTGAGTTTGGACCCTGGCTTTAAGAATTGGCGGCGAGAAAGGTTTGTGAATGTAATCCACTGCCCCCATCAGGAAACCTTCGGTTTCGTCGTCGACTTCCGTTTTGCTGGTAAGAAATATGATGGGGATATCCCGGGTGTCGGGATCGACTTTCAGGCAGGCACAAACTTCATATCCGCTCATCTCTGGCATCACGATGTCCAAGAGAATCAGGTCGGGAGGAGAGGCCCCTCTTGCCAATTCCAGAGCCTCATTGCCGTTTGTGGCAACGCGGACTCGGTACAATTCCTTCAAGATGGAATTCGCCACCTGAATGTTTGCGGGTTCGTCGTCCACCAACAGTAAGACATTTTTGTTGTCGGTATTCATGTTTTCACCTGACCTTCATCCAGATTATTTTCCCGGGTAATCCGATTCAATATAACCTGAGCACCCTTAAAATCGAATTGACTAATTGCTGCCCTCAGGGATCGCAGTCGCGAGTTTTCAACCTGTCCGGCCAGGGAAGATTGCACTTGGGAGAAAGCGTCTTCTGCTTCCGCGTCGCTCGCCAGCAGCAGGGCCCTGAGTCGCGTAACGGCGGCGGATGCAGCCTGACGATCAAATCTCGAACTGGTGGTTGGTTTGATCTCTATTTCTTTCGATGGCAACTCCTCGATCGCTTGTTGTATGGCTTGAATCTGGGGGTCGAGGACAGACTTAAATTCTTCCAAAACCGCCGGAGACGTGACTTCGGCCTTGGCAACGGCCTTCTCCAGTTTCTCCGCCGTATTGTACAGACGATTGATTCCGAGATTGCCGGCGACTCCTTTTACCGTGTGGGCCAAGCGTTCCGCCAGTTTGGCATCTCCATCATTCAGGGCATTGGCGATCCGTGAACCGACGTCTTTCTCTTTTGCTGCAAACTGGGCCAATAGATCGCGGTACAGCCGCCTGTTACCGGCAACTCGCTTCAAGCCCCCATCGATATCTACGCCTGCGATCACCGGGATCGGCACTTCATTCGGACCCCAAGCGGGTTGCGCACGTTGTTCATTCTCCGGCGACTGCCGTGATTTTACCCATCGCGCCAGGGTTGAAAAAAGTGCGCTGGGATCGATCGGCTTGCTGACATGATCGCTCATTCCGGCGTCCAGGCAGCGCTGCCGTTCCTCCACCATCGCGTGCGCGGTCATGGCGATGATTGGCAAACTTTGTAGCTGCAGTTCGCCTCGAATCAACCTTGTGGCGGCAAACCCATCCATCTCGGGCATCTGCAAGTCCATCAGAACAGCGTCGAACCTCCCGTCTTCTTTCCTCAGAATCTTTAGCGCTTCCGCCCCGTTGTTCGCGACTTTAACGACGGCCCCCTCACTCTGGAGTAATTCTGTCGCCACTTGCTGGTTCATTTCGTTATCTTCCACCAGCAGGATTCGAATTCCGCGCGCATCATACGCGTGATCATCCTTCTTTGAGACTGCAGAGATCGTCTCAGGATGAACTATTCCAAACAAGTCCATCAACGTGTCGTACAACATCGAAGGTCCGACCGGCTTCAACAGATAGGCGTCGATACCAGCTTCTTCTGCCTGGTTTCGAATGTCTTCCCGCCCGAACGCTGTCACCATTACTATTTTGGGCACCTGCTGAAGACGCTCACCACGCTTGATGATTCGGCTGGCCTCCAGCCCGTCCATGCCAGGCATATGCCAGTCCATCAGGACCAATCGATACGGATCTCTCGCTTCGGAGGCGGCCAACTCCCGGATGGCATCTTCCCCGGAAGCAACAGACGCTGCACGCAACGCAAAGGCTCCCATCGCCTCCGTCAAGATTTGGCGGGCTTGAGCATTGTCATCCACCACCAGGACGCGCATACCCGCAAGGTCCGGAATGAATCGCTTCGACTTGACTCCGCCGATTCCGATTCCGAACCACGCTGTGAACTGAAACGTACTTCCCTGTCCGACATTACTTTCCGCCCAAATATTGCCTCCCATCAATTCCACCAGGCGCTTGGAAATTGACAGGCCCAGGCCCGTCCCTCCGTACTTTCTCGTCGTGGAAGTATCCGCCTGGCTGAACGCTTGAAAGAGCCGGGCCATCTGTTCCGGCGTCATCCCGATGCCGGTATCCCGCACGGCGAATTTCAGCTTGACCCGATCTGAAGCGCTTTCCTCTTGGGTGACGGAGACCACCACCTCGCCGCGTTCAGTGAACTTCATTGCGTTGTTTACAAGGTTAATCAAAATCTGGCCCAACCGCAGCGAGTCGCCCATCAAATTAGGGGGTATCTCATTCTGGGTAGAAATAAGGAATTCCAGATTTTTATCCTGGGCTTTCTGGCTGACGATCGTGGAGAGGTTATCGAGCACCTCTTCAAGGTGAAAAGGTGTTTTCTCAATGTCCATGCGACCGGCCTCAATCTTGGAGAAATCGAGAATGTCGTTGATGATTCCGAGCAGGGCATCGGCCGCAGTTTTAATTTTTGTCAAATAATCCTGCTGCTTCGGCGTCACTTGGGTTTTTAGAGCCAGGTGTGTCATTCCGATGATGGCATTCATCGGCGTCCGAATCTCATGGCTCATGTTGGCAAGGAAGTCGCTCTTGGCTCGCGTGGCATCTTCGGCAGCTTCCTTGGCAGTGCGCAATTCCGTCTCCAGTCCCTTCCGCTGAATCGCCAGGCTGATGCGGGACGCCACTTGTTCAAGGGCGCTGAAGTCCTCCGAAGTGAGTGGGTTTTTCGCAAAGGTGAGAAACACTCCGACCAGTCGATCCTGAACGACCAGAGGATAGCCTGCGAGAGAAACAATTCCCTGCTTCAGCGCCCAATTTTGGTTCACATCGGCTTCAAGAGGTACCGAATTCGTTTTCACCGCCTGTCGCGACGTGGCAATCCGGGAAAGTTTTGTAGGGCTCACGAGCGGGACGCGGCCATGCGGTCCATCAAGGTGCGTGTACATTCCGGCGCTGGCGCAAAGGACCAGCATGTCAGTGGCGGAGTCGAGCATCCAGATGCGGGCAAAAGCGGTGCCCATGCTGTGCACTACGGTTTCAGTACACAACTGCATCATGCGGTTGAAATCGAGCGTCTGCAGCAGGGCATAGCCGATTTCCGAGGCCATGGCGTCATAGCGGGCACGCCGCGCCGTGTCCTCCTCTGCCGCTTTTCGCTGTGTGATGTCGCGGATGACGGTCAGCGCCAGCCTTTGGCCCCCGGTTTCAAGCGGACTTAGCAGTATTTCGGCGGGAAACTCACTACCGTCCTTCCGCCTCCCGGAAAGTCCCAGCCCCGCATTCATAGGCCTTCGCCGTGGGTCGTGAAAGTACTGCTCGCGGTGGGCTGGATGCTCGCTGCGAAGGCGCTCTGGCACCAGCATCTCCACGGGCTTGCCGAGCAATTCATCCCGGCTATAACCAAATAGTCTCTCCATCTCCGTGTTGACGCGCTGAATGACACCGTCGGGGGCCGAGGTGGCCATAGCATCCGGAGAGGACTCAAAGATAGTTCGAATGCTGGCTTCCGATTCCTGCAGCAATTGCTGTGTCGCCCCGATATTTCGAACCATCTGGTTAAAAGTTGTCGTCAATTCTCCAAACTCGTCGCGCGACATCACGGGGATGCGCACATCCGTCTCGCCGGCGCCGAATCTGCGAACGCCCTCCATTAGCGCATGGACGGGTCGTACGAAAGCGCGAGCCAGTAGCAGAGCAATCGCGATTCCCGCGAGAAGTATGGCAAATCCCCACAGCGCAAGACGCGTTTCGAAGTTCCCAATGGGCGCGGCCAATTCCTCGCGACTGACCTTGGTGACCAACGCCCAATTAAGATTTCCGATATTCAAGGGTCTGCACCAGCCTACGGAGGGTCTGCCCAGATAATCGTTGAACGCTCCTGTATATTCACGCCCTGCCAACGCGCTGTCAACGCAGGGATTGCTTACACGGAAATGCAGGATGGAGGACTTGCGCAATTGCTCAAGCTCGCTACCTGGCGTATGGATGGATTGCAGGGCTTTGACGAAGGCTTGCGGATCCTCCAGCAGCATCCGCGAGTTCGATCGCATCAGGTGATCGGCCCCGAGCAAATAGCTTTCACCGGTCCGGCCCAGACCCACTTCTTTCCAATGCCGGTCGTTGGTCATGATCCGATCAATTTCTTCCACCGACATCTGAAATACCAACTCGCCGATATGTTTAGGTCCGTCAAAGACGGGGCTGGCAATAAAAGCAGCAGGGCCGCCGGAGGGTGGGTATTCATCGAAATCCACAAGCTCCACAATATCTGTTGACCGGCCTTGCCGGGAGACTTGTATGGCGTGTGCGAGGTTGCTGCTTCGTAATATTCTCGATGTACTATTCGATGCAAAATCGAGCTGTTTTTTGACCGTGTAAACGATGTTGCCCGTTTGCATGTCTACTAAAAACATATCCTGATAGCCGAATTTCTGGACGTATTCGGTGAAGAGAGGATGATAGGCCGCGTGGAGCCGACTGTATTCGCTACCGTCTTTGGCATCGTCCAGCACCCACCGCATCCCCATCGGGTTCGCGTTCCTTACAACATAAAAATACTGGAGGTACTGTCCAGCGAGCGACACTGGAAGCAAGTCTTGCGGGGGAGGAAGATTGACGTTGCTGCTCTGGAACAGGGGAAACAAGTCGTTGCGGTAATAATCGGCCAGATCAGCTCGCCAATCGGGAGAAACCCTCTCGTTACGAAGTTCGTGGAAAGCCCGCGCGAAGTCCTTCGTTGCATTGACGACCATCAAATCGTCGCTGAATGTCAACACTTGTTTTTGCAGGCGTTCGAAATAGGATTGAATTTCGGACGACTTTGACGCCTGGATTGCGGCGAACTGATCTCGAGAGAGCTTACCGAGAAGCTTGGCACCGGTTTCGTAACCGAGGAAGCCGATGAGAGCGATCGACCCAATGCTCACCAAGAACAGCATAACCAGGATCTTGGAGCGAATACTCGGCTTGGCGAAGATCACCATGGAGATTCTTCTGGGCCATTGGAAACGAGCTAAGCATCGGCCAGCGTGTAGTTTTGGTGGAGCCGAATTCTATCACATGCTGAGCTACGCGTGCTGGGCACAATGGCGGTGAACACTCACACGACTAGGCAGTCGTTCCACGCGGATCTAAAGTGGTTTGTTACGGTTATTCTTGATTTTCGTATTTCAACGGCTACAAGGTGATTTTCTGCAATTGGCATTATCAACCGAGTGCGGCCAAACTTAGAGATCTCCCCAGACGTGCCCTAGCGCGCGTTGGCCTCCGCATGAGCGATGGCCAGACCGCCACACTTTGACGCGAATGTGAACGGCCCGCCAAAGATGTGCACTCCGACCGCCACGAAACTCTTCGACGTCTTGTTCTCCTGTGGCCTAACGGAGTTAGACAGGGGCTTCCGCCATTCAAGGCTAGGGAAGATGTCGGGCAAGAATCGAGAGCAAAAAGTACGGGAAATAAATAGACAGCACACCTGAGAAAATACGTAACAAGTGGTTCATGCGCCGGTGAAGAACACGGTTACATCCAGTCCTCTGCAAAAGGGCAGGGTATTACCGAGACTCAGCCCAGCGCATCTTCCACACCGCCGACCAGATCGTGCGGGCGGGGACGCCTGCCGGAGTCCCCCCACAGGAAACCGAATCGGCCATGCCCTAGCTGCCGCACTATGGTTGGGATTGCAGCAGGGTGCACGGCCCCAGCGGCGATTCCACTGGGGTCTTCGCCGTTGCTGATGCGCCTTCTGGGTATGACATCAAGGCAATCTGCAGACGAAAAACCTCTTGCTGTAGCGCCCTCTCCACTTCAGCTTGTCGTGAAACAGCCCTTTCTATGAGCAGAATCTTTGCGATCAGCGCTTCCTTGTTCTCGCGACGCAACCGGGAGGCCTTTGCCACAATTCCCCTACGGCCTTGTGACCCGAGTTCGTTGAGGACAACATCTAACGTTGGACTCCGTCGGCTGCATACCATAGTTCGCCGGTGTTGCCGATACGCCTCGCTCCGCTGAATAGTGGATAGCGAAAGCCTTACGCCCGACTGAGCTAGGATCGCTCGCTGAACGCCAGCCAGCGTTATCGGCTCATTTAATTTCAGGAGCTTCTCCAAACTACCAGTGATGCGGGACGCTGTCTCAGCATTCTTCCTTTCCCACATCGGTCGCAGCCACTCCGGGGACTTTGTCTTGCGGAGTGAATTCATGAGGGCCATGGTTACCTCCGTGGTGCACAGAAATGACCTGGGTGCGATCCGCGTGGGCGATCTCGATCAAATCCATTTCGCTAAGCATCAGGTCGCAGTCGGCTTGCAATTGTTTCATCTGTCGCTGCCCGGCCGGGAGGCTCTCTTTAGCGGCCCATGCGTGTTGCCGTTCTGCCCATTTTTTCTTGTGCTCGATCTGGTAGCGCTTGGCCGGGTCAGGTGCATTGCCGGCGCAGCCAATGCAGGCGTACTTGGCCGGACAGAAGTTTGAAATCACACAGGTGCCCCCAATTACCTCGGTCAGAGCGCCTATTTTTCCCTCCGCCTCCCGCAGCATCCGCCCAATCTCTTCGGGACTCCTCAACGCCTCGGCGGCAACGTCGATCCGATCGACAAAGATCATCTCCGCCGCGTCCATCACCTGCGTTCGGGTCGGCTGCGAGTAGTAGCGGGTAACGGCAGGATCGCGCTGATGCAGAAGGGCGGCGAGAACCTCGATGGGAACCTTCAGACTGGCCATTTCGGTTGCGAATGCGTGGCGGAGAAGATGCGAAGTGAGATGAAATTCCGGTCCGGTAGAAGAGGTTAGGCACCCATGAAGCAGAAAACGCAGCGCAACATTCAGCACATCTTGCGTAAGTCCACGTTCCTTCCATTGAAAGATGTAGCGATCGGGCTGGCCTCTTTGGGGTTGAAGCGGGACGATGGGTGGCTTCTTCGACTGACAGCATTCGCGCTGAAAACCTATCACTTCCATTAGCAGGTCCTTCGTTCTATTGTCGATAAAATAATCGGCACGTTGCTTGTGCCCCTTTGGGACCATCCGCAGGAGCCAGCGCGTCTCGGCCTTCGGCCCGATGTTAACGAGCTGTTTGATACAGTCGGGATTTTGGGTGATCTGCTGGACTTCGCCAAGCCGCGCACCCGTTTTCGTCTGCACTTCGACAAGAAGGTTCCCAAAGAAGCAGGTCGCCAAAATACCAGTCACGGGAAGAAACAACATTCCGTGGTGCCGCTGGAGCCATGTCAAATCCCGAGCGTTGGGCGAAGATGCGGAGCCCGTTACGCCCGTAGATGGCCAGCGACCGAAGCTGGAGTATCCCCGGCTGCGGTTAAAGCTACGCTGGATCTCGATAACCGCGGGATCGGTCGAAGTCGTGAACATATAGTTCTGGTAGAACTCCAGGAACCAGAACGGCTCTGCGTCCATTCCCGGTTCTAGGCTTTCGACACCCTCGAACTCCACTTCGTAGGTATAGTTTTCTGGCGCAGTGCGGACCTCTCTTCGTCCTCTCGCCCGTTTGGACGTTGAGTCTCGCGCCGGCCACAGATTCCACACTCGATCAAAAATCGACTTGCTGTCCCATAGGCACAGACGAACGCGCTGTTTCACCCGCCGGCCGCTTCCGGTCGTGACGATTTCGTCGTAATTAAAGCGATGGGGCAACGGCAGGCTCTCCGCAGTTACGTGACGAATGGCTTCGTCAGTGGCCTGCTTGAGACGGAGGGCTTGGTTTAAACGCAGGCTGGCAATGTGCCTCATTTGGTGAAAACGCGAGTGGACCACGTCGGTCTTCGCCTTTACTTTAGCCCGCTGATCGTCGATAACTGACTTCAAGAGGGACGCGTGCCGGAGCTTGTTCCGGCCCGTGATAGGGCGAATGAAAAAGGGTTCGATTCTAGCGGCATCTTCGGTGGAAAGCTTCGTTATGTATGACTCGAAACTGTGGCTTATCTGATTCCACAGTTTCAGCGATCGAACGCGATAATGGTCGGTGAACTCTCTGCCGATTTCTCGTTGGTACAATCGCGCAAATAAATCGTGGGGATCTACGGTGGTGATATCAGCAATCGCCGCGTCCGACATCAAGCGACGCATGCTGCTGGCCAATCCGGTGATGCAACCATACCAAGACTTCTCGGGCCCACCCGCCTCGATCAGTGCGGAGAGAGTTAAGGTATCGCGTATCGACCGATCGCGAATCTGCGCCAGATAAGCCAGAATCCTGCCGCTCGGTACCGGCCACCGTCCGGGATGATGGGGATCCCGACAGGTACGAGGGGCGCTGGCGACTGCGGGTGAAATCATCGCCATCAAGTATTCCAAGTTCTGCTGCTGGGAAGCCGGTGTTTGTACATCAAATGGAGATGTATCCACGCGACGGCGCCATGCGATGACTCCAGCTTGTACGGCTCGAACACTTAAGCCCAAAAGTGAGGCCACGCGGGCGATCGTCGGCCTCCCACCCTCACGCCAAAACGCCTCACACAGGGGCACAATCAATTCTGTTGGAACCGCTTTGCACTGTGGCCAGTCGGGGCCAATTTCACTGACGAGGTGTGCGCGTGCTTCTTGAGACGTCATCATCATTACCATTGTCTTCTCCCAGCAGGAAAGCGAGGTCACGTGCCGCCCGCAGCCTAAGGGCAAGTTGCTTCCACGGTCCCTTCTTGCGATTTTCCATTTTGAGCAAAAGCATGGCCTTATCGCTTCTATCCAATAACATCAGTTGCTCTGTTTCGATCGTGGCGAACTCAGGGGGATAGTACTGAATCGGGTGTTGTTGGTCGCGGGCGATTGCCTCCAGGCGCTCCTTCACTGTTAGCTTATTCAATTGGGCGATTAGCCGAAGTCTTTCCACAGATCGGGAAGCGCGGAGTTCTTGTCACTGCGCTGCGAGATCGACCTTCGTTTCTTTGGCTTCCGGGGGTTTCATGAGTATATCCGGTTTCAATCCCCTTTCTCCGTACCAAGGATTAGCTGACCTATCTGGTCCACCGTGAGCATCAGGGATGGGTGTTCGGATGCACTCGCCAAGCAAGTTCGTCTTATCCCGGAAAGCAGTCATAAGGCTGCGCTTGGGGTTGAAGACGGCCCAATCTATGCTCCACTCAATCTCTTTCACTTCCAGGTTTTCAACCGAAGCCCGCAGATTGCTAAGCGGCCTAATTAACTCTCTCGTTTCCTCAGCTATGTCCCTGGTGTACCAATCGCGAACAGGCTCCTCAATTCTCTTCGCAACGTATGTGGCGATAAACTCTGCTGCCGGAGGTAACGGTCCGCTGTTCACTGCGCTGTTGGCGTGTGCCAGATATGCTGAATACCACTGGGCAATACTTTTGATTACCTGTCTCGCCCCAGCCTGCATTTGTGTGGCAAGATTTAGAAAGACCTCCGTCATTTCCGGATGTCGGTATTCGTGAGCGATCAGGAGGGCCTCGTAATTGTTCTCGTTCCGCAAGTCTCTTGCGCGGTCGAGCACTGCGCCGAACCACACAAGAAAATTGCTCGCCTCATTTCCTGCTAAGAATGGTAACCAGAAATCGTGAACTCGCTGGAGGCTCACATCCGTATAGTAACGCTCTGCCATAGGTTGGTGCCGATAGCCATGCGCCAGAAATTTACTAAGCCAATCAGTACTTTCTGGGGCTCGGCTTTCTTGGTTGAAGCAACGTGCCAGCCGAGCGTGATTTGTTGGGAAGTCACCTACAGCCATAAAGAGAAGGAAACGACCACTATGGACTAGTGAGTAATACGAAGCTGTCGCTCACCAATTCAGGCGGCCGCTACTGTTTTTCCCTTGACCCAAAAGCCGACGGCCCTCGCAGTAATCCAGGACTGACGAGGCGAACTCGCAGAAGCCGGCATACAGTCTTTGCGCCCTACTTTCATCTAAGGTCTCCCAATATTCATTTGGCTCGGGCATTTGAGCACCAGTCCTCGGTACATTCTATAACAATAGGCAAAGCTGGCCCAACATCGTCAGAGGCCGGTAACATGGGTTCAAGCCAGTTGGTG
>Ga0335085_10007251_pt1 | contig 17279 bp, 6 predicted proteins | sample Lox_Sample_45_FD_206712 | JGI IMG/M metagenome (GOLD analysis project Ga0335085, IMG submission 206712) | Soil microbial communities from Loxahatchee National Wildlife Refuge, Florida, United States - Lox_Sample_4.5 | ecosystem: Environmental > Terrestrial > Soil > Wetlands | place: USA: Florida...
GGAAAACCCCGAAACCGAGGAGAAAAGGCCCGAAAATCCGTCCTGTATAATCCAATTCGGTCGTGGCTTCCCAAAACACTTTCAAGACCATGAAAATCCCAGCCCCCAAAAGGAACAGGCAAGCGCCCTTGTTCTTTTTCAGGGAAGGTCCAAAACGGCGCGCCGTCAGGTAAAGCAGGCATCCGATGGCGATCAAGTCGAACTCGGCGAAAGAAACTTCGTTCCAATAGGCTTGTTCCGAAAAAAAAGCAACCCCTGCGGCGCGGGTGATGGTTCCAAGGACAATGACGAAAGCCAGGAACCAGAGAAGTTTCCGCTCCTTTCCAAGCCATAGCAGGAACAAGGGGTAAAAAAGATAAAACTGCTCCTCGATCGAAAGGGTCCAAAGAAGATCCCAATGCAGCCCAAAGTCCTTTACAGGGCCGGCTAAAAAGACCCGGTACCAATTGAAGGAAAAGGTCAGGATCGATGCCCAAAAGGCCGGCCCGAAAGAAGCGGACGGGTTTTTCAGGCATAAATCCGCGTGGCCTGCGGAACCGAAGGGGTATAAAAGCGCCCCGGCTCCGAACAGCAGCGAGAGGAAAAGCAACGGCAGGATGCGCCCTGCCCGGCGGGCGTAAAACTTTCCCAAATCCGGCTTGAAAAGCCCACCGGCACGCGTGGCAATGAGTCGGGTGATCAAATAACCGGAAACGACGAAGAAAATCTGCACACCGTAGGCCCCATGAACCCAAAACCGTCGCCAGACCCATTGAAGCAGGACGGGCCCCGCCGGATCCGTGATATGGGCAATGCCGAAATGAAACATCCATACGGTAAGGATGGCAAAGCCGCGCGCCAAATCGATGATTTCAATTTTTTCGCCGTCTGAATTTTTTCGGCGCACAAAAACCCCTTGGAAGATTGTCAGAAACGGTAAGTGAAAAAGGAGAACCTTTGGCTAATAAACCACGACTCCCGCCGCAAAATTAGCGGGCATGGTCAACGACAAGGTTTTATCCGGCTTAAAGCTCATTTTATATCGGGGGTTTTGCCCGGGCATAAGATAGCCAAACTTAGCCCTTGTTAAAAGGCTTTAGCCCTCATTAAAAAAATAAAACCCGCCGGGGTCATCCTATAGAATACGGGCAACCATGAACTTTGTTTATGGCAACCTTTAGGACCCCAAAGGCTGAAATGCACATCCTGATCGCGGACGTCGACGACACCGTTTGCCCCAGCACCCTGCCCATCGGCCAGGACATGGCCAAGGAAATCGCCCGGCTGGTCAAAGCCGGTTGTTCCTTCGCCTTCATCAGCGGAAGCAGCCTCCAGCAGATCTCCGACCAACTCACCCTTTCCCTGGGAGTGCCCCACCACCTCCTGCCCGTTTCGGGTTCCCAATATGTGAAGGTGGACTTCGAGGGTAAAAAACCTGTTTTCAAGGAACAGTACAAGCTGGAGTTTTCCGCGCCGGAGCGGATGGAAATCCTAGGGGCCTTGGAAGCTCTCATCGCCGCTTACGACATTCGGCCTTTGACTTCCAAGGAAGACCAGCTTCAGGATCGGGGCAGCCAGATCACCCTTTCCATCCTGGGGCGCAGCGCCCCTGAGGATAAGAAAAGGGCGGCGGACCCGGACGGGAAGAAACGGCGGGAATGGCTGGATTTCTTAAGGAAACGCCTGGGGGACAAGTATTCCATGCGCGTTGGGGGCACCACTTCCATCGACATCACACCCCAAGGCATCGACAAAGCCTACGGCATCCGCCGGTTCCTGGAGGCCAACGGCTTCAAGCCTTCCCAGGCCCTCTTTTTCGGGGACAAGCTGGGTCCGGACGGCAACGACTATCCCGCCACGCAGGTGGTGGATTGCGTCGAGGTGAAGGACCCCGCCCACCTGCTGGACATTCTCAAACGCTTCAAACCCGGCCCAAAATCCTAAAAGTTATTTCTTGTAAAACTTGCTGTTGACCAAGGCGGTGGCCTTGGTCAGGGCCTGCTGGGCCGTCTCGCTCCCCATCCAAACGCGGTCGAGCCCCGAGCTGACCATCTGGTACCACTCGGTCACGTTGGGGTCGACGGGCTGGAAATGGCCGTATTTCACCGCGTCCACCAGGAATCTTTTGGACTTGGGTTTCTGCCCGTCCAGGAACACGTCCGACTTGGCGAGGGTCTTCAGGGCCGGTTGGGTAAGGCCGGTCGAGGCCATGAATTTCTGCCCCATTTCGCCCGCCAGGTATTTCACCAACTCATAGGCCAGGTCTGGATTTTTACAGCCCTTGACGATGCCATATCCCGCCGCGCTCAAGGGAAAGGCCCGGCGGCCGCCTGGCCCCTTGGGGAATTCCACCACGTCCCAATCAAACTTCTGGATGCCCCTGAACTGGGGGGTCAGCCAGATGCCGCTGTAGAACATGGCCACGCTGCCGTTCATGAAAAGGTCCGAATTGCCCAGGCCGCCCATGGCCGTGAAATCCGCCGTACTGGGGCTGACATGGTACTTGGTGATGAGGTCGCCCCGGAACTGCACTCCGGCGATGGCCTCCGGGCTGTCCAGGAGGCAGCGGGTGGGCTTTTTCTCATCATCCACCAATTTTCCCCCAAAGGCATAAACCCAGGCGTCCCAGATGGGCTGGGCATCCACGAAACCGAACTGGGTGACCTGCCCCTTCTCGTTTTTCTTCGTCAACTTCTGGGCCGTTTCCAGGAACTGCTGGTAGGTCCAGTCGTCCTTCGGGTAAGGAACCCCCGCGGCGTCGAACTCGTTCTTGTTGTAATAGATAACCGCCACGGGCGCGATATCCCGCGGCAGGGCCGTCAGGACTCCGTTGACCGTGTAGTGGTCGACGGCTTCGGGATAAAAGTCGGAGAGCTTGATCGCGGGGTCTTTTTTCACATAGGGATTCAGGTCCAGGAAGACGCCCTTAGAGGCGAAGCTGATCATCTGTTCGGCGTTGACCGCCATGACATCCGGGGCCGTCCCGCCGGCGAACTGGGTGAGAACCTTGGTGATGTATTCGCCGTAAGGGGCCCGGGCCAGTTCCACTTCCACACCGGGATGGTTCTTCTTAAATTCGGCGATCGCGGTCTGGAGGATACGGGCCTCCGCCTCGTCGCCCCACCCAATGCACCTTAAGGTGATTCCGGATTTCGTCGAAGATGACGAGCAGCCGCCTGCTCCCAGGACAGACAAAATTAAAGACGCCAAAAACCAGGTTTTTTTGCCCAAGTTGCCCTCCCCGGAGGTGATTAAAGCGTTTTAGGGAAAAGATTATAGCTTTAAAAATGCCCATAGGTGTTGTTGGTTTGAAAACGGCAGGCAAAGCAACTGATTTTAAGGGAAAAAACCAAGCCAAGGGCTATTGAACCGCCTGGGTTTTCGGCGGTTTAGTGGACGATGACGATCCGGGTGACCTGGCGCTGGAAGCCGCCCTGCGAATCGGTCATTTCGATGTCGGCAAGGTAAAGGCCGCTGGCCAAAACCCTGCCCGAGAAATCCCAGGTGGCCTGGCCGCTTCCAGGCTGGCCCGTGATTCCGGCTTGGACCAGTTCCCCGGCGATGGTGTAGATGTTGATCCGCAATGTCAATCCGGGAGTCCCTACGAATTGGAGGACGGGCCCGTTCACGCGCTGGCTGTCGGGATTGGGATAAACCACGACCGGGGTTCCGGTGAGGTTTAAACCCCCATGGTAGACGCTTATCTGCTTGGTGATGGTGGAAGACCCGCCCTGGCCGTCGGTAGACTGCATTTCCAGGAAGTACTGGCCATTCTGGACGATTTGGCCGCTGTCGTTACGCCCGTCCCAAACCACCGTCGTTCCGTTGGAAAGGGTGATGGTGAGGGTCGAATTGGCCCCGCCGCCCTGGTAGCTGGGGGAAATAAGGCCGCTGGAGAGGCTGACATCCGTGGGCAGGTTCACCGCGTCCGCCAGCACGTTGTCCAGGTGCCGGACCACCTCTCCCACGTCGTTGTAGATGTTAACCGTCACATGGGCCAGGTGGCGCGCCACCATGGCCACTTGCGTCACCGAGGTGGCGACCCCGTCCGTATCGATGTTGTCGATCTTGATGTAATACTTCCCGTTCGTCACTTCCGAACCCGAGTTGTCCGTGCCGTCCCAAGTGCCGATCACCTGCCCCTGGTACACGATGTTGATCTTGTCGTTGATGGACACCAGCGTGTCGCTGTTTTGCAGGCTCACGTTTTGGATGGGCTGTGAATACTGCTTCAAGAGGATGGTTTTAACCACTTCCCCGGCTTCGTTATAGACATTGATGCGCACCGTGTAGTTGCCCGTCACTGTGCAGGCCGCCTGGGCTACTTGGGGGGCGCCGCTCTGGGGATAGGTGAGGGCCGCGAAATTGGTGATAGCCTCGCCGGCCGGTGAAAAGTTGGTGACGGAGGCCGTGTAATCCAGGGTGTAGTTGCCGGGCGGTACGGGCCCGGGGAAGGTCCAGACCAGCAAGGTGCCCGTTCCGGGCGTTGAGCCGGGCGTGGGCAGCGGAATGATGGCGTTCACGACCGGGCCCGGTGGGTTAGGAATGGGCGCCAAAGCCTGGAAGGCCAGCCCGGCGGGAACCGTGTCGGTAATGGTCACGCCCGAAGCCGCGCTATCCGGCACGCTCAAGTCGATGTGGTAGGTCAAAACCTCGTTGGCAGAGGGGGCGGCGTCTGAAACCCTCTTCGCGATATTCACCACGATCAGGGGTGTCGGGGTGCTGGTGGGGGTGTTGGTGGAGGTATAGGTGACCGTCAGGGTCGGGGTATTTGTAGGAGTTTGGGTGCTCGTATTGGTGGGCGTATTGGTACAGGTATTCGTCGGCGTGTAGGTATTGGTCATCGTGGGCGTATTGGTGGGCGTGAAGGTATTGGTGTTCGTGGGAGTATTGGTGAGGGTGGAGGGCACTGTGTTGGTTGGCGTGGCGGTCGGGGTAAAGGTGGGGGTCATCGTGGGCGTGTTGGTTGGCGTGAAAGTGGGGGTAACGGTAGGTGTATCAGTGGGCGTAGCGGTCACTGTGGGCGTGGCGGTGTTCGTGGGAGTGTTGGTGGGGGTGGGCGTAGGCGTATTCGTGGCGGTGTTGGTAGGCGTGAAAAAGATGGTGTTGGTCGGGGTGGCCGAAGGGGTGTTTGTGGGGGTTAGGGTCGGCGTGTTGGTTGGGGTGGAAGTATTCGTCAAGGTAGGAGTGTTGGTGGGGGTGCTGGTCGGGGTCTTGGTGGGCGTGTTGGTGGCGGTGTTGGTCGGGGTGAAGGTATTGGTGGGAGTGGGCGTATTGGTCGGGGTCAAGGTGGGTGTATTGGTCGGCGTGGGAGTTAAGGTGGGTGTGCTGCACATCAGGCTCGCCGTCACGGCATTGGAAGTCACGGCTGCGTCCCCATCCGCGGTAATGGCCGCCTGGTTCACATAAGTCCCCCCGGGGCAGGCCACGGTCCCCCACCAGGTCACGGCCCCCTGGAGGTTGTAATTCGTGCCGGGAAATGTCCATTTGAGGGTGCTTCCGGTCTGGGAAAAATTGACCGTTCCTCCAGCGTTGGCCTCGCTGTGGCCGCCCGGGAAGGTGATGCCCGTGGGAATAGGATCGGTGATGATGGTGTTGTTCACCGGATCCGCCATTTCAAGCTTCAGGTTGGAATAGTAATCTGGCCCCGCGGTCGCATCCGATTGCCATCCTTGCTGCCAAGTACCGGAACAGAGGTTCGCGAAGGGGGAATTATCCGTATAGGTGAAAACGTCCACGAGGGACGGGTTCCCCCTGGCCCAAACGTAGGTTTTAATGACCACCGAACCGGCGTTGATCGTCATCACTGCCCGCACCGTGTACCAAATGCCCGCTTGAATCGTGACCGGCTGGGGATAGCTGGTAAGACCACTGCCGCTGACATTGCAGGATCCGTTGCAGGAATTTCTTTGGACGAAGGTATAACCGTAAGGAGAGTTGTCCAGCGATATTCCGGCCAGATAGGCCTGGGTTACCCCCGCGTTGACGTTGTAGGCCAAAACCATGTGGGCGTCCGCGCCGTAGCTTACGCCTTGGGCATTGACGGGAATTTCCATGTCCCCTTCCACGACGTAGGTTCCACCCGTGCAAAAGTTGTTCCCCCCGGGTCTTAAAAAGACGGGGTAATCGCCCCCGCTCGAGGAATAGTTCGAGCTCGCATAAAGGTAATGGTTGCCCTGTGAATCCGTTTGGACCGAAAAAACTCCGTTTGTTTGGCTGGGGATGCTTTGATAGGCCAAACCGTTGTAGGTGGTGCCCCCCAGGGAACCACTCGGAGCGGCGTCATTGTCGTAGGAGTCGTAATATTGAAGGCTGAAACCGTTGATGCTGTAGCCCAGGACATAGGTGATCGTCGAGCCGTTGCTGAGGATTCCGTTCGCCGGGAGCTCAGACTTGATGAGCTGGAAACCCCCGCCGCCAACGGTCGAATTGGCCACGTTGGACGTCTGGGAAAGGGCCGTTCCATTCAAGGAGAAGTTCGCCGTATTGTTGATGGTTCCGCTGCTGGCGGTGACCCGGGCCAGGAACCAAATCTCTCCCTGTACTTCCGTGCCCCCACCCGGGACGGTCCAAGTCAGGGTGGATCCGGGGGCCGTGCCGGTCATGGAAGACACGGTGGGGGAAGCCGGGCCCATCTGGACCACTGTTACCCCCGCCGGGACCACGTCCGTTATCGTTCCTCCCGATATGTTGTTCACGAAATCATAGTCCACCGTGAAGAGGACCAAATCGCCATTGGCGGCGCTCCCACCTTCAGCGATCTTGTTGACGTTAAGGATAGTGGGAGGTGGAACCGGAACAGTAAAGGGAATGGTATATTCCCCGGGCACCGTGGTATTCCCGCCGTATCCTTGTTGGGGAGGTTGCCCACATTGGATGTTATACATGCCCCCTTCCACATTCAGGTTATAAGTCCCTCCATAACCCACATCCGGTGGCATGGTTAAATTCCAAGTAACGGCTTTTCCACAAACCCAGCTATTGTTGCTGGGATCATCTGAAATCCCCGTATATCCGATATTGGCTCCATTGGTGCCGGCATCGTCGACATTAACACCCATGTTATCCACAAGGAATTCCTGGCCTTTTACTGGGCAGGACCCCACCGTTGCGGCCAAACTGCTTACTGAAACCGTCCATTCGGAACTGCTGTAACCCGCGATGCAATAATTGACGACAAGGGTGAAATTCTGGTTCGCGACGGGAGCAGGCGGGTTCATGGTGACGCTGACAATGGAAACGCCTTGTTGGGCGGAAGCTTGAGAGGCCAGAAGGAAGCAACCAAGGACTTGGAGCATGACAGCCAAAACAAGTTTGTTGAGTGAATCGCTTTGTCTAGTGGAACCCGGGATTTGAAATGGCAAGCGGCCGAAGAAGGAACGAGCCGCTTGTTTGAACCCCAGTAAAAGGTGATCAATAGAAGTAATCATTTGTTCCTTACCACCCAATTAATAAATCCCTAATCCAAAGGTTTTGCATTTTCCCTGCCAAGTAAAACCTTAAAAATTCTTCAAATTCCTCGAGTTGGAGAGGAAAAACGAATCAGCAAGCTAAACGTGAAACCGCTTACTGTCAGTTTTTAGTGTACCAACCACCTAAAAATTACATTTTTTTACGGTTGGAAAAGCTGATTTAGATCATAAGAACAGCAAAAGTTTGGAATTTTGAGTGAAGAAGGCCGGGCAGGGTCTTTCAATGGGATAGACCTCAAAAAACTAAGTGTTCCAATCCCGTGAGAAAACTAAAAGATTTTAAGGGGTGAAATTGAACGAAGCAAGTTGTTTCGTTATTTGCGGATGACGATCTGGGTCACTTGCCGTTGGACGATATGACCATCCGTATTGGCCAAGTCCACTACCACGAAGTAAAGGCCGCTCGCCAGCCCCGAAACATCCACCGGGGCCATTCCCGAGCCCGCCGGGCCCGTCACCGGGCGTTTTACCAGCTCCCCTGCCACGTCATAGACAGCCGCTGTCACGGTCAGGGTCAGGCTGGAATCGGCGTAAACCGTAGTCCCCGAGGAACCGCCATTGAGGATATTCGGCGCGGCCACAGCGATCCCGTTTCCGGAATCGTTGCCCCTTTCCACGCTTACGTTGTGCGTGGTGACCTGTTCCCCACCCTTTCCGTCCAGCCAGTGGATTTCCACCGTATAGACGCCGTCAGTGACCACCTGGCCGCTGTCGTTGGTCCCGTCCCAGCTGACCGTCGTTCCGTTGGGCAGGGTAATGGTCAGGTCGCTGGTGCCGTTGGGGGTGGGCGTGCCCAGCGTGGGCTTGATGAAATTGCTGGAGAAACTGACATTCCCCAGGTTCATGTTGCCTGGATCATCGGCATAGACGAATAGGTGCTTGATGACTTCCCCGGCTTCGTTATAGACATTCACCAGGACCTTGGCGATGGAACGGCTTACCGTCACCGTCTCAGAAACGCTGGTATCCACGCCGTTCGGGTCGATATTGTCCACCTTCACGTAATAGGCGCCGTTGGAGACCGGGTCGCCCGCCTGGTTGGTGCCGTCCCAAGTGGCCAGTTGGACGCCGTCCACCGTCACATAAACCACCCCGTGCAAGCTGGTGATGGTGGGTGTCTGCAGAAGGTTGATGTTGGTGATCTGCTGGGACAATTCCTTCACGTAGATCTGTTTCACCAGTTCCCCGGCCGCGTTATAGACCCCGATCTTGACCGTGTAGATTGCCTCGATCGTCACATTCACCGAGGCCAGTTGAGGAACGGGATTTCCCGCGTAGGTCAACTGGGCATTGTTGGTCAAAACCGTACCGCCATCCAAAAGATCTGCGATCTTGGCTAGATAAGTCAAAGTCACGGCCCCGACGGGCAGGCTCGGAAAGTACCACCGCAGGTTGTTGCCAACAGCCTGCGTTACTCCTCCCGCAGGCACCATGACGAAACCCTGGAAGGACATCTGCGAGGGCAGGATATCCGTCACGGTCACTGAGGAAGCGGCCGCTTGGGTAACGGTCAAGATGAGGGAATAAGTAACGGTATCATCGGATTGGGCCGCGGTTTTGGAAACCTGCTTGGCAATGGAAACACCTGGAGTGGGGGTGAAGGTGAAAGTGGGGGTCGCGGTCCATGTAGCGGTGGCGGTGGCGGTAGAAGTGGCCGTATTAGTTGCCGTGAAGCTGGGCGTGGCGGTAGCGGTGTTGGTGGGGGTCCGGGTAGCGGTGAAGGTACTGGTTGGCGTGGCGCTGGGGGTGAAAGTAGCGGTATTGGTCGGTGTAAAGCTGTCGGTGGAGGTGGCGGTCCAAGTGGGTGTCTTCGTGGAGGTGAAACTATTGGTGGCGGTGGGTGTGGCCGTATTTGTTGGCGTGTTGGTTGCAGTACGGGTATTGGTGGGGGTTCCCGTCGCGGTGGCGGTGGGCGTATTCGTGGGCGTGTTGGTGGGGGTGAAGGTATTGGTTGACGTAAAGGTATTGGTGGGTGTCCGGGTATAGGTTGGGGTGTATGTATCCGTAGGCGTATTGGTGAGCGTGAAGGTGTTGGTCGGGGTCGGAGTGTTCGTCAAAGTGGCCGTGTTGGTGGGTGTACGGGTGGCCGTCGGAGTGAACGTAAAGGTCGCTGTGGCCGTATCGGTGGGGGTGCTAGAGGGCGTAAAGCTGTTCGTCGCGGTAAAGGTAGAGGTGGGGGTTCGCGTAAAAGTCGGGGTGGACGTGTCGGTGGCGGTGTTGGTGGCCGTGAAGCTGTTGGTGGCGGTGGCCGTATCCGTGAGGGTGGCGGTACTGGTGGGAGTGCGGGTGTTGGTGGCCGTGCTGGTTTCCGTCGCCGTGGACGTGGTGGTGGCCGTATCGGTAACCGTAAAGCTGTTGGTGGCTGTGGCGGAAGGCACCGGCGTGGCGGTGTTGGTGGCCGTTGAGGACGCGGTAGCGGTCATAGTGGCGGTTTTCGTGGAGGTGGCGGTCGAAGTGGGTACGGCGGTGGCGGTTGAAGTAGCGGTAGCGGTGGGAATAGCCGTGGCCGTTGAAGTGGAGGTGGATGTGGGTATGGCCGTGGCGGTGGAAGTCGCTACAGCGGTGGCGGTCGAGGTGGAGGTGGCGACAGCCGTAGCGGTGGCAGTGGCCACAGCGGTAGCCGTGGAGGTCGTGGTGCTGGTCGAGGTGGGAACAGCGGTGGCCGTGCTGGTGGCGGAGGCCGTGGCGGTTTTGGTGGAAGTGGCCGTCGTGGTGAAGGAAGAAGTGGAGGAGGAAGTGGCCGAAGCGGTGGCGGAGAATGTGGAGGTGGCGCTGGAGGTAGCCGTAGAAGTGGTGGTGAATGTCCGGGTAGCGGTGGAAGTTGCGGTGAAAGTGCTGCTGGAAGTGGCGCTAGAGGTAGCCGTCGAGGTCGTGGTAAAAGTCTGGGTTGCCGTTGCCGTAGCTGTCGAGGTGGTGGTAAAGGTGGGCGAAAAGGTGCGGGTAGGCGTGGGGCTTGGGGTCCTGGTGGGTGTATTGCTGGGCGTCGGCGTGGAACAGTTGCCGGTGAACTGGAATTGTTGGAAGGTCGCTTCTGGATTATTGTACTGGTAGAGGCCCATCATGCCGCCACAACCGCTTCCCGTATAGGTGGCCGTTACCGCCGCGGAAGACAGGGCGGCTTGGCTCGAGGCCAGCTTTACGCTGTATTGGCAGGAAGCGTTGATGTCGATTTCCACCCAGAAGGGACAACCGTTCAAAGCGCCGTTGCCAAGGGTCGTAGTCGTCTGCAAAGTGCCTGTTCCGCCCGTAAACTTATAGAAGTAAAGGGTGCCCGGGTTACCGGAGCCGTTATTGAAGAATTTCAACACATAGCCGTTGCCAGTCAGCGGGTCCATCCCCAGCACAATGCCCCCAAAGGTGGCGCCGTCCACGGGCTGGCACATGGACACCACCAAGGTCCCCGGGGCGGTAGCCACTGTGTTGTTTAATAGGAAGTTGTCGTTGGGTGACCGGCCTCCGCCGGAAAACTTGAGGGATCCCCCGCTCTGTGTCCAGTTCCCTTCTCCCCAGGGGGTCTGGCCGATCTGCCACCCAAAGGGAGGGCCGCCGCTACCGTTGAAAACGCTGGTCACCGAGCATTGGGAGACCGGATTGCACTGGTACTGGGACACCAACGCCTGCTGCCAGAAGCTAGCCTTGGCGTTTTGTTCCTGCATGAGGAACCCCCACTCCAGGCTGGTGGCCCCGCCTTGGAAATTGCCCAGGTTGTAGTTGCGCGCAAAATCACCCGGTGTGTTACCGCCGCCGCAGTTCAAGACCCCCGGAGGGCCGCTGAACAGGGTGGGCGACCCATTCTGGCTGCCGCCCGAACTGTTGGTCACGCCGCCTGAGCCGTATTTTTCGATCTGGTCCTCGTCCCCGTCGATCTGGCCGTCATTACAGTTGTTACGCCCGCCCAAGGAGGCGAATTTCAAGCTGCTGCTACCGCAGGAGGGGTTCAGGCAGGACCAGTTCAGGTCGGCGTCGGGCGGAGCCACCCCATTGCCCGGAATGATCATATTATTCTCTTCCACGTGCCAGGCGTTGTTGCCGTCGGCGATGGAAACGTAGTTCATGCTGGTTTCGGCCGGGTTGGTGTAAAGCACCATCAGCGACTGGCCCTGGCAACTACCCGATTCGGAAGTGGCGATGGTGTAGGTGGAAGTACCGGAGCCCGAGATCCAGGAAGGGCTCAAGCTGTAGCGCATGTTGTAATAGATATTTTGGTACACCGTCCAGGTCATCGGGGCGCCCGCCAGGGTGCCAGCGGGCGTGGTGTGCCCGGAGAAGTTAATGGTGCTGTAATTCGGCCCACCTGAATCGCTGCCGATGTCATATTCCACGTAGGCGAAGGCCGTCACGGGCACGGCCCCAGCCGGAAGGGACACCGTCAAGGGCGATCCACAGGGCCCGCTGGCCACTGCGTAATCCAATCCGATACCATAGGCCACGCTGTTCTGGGTGAGCGAATAACCGGGCGAAGGGTTTCCGGAGCCACAGGAAGTAAAGGTAATTCCATTCACCACCGTGGTGCCTGCGGTCGGCGTCGAGGTGGCGGCTCCCCCAGGCGTGTTGGTGCGGGTGGGGGTGGCCGTCGGGGAGCCGGGCGTATTGGTCCGGGTCGGCGTACCAGTCATGGTCGGAGTGGGCGTAATGGTCGGCGTATCCGTCGGGCCGCAACCTTGGAATTGGGAGGTTGTGGTGTTCACCGCACAGGTGGCGTTGTCGAAAAGAGGACCGATCGTGACCGATTGGCCCCTGCCATCGGTGACCACGAAATAAAAAGGACCGTTGGTTCCATTCAAACCGCCGCCACTCGTTCCCCAGTATTCATTACCCCCGACACCACTGGACCCCAATACCAGTGAGGTAAAGGGCCCCCCGGCGCTCGCGCTGAAGCTGACCGCGGTAATCGGGAACAACATATCCATAAACTGGATGGGGTTATAACCTGAATTGTTGCACTGCTTCCATTGATAGGAAATATTCCCCGTGGCGTTGCCTGTCATGAGGCTGGCGGGGCATGGAGCGAAATGCCAGGAGATATTGGCGATGCCAGGCGCGGCGTTATTGGTCAAACTATTCCAGGCACCCGGGGCCAGGTCCAGCTGATTGGACGAGGTACAAGAGGGACAGCCATCCGTGATCATGACCGTGATGGACTTTCCGTTGGAAGTGTCACTCACCGCCGCGCAGGCCCCGCAAACCAACCCGTTTTGGTAGTCGTCTCCCCCGCCGCCGGAGTTGGAGTTGATGGCGGCGAACATATTGGGGTCCACATCACTGGTTGGGAACCCGCATTCGCCCATGCCCGACGGCGTGTAGGTCGTGGCGATGGTGGAATAGGTTCCGGTGGTGGAACAATAGTTGGCGGAGTTGTAATTGATTTGGGCCAGAAGGGGGGAAGTGCCAAGGGCCAATAAGAGCGAAAGAAGCACCAGCCGAAGTTTTGCAACTTCAAAACTTGCGGTCTTCCGATGGGCAATTTTTTTCAAATCTAAAATCATGTTTTCCTGAATTGCGGATCCCATACCGCGTAATAAAATCTGGTCTTCTTAATCTCTCCATCCCTCCGGGTTTAGAAAACGTTTTTAGGTGGTGTTGTGGAAGTCTGGAAATGGTATTTAACAATGGCCCCAAAAGGCCTTAAATAAAGCGCTTTCAAGAGTAAATATATCACTTTATGACAAAAAATCTCAATCGACTTTGCTAAAAATCTGAGTTTTAAGTTTCACATTAAAGTAAGTCCGATATTGGACAAGTCAAGACCTGACAAAATAACATTCTTTTTCAAACAACTGTTTCCAATCTAGACCCTGGGTTTGTCAGCCGGGGCCCAAGCCGACCTAATTATGGGACAAAATAACTTCGCAATTCGAGAGCCAGTTGTGAGTTTTTTCACACTTTGCCATTCATGCTATCATCCCCTCGCACGGAATTTTCGAAGCTCATTGGGGTTTTAATGAAAGCATTCAAGTGGCTGGCCCCCCTCTTTTTTATCGGTTCCCTGGCCCATGCGGACTTCGGTTGCCACTTCATCCTAAACTCCCGCCTGGCCTTTTCATTGGATAGCGGGACCAAGAAAATCTCCTTCCGCTTCACCAATCGCCAGGATATGAGCCTAATCGGCCTTTCCTTTTATTGTGAAAAATCTAAATTACCCCCCGAATACAAAATCTGCCTGACGGAGGACGAAAAAGGACTTCCCTCGGCGACACCCCTGGAGTCTTCCAGCGTCACACCCAAGGGAGGATGCTGGATCACCGTTCCCATCAACAATCTTCCGCTTCAGGCCGGCAGGGTTTATCACATCGTCTTGGAACAGGATCAGACCCGTGGGGGACAGCATCCAGTGGGGATCATCGACGCCCGGCATTTCGCCTCGATAGCTTACGGCGATACCCTCAACGCCTTTGATCCACGGGATGAGAAGCCCGATCCGAAACTCAATGTTCTCCTGTTCGAGGACGGCAAATGGCGGGTACTGGATAAGCAGCCCCTCTTTGCCCTCCATGGAAGCGGTTCGAAGTTCCAGGGGATTCCCTACGACAGCTTGGGGGAACTCCCTATCCATGGCAATGGGACGCCCGGCGAACCTTCGGATGACGTCCTAGGCGGCGAGGTCCTGCACCCCCACAGCGGCCTCATCCCCAACGGTTTCGCCCTGCGCCTGCGCAAAGAGGGACATCCCACTGCCCCGCTCAAATACCGCGTCTATACCATCAACTTTCTCCAGCACAAGATCACCCTCGCCTTTTCAGGCTTGGCGGCCCTTCCCTCCCAGGTCCAAGTCGGCTATCAATGGGTGACGGTGGGGATCAAGAAGGAGGACCAGCCACAGGAATTTCCAGCCGAATGCCGTTTCGTAACCTTCCAAACGGATTCGGGGCACCCTTCCGACCAAGCTCCAGGCTGCGGCGACTGCTATCTTATTTCGGAAGTTGGAAATTCAGGCGGGTTAGCCGAGGCCGCTGATTTGAGTTTTGACGGCGGCGCCCATGTCTCACGCGAAGCCTTTTCCAACGACGGCGGCGCTACCTGGTTGGATGCCTTCGAGAGGGATGCCAATGTAGTGATCCTGGGCAACCTGTCCGCCCCTCCCGAACCCCAAAGGCCTGCTCCTATTCCCACTCCGGCGCCATGGTTTGAGGGAACGACGCCATGAAACATCCTGGTTTTTCGCTTTGGGCCCTTTCCGCGTTTTTACTTTTGGCCTCTTCCGGTCATGCCGAACAAACCATGGACAGCGAGGACGCCCTGTCCATAGCCGAAGTGACCGCCGCCGACCGGACCCCCAAGGGCAAATTCACCGAGGCCTTGACGGCCGAACAAAACGCCCTGAAGATCGCGGAAAACCGTTATGGCCCCACCCACCCTTCCCTGGTTCCCATCTTATTCGACCTGGCCACCCTTGACCGCCACTTGGCCCTCTACCCCGAAGCCGAAAACAACCTCCAATGGGCGCTGGCGATCCTGCAGAGGAATTTCGGGAACGTGGATATTCAAACCGCCGAGTCTCTCAGCCAACTGGCTTCCCTTTATTTCGACTGGGGCCATTGGGAGGACGCCGAATATTTCCAAAATAAGGCGGTCACCCTTTGGGAAAAGGCGCCTCAAACCGGAACGGCCCCATTGATGCTCGCCCAAGCCTTGGGGCTTTTGGGTCAAATTGAATTGGAACTGGGGAAAAACGCCAAAGCCCTCTCCCTCATCAAAAAAGGCGATGGGCTATTGGAAAACAATCCAGGGATTCAGCCGATACAACGTATTCAATCTTTGAACCTTTTGGCTTCCGCCTACCATTCCCTTGGCAAATTCCCGGAAGAAGGTTCCTGCCTTCAAAAAGCCCTCCAACTAGCCAAAAATCACTTCAAGGCTAATGCCGTTGAGCTAGCTGATGCCCAGCAACGGCTGGCCGGTTTCTACCATTCCCAAAACCAGGATGGGGAAGCCAAGCCCCTTTACGAATCGGCACTCCAAATTTACCAAGGCTGCGTGGGTTCCTACTTTGGCTACTCCTCGCTGCCCTACATCCAAAAACTGGCGACGGCCCAGGAAATAGCGGGGCAATGGAAGGAAGCGCGGGATTTGCTTCAAAACGCCCTGCCGTCCTGCGAAGAAATTTATGGGTCGAGCCATCCCCAAGTCGCGGTGTTCTTGCTGGATCTGGCACGGGCCCAGAAAGGCCTCGGCCAGAAGGATGCCGCTCAGGCCGATTTGAAGACGGCTCTCCAAATCGCTCGGTCTTTTTACCGGGACGATAACCCGCTGGTGATTCAAATAAAAAAAGAGCTCCAGCACTGACCGCTTTGGACGCCCTTTCCAACCCCGCCCCTTCCCGCCTCCAGGCCTTTTTGACGCGGCCTTGGAGCTATCCCCTCCTGGCCTGTTTCCTGCTTGTGGCCCTCTTGTCCATCCGGAAGATAGGCTCAGACGATATCGGCTTCCACTTGAAGGCGGGCGAGTGGATCGTCCAACACCGCGCCTTTCCCCAAAAGGACACATTCACCTATACCCAGACCGGCCGGGATTACCTTGATTCTAATGGCCTTTACCAGGTCCTGCTCTACGGCCTTTACAGGGTCTTTGGCTATCCCGCCTTGACTCTGATGACGGCCGCCGTCATCGTCGGGGTCTTCTTCCTTCTCTGGGTCCGCTTGCAAGCCACCCGGTCCCCTTCTTGGGCAATTTCCCTTCTGCTTTTGGCGGCGGTTCTAGGGATGGAAAGACGGTTTATCGTCCGGCCCGAGGTTTTCTCCTGGATTTACCTGGGCGTGACCCTCTGGGTACTGGACCAAAGGTTTAACCGCACCCGGAATCTCCTCTTCCTGCTGCCCTTCCTCCAATGGTTCTGGATCAACACCGAAGGTCTTTTCATGCTGGGATGGGCCTCTTGTGGGATTTATTTTTTGAGCGAGCGGCTCCACAAAAAAAAATGGGACCGGTCCTTGGCCCTTTATTCGCTTATATCGGTAGCCGCCGGACTCCTCAATCCTTACGGACTCAAGGGACTGTTGTTTCCCCTAAAGCTTTGGACAAGGCTCCAGGATTCGAACCCTTATAAACAAACCATCGCTGAATTTTTCTCGCCTTGGCGTGCCCTGCAAGTCCAGAACCTGGCCCTGGACACCCATCTTCATCTTTTCCTCTTTTTCGCGGTCGCGGCCTTGGGGCTTATGCTGATGTCCTTAACCTTCCAGCAGCGTAAATTCCATGAGCCGCTTCTTTTTTTTATTTTCCTTTTTCTGGCCGCGAAGGCCCTGCGCAATATCCCCTTGTTGATGTTGGTAGCGCTCCCTATCATCGCTTCTTGCGCCTCCTCCTTGCGGATGGATCTACGCTGGGCCTGGCTTTCCCGGCCTCGGGTGGCTTGGGCACTGTCGTTTTTCATCTTCCTTTGGTGCCTGCGGGTCTTCACCAATGCCTATTACATTTCCGACCGCCGCAATGACCGCATCGGTTTGGGTTTGGATTACCAGGTCTTGCCGGCCAAGGCCTGCCAGTTTCTCGCCCAGAACGGGCTCAGTGGAAGGATGGTGAACGACTTGAATTCCGGGGGATGGCTGGATTGGCAGGCATCCCAACCCACTTTTATGGACGGCCGCTTGGAGGTGCCGGAGGATTCCTTTTATCCCCGGGTCCTTCAAAGCTATGAGCCCGGCGGCCTCATTCCGCTTCTTGCCCTCACCGACGCCCAGCTAGTCGTACTGGATTACAACAGTTCTTCGCCCTGGGTGGATCAGCTCAACCGCTTTTCGAATTGGCGGCTTGTCTATCTGGATGAATGCGCGGCTATCTACGCCCGGTCAGACTGCGCCCCCCAACTCCCCGCTCTTTCCTTTGCGGCTC
>Ga0335085_10007252_pt1 | contig 17278 bp, 15 predicted proteins | sample Lox_Sample_45_FD_206712 | JGI IMG/M metagenome (GOLD analysis project Ga0335085, IMG submission 206712) | Soil microbial communities from Loxahatchee National Wildlife Refuge, Florida, United States - Lox_Sample_4.5 | ecosystem: Environmental > Terrestrial > Soil > Wetlands | place: USA...
GGAAAGGGTGACGGTATCGCCCGGCTGGCATCCGTCGACCGAGAGCGTCACCAGCGGCCCGCCGGAGAGGAACGTGCGGCCAGAGCGTACCGCCCGGCACCAGGCCTCGTAGCTGAACTCCTCGTCCAGCCGCGCGTAGGTACGGTAGAGGCCGACCGGCACGGCGCTCGACATCTTGTCCGTGCCGCCGACCAGGGGAAGCCGGTAGCCGCTGTTCAGGTACCGGTAGTACTCGGTCAGCCGGTCGCCGGTCTGAGACAGGATCTCGACGGCATCAGCCCGGCCGGTCGCGACGAGAACGGCCGGCTCACCGTTCGGATTCGGGAAATGCGCGACGACGACCGTGCCGCCCTGGGCGTGCGTCCGGTCGGCCCAGTCGCTCAGCGTCGCGTCCAGCGCACCGCCGAGCTCGGCCTCGTCGGGACCGTCGCTGCTCCACGGCATGACCGGTTCCTTCAGGCCCCACAGGAGCGCATGGCCGAGCGCGTGCTGCCGGTTTTCCTGACCGACATACGTCACGTAGCCGCCGCCGTCCACCACGCCGGGTCGCCCGGAGAAGTCCTCGGTGTTGGTGAACAGCGCGCCCCACTGCGCCTGGAGCAGATTGACCACGCGCAGGTCCTCGCCCCGCTGTTCGAGCTGCGCGCCGACGGTCGACAGGAAGTGCACATGCGAGTCACCCGACCACCAGCCCTCGGCGGCCATGTCGGCGACGCGGCCGAGCCGCAGCGTCAGCTCCCGCTGCCCCGGCTCGATCCGCACCGTCTGCCGGAGCGGCTCGTACTCGAACCCGCGCGCGACGTCCACGACGACGTCGCCGCGCGGCAGCCAGCCCTGGCAGGTGCCGTCGATGTAGGCATAGCTGCGCTGGCCCAGGCGGACGTCGCCGCCGACGTCGTAATGCCAGCTGTTCAGGTTCTGCGCGACGTGATTGTGGTGACCGTGGGGCTGGTAGGGAATGCCCTCGGCCGACCGGAAATGGACCCGGCACGGCACCGGCCGCCCGGTCGCGTCGTCGACGACGCGGACATGCACCCAGTTGCGGCCGCCTTCCGTGAGTTCCACGGAAATCCGGCCGGCCTCCGCCCGCCCGTCTCGCTCCACGTCTCCCCAGCGCACCCGGCCGAGTTCCGCATCGCCCTGCCGGACCGCGACGGTCGCCGACGGCAGCGCGGCGATCGAGGCATAGGCGGACGCGCCTTCCACCGCTCCCCAGCCGGCCCGGTCGTCCTCGCCGGGCAGCGGCTGCGGGTAGGTCGCGACACCCCGGTCCACGTCGATGTCCAGGACGCCGTTCTTTCCGTCCTGCACCACGAGCCGCACCGGCCGCGCAGGCACGCGGACGAACGGGTGCTCGTCGACATCGCTGGTCGTGACGCCAGCCACGATGAACCGCGCGCCCCGCGGGACGATCTCGATCCGCTCGACCGCTCGTTCGGGATGAGGATTCTCCCAGCACCACAGGTAGTAGCCGGCCGGCCAGCCCATGGCCTGCTCGGTCAGGCGGTACCCGGCGTCGTCCCAGCGGCCCTCGAAACGCGGCTGGTTATGGTCGCTGGTGTCGGTGACGGCCAGGAACGGCAGCCGGCCCCATTCCGGCGGCACCACCTGGATCTCGAAGCGTTCCCTGATGGGCACGGTGATGGCCGCGCCGCCGGCGAGGTGGAAGACGTACTCCGCGACGAGTTTCCCGACGGCGTGACCGGCTGGCGCGCCCGGCTCGAGCAGCCGGTGCGCGACGATGACCCGCGGCGCCAGCCGGCCGATCTCAACCGGCGTGGCGGCGCCAGGCAGGACAAAGCACCGCTCCGCGGACGGCCGCTCGGGCCCGATCAGGAACGGCAGGCCGCGCAGGTCCACCCGCCCGAGCGGAACATCGCCCGGCGCATCGCCGAGAACCTCCACACCCGCGTTGCACGCACCGGACAGGTCGACTGGCTCATAGCACGGCATGCGCTCGATCGTAGGCCGCCCGGTCGGCCTGACCCCAGCGAATTTCAGGGCGGGGCGGTGAAGCGGTAGCCAGCGCCGCGCACCGTTTGCAGGCTTCCGGCCCGGTCACCGAGTTTGCGGCGAAGAGCGCTGATCACGACCTCGACGACGTTGCTGCCGCCGCTCCAGTCGTAGCCCCATACGTCTCGTAGCAGGGCGGCCCGGCTGACGACCCGGCCTTCGTGTTCGTGCAGGTACTGAAGAACGTCGAATTCAAGCTTGGTGAGATCGGCGCGGGTGCCGTCGAGGATGAGCTGGCGGCGGTCGGGATCGAGCAGGGCGTGGTTGTCGATGAGCATTTCCCGCGCGGCGAGGTCGGTCAGCCAGCCGTCGATGGAGGACGGACCGAAGTCGTTGTAGAGGGCGTGGTAGGTCGTTCCCCCGATCTCGGCGGCGCCGTCCGGAAGGCGGGCGAAGCCGAGCGGCGCGAGCTGGGACAGCCTCGCGGCGGGATCCGCGGCCAGCGAGTAGATGCGGCGGAGCCTGGGCCGCATTTCCAGGTAGCGCCGCTTGAGGTCGAGGATCAGGGCGGCGCAGGCCGGGGTCGTGGCCTCGCCGCCGTCGGCGGCCAGCATGTAGCGGAGGAAGAGCACCTGCTGGCCGCGCGGTACCGGGTTGGCGCGCAGGTGCTCGCGCCACGTGACGGCGGCGGGGTCCGCGGTCAGGAGCCAGGTCGGCACCGAGGTTGCCTCGCACAGGCACTGGAACGCGGCGGGGGTCCCGTCGGGATCCCGGGCGACCCGGAACGCGGACGGCATCGTGTCCCGCCAGGACCGCATAACGGCGACTGCGGCGGCGGGCTGGTGCGCGCGGGCGATGGCGGTGATCTGGGCCTCATCGGCTGGCCGCGCTGGCTCGACCGCGTACCGGTGACTGGCGGTGGGGAAGAACGCCTCCCGCACGGCCGGGTTCTCGATGAGGTAGAGCAGGTCGGCGGTGTAGCGCCACAGGTCCGCCGACGGAGCGGTACGCAGCTCGCGTCGCAGTTGCCGCCAGGCCGCGATCCGGTGGGCGCGGTAGGTCGGCGGGTCGTTGACCCGGAGCAGTGCCGCGACGACTTCGCGTACGGTCTCGTGCAGGACCAGGCCATCCGGCCTGAACTCCACGAACGGCAGCGGGCGCAGCCTGTCGTAGGCATCGTGCGGGGGGACATCAGGCAGCAGCGCACTGAGGAGGGACAGAGTCGGCCGGCGCAGCGTGCAGGCGGCGTCGAGCACGGCCCGGGTCGGCCGGTCGAGGCTGGAAAGGTAGACCCGGGCGAGTTCGGTGATGACGGTGGCGATCGCGGCGTCGGGAACCGTGAGATCCGGGCGGGCGCCCCGCGCGGAGGCGGCCAGCCGCAGTGCCAGCGGGTGGCCGTGAGTGAAGCGGGTGACCCGGGTGGCGTCGGCGCCGCTGAGTCCTTCGCGGCGCAGCAGCGCGTCGGCGTCGGCGGCGGCCAGGTTCGCCAGCGGCACCGTGGCCAGCAGGTCCCCGAAATCACTGATCCAGGCGGCGACCGGCGGCTCGCGGCCCGCCAGCGCCAGCCTGGTGTTGTCGCGCAGGCCCGGCACGAGTTCCTGCCGCAGCCAGGTGTCAAGCAACCGGAGCTGTTCGTAGGTATCGAGAACCAGCACCACCCGGTCACCGAGACCGCTGAGCGCGGCGGCGGCCTCCGCGACCGTAGCCATCGGCCGGTTCCCGCCAGGTGGTTCGGCCCGCAGCGTCCCGATCGCGCGGTCGAGCGCGGCGAGGAAACCGCGCTCGGTCGGCTCGATGCCGCCGCAGTCCATGCTGACGACGGCGGCGCCATGCGCCCGCGCGTCCGCCGCGAACGCGGCGAGCAGCGCGGATTTCCCGATCCCCGCGATGCCGTGCACGGCCACGACCAGCGGGCGGTCACGCTCGGCCAGGCCGAGAAGCACCGCCCGCTCCGCGTCCCGGCCGACCACAGCGGCCGTCCGGGCGCCCAGCAATGTTCGTAGGGTCCCGCTCATCGCCGCCGCGGCCGTGCTTCAGTCATCAGTCAGTACTCGCCTCGGGTCACCTTCGTCGGCCCGGCCAGGACCGAGAAGTCCCTGACGGTCACGTCGATCAGGTTTGGGTTCGCCTGCAATCCCTGGAAGATCTTCCCGCTCTGGTAGGCCCTCATCGCGGCGACGTCGTCCCACGTGTAGATACCACCGTAGGTGTTGGCCTCCTGGTTTGCCAGCCAGATCTTCGCGCGCAGACCCGGCAGCGCGGCGAAGGCGGACGCGTTCTGCTCGGCGTGTGCCTGATACGCCGCATCGTCGATGCCGTCCAGCTTGAACGTGATGACCTGCATGTGCATGTCGTGCTCCTTAGGTACGTGGTGACGTGATCACCGTAGGGACGGCAGGGGCCGCGGCGGTGAGCCCAGGCTGAGGCGGAGCTGAGCCACCCGGCTCAGCTTCGCCTCATGTTCGGCTCACCCCGGCCGGCCGTCCGCCGCCTAGCTTCTGCGCAGGACCGATCCATCCACGTTGCGGAGGTTTCCCATGGACACAGAACTGATCGAGCAGAACGTGCACCGCCTGCTCGGCGCGATGACCGGCGCGGCCACCACGGCCATGGTGGCGGTCGGCGACCAGCTCGGCCTGTACCGGACCCTGGCCGACGGCGGGCCGGCGACGCCGGACGAGCTGGCCGCCAGTACCGGCACGGCGGCGCGCTACCTGAGGGAGTGGCTGTCCCAGCAGACCGCCGCCGGATTCCTCGCCTACCGGGCCGGCGACGGACGGTACGTGCTGCCGGCCGAAGCCGCCGCCGTGCTCGCCCATGAGGCATCCCCGGCCTTCCTGGCCGGCGGCGCCACCATCACCCGCGGCTGGTTCGCGGGCATCGACCGCCTCGCCCAGGCGTTCCGCACCGGCGCTGGCATTCCCTGGCACGAGCAGGACCCGGCGGTCTTCGAGGGCACCGAGCGGTTCTTCCGCCCCGGCTACACCGCCAGCCTGACCACGGAGTGGATCCCGGCCCTGCCCGGGATGGCCGCCAGGCTCGCCGCCGGCGGCCGGGTCGCCGATGTCGGCTGCGGACACGGCGTCGCCGCCATCTTGCTAGCCCGTGCCTACCCGCAGGCGAGCATCCACGGCTATGACTTCCACGACCGCTCCATTGCCGTCGCCCGGCAGCGGGCCGGCCAGGCTGGCCTCGGCGGCCGCATCCGGTTCGAGCCGCTCGACGCGACCAGCTACCCGGCCGACGGCTTCGACCTGATCTGCCTGCTGGACACCCTCCACGATCTCGGCGACCCGGCCGCCGCGCTGGCCCACGCCCGCAAGGCGCTGGCGCCCGACGGCGCTGTCCTGGTGGTGGAGCCGAGCGCGGTCGATAATTACGCAGAGAACCTGGCCAGCCCGATGGCCGCACTGAGCTACGCGGCGTCCACGTTCCAGTGCACCCCGGCCGCGCTGGCCCAGCCCGGCGGGGTCGCGCTTGGCGCCCAGGCCGGCCCGGCCGCGGTCCGGCAGCTGGCCGACGAGGCCGGCTTCAGCCAGTTCCGGCAGGTCACCCAGACCCCAGTCAACATCGTCCTCGAACTCCGGCCATAACCGTAGCCCCGGCGCGGGAGGCGGCCGGCGCCTTCCCGCGCCGGCCGCGCGGATGCCGTGCCCTGGCCGGCCGGATGCCGTGCCCTGGCCGGCCGGATGCCGTGCCCTGGCCGGCTAGCCGCGGTGGGTCTTGCGGCCTACCCCCGCGAGTATGTCCGCCGGGCGGGGGGTGCTGACCGGCTGCGGCCGGTCAGGCCGCCAGTAGCGCGCCTTGTTCGTGGCATGCTTGGGAACGCCTGGGCCGCTACCGAGCCACTGGGAGCCGCGATGCCTGCCCGATTCCAGCTCGTCATCGACTGCACGGACCCCGATCGGCTGGCCCGCTTCTGGGCGGCGGCCCTGGGCTATGTGCTCGAGCCGCCTCCCGAGGGCTTCGCGAACTGGGACGACTGGCGGCGCGACGTCGGGTTTCCCGACGATGAGCTGGGTATCGGCGCGGACAGCATCATCGACCCCCGCGGTGAAGGCCCCCGCATCTGGTTCCGCGTGGAGCCGGACGCCAAGGTGGTCAAGAACCGCCTCCACTTCGACATCCACGCCAGCGCCGACGGCCCGTACCTGAGCAGCGTCAGGAAAGTTCCGATCGAGGTCCGCACGCAGCGAGTCGACGCCGAGGCCAACCGGCTGGCCGGCCTCGGGGCCACCATCACCGGAGCCCTGACCGCCGAGGGCCTCGATCACTACGCGGTAGGAATGAAGGACCCCGAAGGCAACGAGTTCGACATCAACTGACGCTTTCCCGCGCATTGTCCAGCCAGCCGCATGGAATTCCGTGGGCTGACTGAACGAATGAGGATCAAGGGAAAACCCCAGGTCGTTCGGTCCATCTAAGATCTTTAACCGCTCCCGTTCCCGGTGTTGTGGTTATGCCGCATAATGGTCCGGTGGCACCGGCAGCCGATTTCATTGGAGGACAGCTCCAGCAGGTCCGGCCTTTCACGGGCCGCCATAGCCAGGCACGCCGCCCGCGCGGAGCCGGGCCATCCGACCAGGCCCTGAACCGGCTGGCGGGCTGGTACGCGATCGCCCTGCGCCTCGGCGGCGCGATCTTGTTCACCGCGGTGGCCCTGCTGGCCGCGACGAAGCAGGTCTCCGGCTTGTGGCTGGGCGTGGCGCTGACCGCGCTGTGCCTGTGGTCAGCCTGCTTCACCTGGTGGGTCCGGCGCTCCGGGCTGACGCTGGCCGTGGTACTGGCCGACGCCGCGGTTATCGCGGCGCTGGAGCTGGCGCATGAGCAACTGGTCCCGGCCGTGCTGATCAATGACACCACGACCTGGATGCTCCCGCTGGCCTGCACGTCGGTGTACATCCTCCAGCTCGCACTGCGGCCGCGGCTCGGGCTGTCCATTGCCGCGATCGTGGTCATCGCCTACGGGCTCGGCGTCTACCACCCGACCGATGCCTGGCTGCTGGCGGTGGAGGCGATCGTCGCCGCCGGGCTGGTAGCGGTGATTCGCGGCGGCGCCCGGCAAGCCGATGCGGTCGTCGCCGCCGGTCTTGAGACCGAGCGGCAGATCCGGGCCGAGGAGGCGCGGCGCGCGGACGAGCGAGAGCAGCACCGCCAGCTGCACGACACCGTCCTGTCCACCCTGACCATGGTCGCGGCCGGCGCGTTCGCCGGACCGTCCCCGGCGCTTACCGCGCAGGCCGTCAGGGACCTGCGCGTGCTGCAAGGCCTCGAAGGCTCTCCGGCCGCGGCGAACGGGCGGGCGCCGCTGACCGACCTGAGCCCGAAGCTGGAGCGGGCCGCGGCCGGCCCCGATGACCTGGCCGTGCGGCTGGAGCTCGTCCCGGTCACGCTGCCGTCGCCCGTCGCGGACCAGCTCGCCGCCTGTGTCGGCGAGGCGCTGCGTAACGTCGCGCGGCACGCCGGAACCGGCCAGGCAGAGGTGACCGTCACCGGCGGCGAAGGCTGGGCGGTCGTCAAGATCACTGACCGCGGCCGCGGGTTCGACCCGGCCGCCACCCCGCCGTCCCGCCGGGGCATCCGCGAGTCGATCATCGGGCGGATGCAGGCGGCCGGCGGCCAGGCCGCGGTCGCCAGCCGTCCCGGCGCGGGCACGACCGTCACCGTGAGCTGGCCAGCATGACCGCCGTCCCGACGACGCCAGTGGCGACTAGTACCGGGCCGGCTACTGCCCTGCCGACAACGATGTCCGGCCGCTATCAGCGGGCCTTCACCCTCGCCGTGATCTTCCTGGTCGTGCTCTGGCATCTGGCCGGCGCGGGCGGGCAGCTGCTGCACAACCGGGCGGAGTACCGCTCGTTCGCCTTCCAGGGCGCCATGTGGCTGGTCATGGCGCTGGCGATCGCCGCCGGGACGGTCCTGGTGCTGCGCGGGACGCCCGGATGGTGCCCAGCCTGGGCCGTCGCCCTGACCGCGCTGGCCGCTGGCACGGCCGCCGCGGCGGCTAGCCCGGCCGGCCAGATGCTGGCGGTCAACTGGGCGTGGGGGAGTGCCGGCTGGATCGGCGTGCTCGTACTGCTCCGCCGCCGGTTCACCGAGCTTGCCGCGTTCCTCGCCGCCCTGGCCCTGGCCACCCTGGGCGTGCAGGTAGGGGACGGGCTGCACCGGGCCGACCTGGCCGGGTTCCTCGCCGTACTGGCCTGGTCGACCGGCGCCCAGGTGGCCGTGGCCGCCGGGGTCAAGGCGCTGGACGGCGCCGCTGGCCAGGCCGCCGTGGCGGCGCGGAGCGAGCACGCCGCGCTCGAGCGGGCCGCCACCGCGGAGACCATCAGGGCCGCCCGGCACGCCCGCTGGCTGGCGCTCCAGGAAAGCGCCGTGCCGCTGGTCGCCGAACTGGCGGCGGGGACGGCCGATCCCGGCGACGAACGGGTGCGCGTCAGGTGCGCGGTCCAGGCGGCCCGGCTGCGCCGGCTGCTGGCTGAGGGCGACGAGGTACCCGGATCGCTGGTCCACGAACTGCACGCCAGCGCCGACGTGGCCGAGCGGCGCGGGGTCGCCGTCGACATCGAGACGGCCGGGACGCTCCCGCAAGTGCCGGGCCCGGCCCGGCGGGTGATTACCGACGCCGCCATCGCGATCCTGACCGACGCGCGCACCCAGGCGCGGATCACCCTGGCCACGGTGGCCGCCGGGATCGCCGTCAGCTTCGTGGCCGATACCAGCGCGGCCGTCCGGATGCCCGCGGCCGGAGAAGGAGTCGTGATCGATCAGCAGCAGGACGATGGCATGCTCTGGGCGGAGGCGCGATGGTACAGCCGGTGACGGTGGCGATCGTCGAGGACCATCCGGTTGTCACCGAGGGGGTGGCGTCCTGGATCCGGTCCGATCCCGGTCAGCGGGTGCGGCTGGTGCACACGGCGCGCGACCTGATCGGGCTCGGCGCCGCGGTGCAGTCGCCCGACGTGGTCATCCTGGACCTGGAGCTCGACGGCGAGCTGGTCACCGCGCAGATCCCCGGGCTGGTCGCGGCCGGATACCGGGTGGTCGCCTTCTCCGGTCACAGCGATCCGGCCATCGTGATGGAGACGCTGGACAACGGCGCGCACGCCTACGTGTCCAAGGATGAGGGCCGCGACCATCTGGTCGAGACCGTGCTGGCGGCGGCCGCTGACCGGCCGTACGTGACCCGGTCGCAGGCCAGGGCGATGCTGGCCGACCAGCGCCCGACCCGGCCGGCGCTGTCGGACCAGGAGCAGCAGGCGCTGCTGCTGTGGTTCCAGGGGATGTCGAAGGCATCGGTCGGGCGGCGCATGTCGATCAGCGAGAACACGGTCCGGCAGTACATCAGCCGTGCGCGCGCCAAGTACGCGGCCACCGGGCGGACCGCGCCGAGCAAGGACGCGCTGCTCGCCCGGGCGATCGAGGACGGCGTGATCAATCCGGCCGAGATCGTGCCGTACCAGTCATTCGCCCGCATCGTGGCCGACCATTCCAGCCCGGGTGCCCCGGGCCGGTGACCGGCCCGGGGCACCCGCTCCCCCCCCGGGTCGCACCCATATGCGGGCTGGCACACAGTCAGGATTCCCGATCGGGGCCCCGCTGTCATGACGCCCGATCGGGTGACATGACCTTTCCGGGTCCCGCAATAGTGCGGCGTGTCCGGGTCCCGCAGTAGAAGGCGTAGGCGATACCATCACCCCCCGCCGCCCGCACTTAGCGCAAAAGCAACCGCGGACAGCTGTCTGCAGCCCGGCGAATCGCATCAGTTTTCACGAGGGCTCTTTCGAACATCGTGGGCCAAAACACCCTCTACCAGAGGTGCAGCGGCTCACGATGATGGAAAGCCCCGGGCGCGCAGTCACAGGAGAAGGCCCTTTCCCCTGGGGTGCGGGGGTCAGAGCCTGATCGCCGCCTCGATGGCCAGGCGGCGAGGGCCGCTCGTGTTTCCGGTTCGGAACCATCCCTTTCCCGTGGGTTTAGATCCGCGATCACTCCGATGTCCTTATCTGTGGGGCAGGTGCGGCTTTTGAAACGTCACGCCGTTATCGTGTGGACTTACCCCCCGGAAAATGGGTGGTAAGTCCACACGATAAGTTGATCATGAGTCTTCGGCCGGCCGGTTCCGATTTGCGTGATGCGGGCGGGAATGGCGAGTCGCCGGAGGTCCGCGCCACGGCGAGCGTGCGGGGAAGCTCGATCGCCGCCTCGATGTCCAGGCGGCGAGGCTGGCTCATATTTTCACACCCGCCCCTTTCCCGCGGGTTACGGTCCACGGTAAGGCGGGCAGTGGCCCCCGCTCGCCGCCAGATGGCCTTCCCAGGGGCATCTCTGACCTCTCAGGAAACGTGCGCCCCAATTGTCGCCAGATGTTTCGTAGAAGTACCCTCACATGATTCGGACCAGAGGCACTCTTCTGCCGCGTGGATCGCTCTGAACTCGGGTGCGTCATCTATTCAGTGCCGCTTCAGTGCCGTTTCAGTTCGGGCTGCCAGATTCGGTACGTCACTGGAATCACGCGGAGGGGTGGTGATCGTAATGCATAGTGACAAGCCGGAGGAAATGGAGATCACGCTGATCAACTGTCAGGCGGACAAGTCTGACGAAGCGGCGTGCCACCACATTCCTTAGCTGCATGCACGGGAGGCGCTCGGCCATAGCGGACGGGCGTCACCCGGTTACTTTCCGGCGATCAATCTGGGGGTTACCATGGCCGGGCGCGAGCTTAGTTTTGCCGATGTCGTCGGCGACGAAGAAGAATTTTTCCGCACGTACTTCAACAAGAAAGTCCTCTACCGGCCGCGCGGCATCACCGGAGACCCGCGGCAGGTCCTGTCGATCGCCGACATGGACGACATCGTCCATCAGGAAGGAATGCGGTCAAGCCTGCTGCGGATGCTCGGAAATGGCGTGCCGGCGATCGGGGACCAGCTCACGAGCCAGCTGGAGATGAGACGGGAAGGGAAGGCCATCGAGGACGCGGCCGATCCCGGGAGGATCTACGCTCATTTCCGCGCGGGGAAGACGCTGATTCACGGCGGGCTGAACCTGACCCGTCCCAACCTGCGCGCCCTGGCCCGCAGCATGACCGAGCGGTTCGCCGCCAAGAGCGAGGCCGTCGCCTTCCTCACCCCGGCGGGCCAGCGGGGATCCACCCACAGCGACCCGACGGATGTCTACGTCATCCAGCTGGAAGGAACGAAGCGCTGGCAGATCTGGCCGACACCGCAGGTGCGGCGGCCCGGAGACGACAAGGAATCTTTCGACTCCCTGCCTGATCCCGTTCTCGACCTGTCAGTTCAGCCGGGTGACGTGCTCTACATCCCGTACAGCACCCCGCACCGCGCCTCGGCCGAGGGAAGCATGTCCCTCCACGTGACCGTGGTCGCGGGCCCGCGCACGTGGGCGCACCATCTCATGTCGGCCGTCCAGGACATACTGCACAACAGCCCCGAATTCTGGGACACCCCGTATCTGGACGACACCTCGCCCGAGGAGATGGCCCCGAAGATCGAGCAGCTGATCGGCAGGCTCCGCACGGTCGACACCGCCGCGGTCCTCGAGCGTGCCCAGCGGGACGGGCGTGCCTTCCGCGGCGTGCGGCAGGCCGCGCTCTTCCAGGAAATGGCGGCGGCCGACGGCATCGACGCCGATACCAAGCTGCTGGCCGTCGACGGCGCCGCGACCTTCCGCGAGGGAGCTGACGGCACGGCCCAGGTGACGATTCTCGGCAACACGCTCGCCATGCCGCCAGCCGCTGCCGCCGCGCTGCGGTCGGCGAGCACCTCGGTCCCGTTCCCGGCCGGTGAGTTCCTGCCCGGCGCTGACTTCCGCCGGGCGCTGCCGGTCGCCAGGCAGCTTCTCCGCCTCGGGGCCCTGAGAATCGCCTAAGACGAGGGGACGGATCAGGCGCGGCGTACCTCGACATCCCGCCGGCCGTCGCCGAACGAGGCGCTGATGCGGTGGCCGGGTTCCAGCGACGGTGCCCTGGTCAGCCCGCCGGTGATGACCAGATCGCCCGGCTCGAGCCAGGCCCCCCGCGTGGCCAGCTGTTCCGCGAGCCAGACCACCCCCGCCGCCGGGTGCCCGCTAGCCGCCGCCCCCGTCCCGCTCTCCACCGCCTCCCTGTCAACGAACAGCGTCACCGGCAGCGACTCCAGCCCGGTCAACGGCAGCTCAGACCCCACCGCCACCCAGGCCGCCGACGAACCATCCGCGGTGTTGTCCGCCAGCGTGAACCGGTACCCCGTCCACACCGAGTCCACGATCTCCAGGCAGGCCAGCGCCGCGTCGCACGCCCCGAGCACAGCCTCGACCGAGAACGGCGGTACCAGCCGCCGCCTAAGCCGCAGCCCGATCTCCGGCTCCACCCGCGGCTGCAGCGCGCCAGACGGCAGCACCGCGGGGGAGTCCAGGACCATCACATCGGTCAGCGGCCCGAAGTTGGGCGACGCCACCCCCATCTGCTCCCGCATGGCCGCCGAGGTGTACCCGAGCTTCCACCCGACGACCCGCTCCCCGCTAGCCAGCCGCAGCGCGGTCATCTGATCCTGCACCCGGTACGCATCCTCGACCGACAGCCCTAGCTCAGCGGACAGCAGCTCGTCCAGGGTCGCTCCCGCCTGCCGTGCCGAGTACAGCGCGGCAGCCACCGCGGCCGGGTCGACCGCGCCGTCCGCGGCCAGGCAGTCCTTCCAGCTCATGAACCCCCCTCACCCGAGCCCGAGCCCATGCCCGAGCCCATGCCCGAGCCCATGCCGGAGCCCATGCCGGAGCCCGAGCCCAAGCCGGAGCCGGAGCCCGGCGCCTGACGCGCATGCGCACGCAGGATCTGCGACCAGCTCCGGACCGGCTCGGCCGGGGGAATCGACGCGCACAACTGCCCGTCCACCTCCACCACCGGATACCGGCGCAGTTCGTAACCGACCGCGGTCCGGCACCGCCCGGTAGGAAGCTCGTACGCGTACCAGTGCCACGGACAGGTCACCACCCCGTCCCGCACCAAGCCCTCGGCCAGCGGCCCGCCATTGTGCGGGCACGCCCCGTCGGTCACGTACAACTCGTCCCCGACCGCGAACACCGCGAAAGAACGCCCGGCGTGCGAGAACGCCCACTGCGTCCGCCCCGCCGGCCGTTCCAGCGGCACCAGCTCCGGCCCACTCATGAGCAGCCCGGGCTCACACGCAGGCGAGCTCGACGCTGCCGAGCCGATCCGCCGTGGCTGTCACCACGTCACCCGGCTGCACCGGCACCGCCGCCGTCAGCCCGCCCGACAGCACGATGTCCCCGGCCCGGAGCCCCTCGTTCTCGGCCGCCAGCGACCGCACCAGCCAGGCCACCGCCGCCGCCGGGTGCCCGAGCGACGCGGCCCCCGACGCCGTCGCGATCACCTCGCCGTTGTGCTCGAGCACCACCCCGAGCAGCCGCAGGTCCACACCCGCCAAGGGAACCGCCGGCCCCACCAGGTACCGGCCCTGAGACGTGTTGTCCGCCACCACGTCTGACGTCGTGAACTTGTAGTCCGTGTACCGCGAGTCGAGCACCTCGATCCCGACCGCGACCGCCGCGGTCGCCGCCAGCACCGCCGAAGACGTCACGGAAGGACCCGACAGGGACGCGCCCATGATGAACACGATCTCCGGCTCGCACCGCGGCTGGATGTGCTCGCCCGTCACCAGCGGCGAACCGATATCCAGCGCATCGCTCGCGGCCAGGAAGCCGTACAGCGGCTCGCTCACCCCGACCTGCGCCTGCTTGGCGCGAGACGTCAGGCCCAGCTTCCAGCCGGCCAGCGGCCCGGCCTCGCTGCGCAGCCGCCGCTGCACGTCGTACGCCGCGGCCAGGTCGAAGCCACCGAGCTCGGCGGACAGCGAGCCGATCGCGGTCCGGTCGGCCTTGGCCTTCGCCAGCCGCGCCGCTACCTCAGGAGCGTCAAAAGCCATCACAAGCCACCCTCTACTCGACGACGCGGACAGTGACGGGACCGAGGCGGTCGAAGTCGGCGCGGAACACGTCTCCGGCCGCCATCGGCACCGCGGCGTGCAGCGCCCCGGTCATGACCAGGTGCCCGGGCTCCAGCTTGGCGCCCATCTCGCCAAGGGTGTTGGCCAGCCAGGCCACCACCCGGACCGGGTCGCCGAGCGCGGCCGCGCCCGCCCCGGTGTCGACCAGCTCGCCCTGCCGGGTCAGCACCATCCCGATCAGCCGGGGATCGATTCCCTCCAGCGGCACCACCTGGCTGGAGACGGCGACCGCGCCGTTGGAGGCCAGGTCGGCCACGGTGTCCGCGAGCTTGATCCGCCAGTCGGCGAACCGCGAGTCGACGATCTCCACCGCCGCGACTACGCCCGCGATCGCGCGCCGGGCGTCAAGCACGCTCACGCCGGGGCCGGCCAGCCCGGAACCGAGCACGAAAGCGATCTCCGCCTCGATCCGGGGCTGGATGAACGCCGACACCGGCACCGCGTCGCCGCTGGCGTAGACCGTGGAGCCGAGCACGGGCCCGTAGTCGGGCTGGTCCACCCCGATCATCTTCTGCATCGGCTTGGACGTCAGCCCGACCTTGTACCCGACGATCCGGTCGCCCTCGGCCAGCAGCAGCTTGACCAGTTCCTGCTGCACGGCGTACCCGTCGGCCATGCCGAGGTCGGGATCGGCGTCGGTGAACGGCTCGATCTGCACACCGGTTCGGCGGGCCTCGTAGAGTGCCCTGGCCTTCCCGGGCGCGTCGGTCAGCGGCATGTCAAACCTCTGCTTCTCGTAGGGGAACCTCACCAGACCAGCCCAGCCGGCGGGACGCCGCCTCAGCCGCCTCCATGATCACTGGCGCCAGCCTACGCAGCGCCATGACGGTGCACCGGGCCAGCGGGACCCCGATGCTGATCGCGGCCACTACCTCGCCGCTGGCGTCGCGGATCGGCGCGGCGATAGAGGCGATCCCGATCTCGCGCTCGTTGACCGCCTCGGACCAGCCCCGGCGCCGGACCCGCTCCAGCTCGGCGACCAGCAAGTCCCGCGAAGTAATCGTGTGCGGCGTCAAGGCGGTCAGCGGCGCCTCCCGCAGCACCGCCTGGCGGCGCGCCTCGGGCAGGTACGCCAGCAGCACCTTGCCCGACGAGGTGCAGTGCACCGGCACCCGCCGCCCGGTGTCGGTGAACAGCCGCAGCGAGTGCGCGCTCTCCATCCGGTCGACGTACACCACCTCGTGCCCGTCGAGCACGCCGACCTGGGACGACTCGCCGGTCTGGGTCCGCAGCTCGGTGAGCACCGGGCCCACCGCGGCATGCAGGTCCATGTGCACCCGGACCGCCTGGCCCAGCTCGAACATCACGATGCCGAGCCGGTACCCGCCGGTCCGCGAGTCCTGCTCGACCAGCCCCTCGGCGACCAGCGTGGTGAGCATCCGGTGCACCGTGCTCTTGCCGAGCCCCAGCCGCCGGCTCAGCTCGGACACCCCGAGGTCGGTCTCGCGTGACCGGAACACCTTGAGCAGTCGCGCCGCGTTCCGCACCGTAGAAAGCCCGCCGGCCGGCGAAGCCTCAGCAGCCGTCACGACGCAGGCTCCGCCGGAGGCGACCACTGCGTGCGCCCACCCACCGCAGCCACCAACTCGCGCCGCACCGCATCCGGATCGGGCCGCGCCTCAGCAGCAAAAGCAGAAAGCGCGGCATTACGCGGCGCGATCGCCGAAGCCAGCATGGCGTGCGCCCGCACCAGCCCGGCCGCCGCCGCCCCCGCCATCTCGTCGACCAGGTCCTCGCGTCCCCGCACCCGGCTGCGGATCGTCTCGAAATCCCGCGCCACCGCCGAGTGACCGCCGGCCAGCCCGGTGCCCACGTGCGCCGCGTTATGCGCGGACAGCCCGGAACCGGGGGAGGCCACGAAGTGGTACACCACGGTCGTCACCCCGAGCGCGTGCCGCACCTCGCCGAACGCGGGCTCGACCGACTCGTCGACCAGCGCCAGCGACGGCAGCACCACCGGATCGAAGAACCGCAACGTCCACGACAGCCCCTCGACCGAGCCCGGCACCTCCACCTCGGGCCCGCGCACCGGCCCCAGCGAGTCCCGCGTCGCCAGCAGGTGCAGGTTGCGCACCCCCACCGCCGCCACCGTCAGCGGCCCAGGCGCCAGCAGCGGCATCCCGCCGCGCACGGCGGCGGGAAACATCTGCGCCTGCGCTAGGTAGGCGCGATGAATTTCCGTGACGTAGTGCGCGACCGCCTCGCGCATCTGCTCAGGTGCTGGCAACGTACCGTTCCTCTATATGGAACGCATGGGCTTTATCCGGAACACTAAGCGAGGTATGTTCGACCCGTCAAGCACCGTGAGCCGGTTGCCCAGCGCTCGCTAGGAGGCACCGTGGGAATTCTCCGCCTCGCCCACGTCGACGTCCGAACCCCCGACCTCGAGCTGTCCACCGCCTACTACACCGAAGTCCTCGGCCTCCAGCTGGCCGGGCGCGGTAACGAAGGCGAAGACACCGTCTACCTCAAGTGCTGGGACGAGGAGGACCACCACTCGGTCCGGCTCCGCTACGACCCGCGCACCGGCCTGGACCTGTTCAGTTTCCGCGTCGAGAAAGAAGACGACCTCGCCGAGCTCGAGATAGCAGTCCAGAAGTACGGCTGCCAGGTCCAGCGGATCAGCAACGGCGAGTCGGTCGGCCAGGGCGAGTCGCTCAGGTTCGTCATCCCCTCCGGCCAGACCATGGAGCTCGTCTACGATCTCCACAAAACCGGCAACATCCTCGGCAAGCTGAACCCCGCCCCCGTCCCGCCGCCTGACCTGCCCGGCATCGCCCCGCCCCGGCTCGACCACATGCTGATCAACGCCGAGGAAGTCGCCGAGTCCGCGAGCTTCTTCACCAAGGTCCTCGGCTTCCGGATGACCGAACAGGTCCTCGACGCCAACGGTCACCAGATGGGCGTGTGGCTGGAACGCAGCCACTCCCCGCACGACATCGCCATCGTCAACGGGCCGAATGGCGCGCTGCACCACTTCGCGTTCTGGCTCGACGACTGGGACCACGTGCGCAAGGCCGCCGACATCCTCGCCTTCAACGGCGTGCAGATCGACCAGGGCCCGACCAGGCACGGGGTCACCCGCGGCAACACCATCTACTTCTTCGACCCGCTCGGCATCAGGAACGAGGTGTTCACCGGCGGGTACCGCGCCGATCCGGACTTCCCCGCCATCACCTGGACCGAGGACCAGTTCGGCCGCGGCCTGTTCTACTACGAGAACGTCGTCAGCCAGCGGTTCCTGAGCTTCCACACGTAAAGGAGCACCGATGAGCGACCGCATCCTGCGCCTCCAGCACGTCGAG
>Ga0335085_10007253_pt1 | contig 17278 bp, 15 predicted proteins | sample Lox_Sample_45_FD_206712 | JGI IMG/M metagenome (GOLD analysis project Ga0335085, IMG submission 206712) | Soil microbial communities from Loxahatchee National Wildlife Refuge, Florida, United States - Lox_Sample_4.5 | ecosystem: Environmental > Terrestrial > Soil > Wetlands | place: USA...
GCCGTCGGCCTCGTCGCAGAGCCTCGCCGCGGCCGTCTTGTGCGGGATCGTGACGTTCGCGCCGGCGAAGCCGGCGGCCGCGAGCCCGCGCACGGCCGTCTCCAGGTGCTCGGGCTCGACGTCGAGCGCGACGTAGGCCCAGTCGAGCCCGGCCGCACCGAACGCGGCGTTCTGCATCCGCGGCGAGAGCGAGTGCGCGACCGGATGGCCGAGGAGCGCGACGAGCCGCGTCGTCGCCGCGATCTCCGTCACCGCCGTCGCGCTTTCGTGACGAAGGCGCGAGCCGCGCGTGACGTGCGGACGCGTACCGTGACCCGCAGGGGCGCTCGGCGAAAGGACATGTCTCGGAAGGGCGTCACGGATGCGGGGTGTAGCCGTGCTCCGCCTCGTAGCGGAGGAAGTCCTGGTAGTTGTCCGTGAAGTAGTGGTGCACGAGGTCCGGCTTGCGGACGAAGTACAGCCAGTCGCCCGGCGCCGGATGGGCCGCCGCCTGGATCGAGGCGAGACCCGGGTTCGCGATCGGCGTCGGCGGCAGGCCGACGATCCGCGGGTTCCGTGTGTTGTAGGGGTTGTTCGAGTCGAGCTCCGACTCGGTGAGCGACTTCGTCGCGGGGACGTGCAGCCCGTAGCGCGTCGTCGCGTCGATCCCGAGGTTCATGTGCGCCCTCAGCCGGTTGTAGATGACGCGAGCGATCTTCGGCCGCTCGTCCGGGGCGAGCGCCTCCTTCTCGACGAGCGACGCGATGATCAGCACGTCGTACGGCGTGAGGTTCTTCGACCGCGCGTACGAGAGATTCACGCTCCGCCAGTTGCGCTGGAACGCCTGCAGCTGCGCGCGCACGAGCTGCGCCGACGTCGTGTTGGCGAGGAAGTCGTACGTCGCGGGAAAGAGGAAGCCCTCGAGCTTCCGCCGCTTCGGGCCGAAGCCGGGGATCCGCCGCGGCCCCGAGGCGCGAAGGTACGTCTTCGCCGACAGCAGCGGGTGGACGCCGCGCTCCCGGTAGGCGATCCCGGCGACGACCTGCACGCGGTGCGCCATCTCCGCCCGGTCGAAGCCCTCGGGGAAGACGACGCGGAAGGGCTTCGGCGCGGCCGCGGTCGTGGCGGGCGGCGGCGAGCCTCCCGACCGGCGGGAGATGCCGATCCCGAGCGCGACGGCAACGCCGAGCAGGACGACGATCCCGCCGACGACGATCCCGCGCCGCGCGAGCCTGCGGTGCCGCGGCTCCGGAGGCCGGGGCGGCGGCCCCGGCTTCGGCGGCATCAGGCCGGGCCGCCGCTCGACCACGCGAGGTAGCTGGAGAGGAGATGCGCAGCCGCACGAGCGTCCTCGGACGTCTCCGACGGCGACTGCTGCGCGAGGTCGGTGGTGAAGCGCTCGTCGAAGAGGACGACCGGGACGTCGACGAGCGCGCGCAGCGAGTCGGCGAACCGCTCCGTCGCGCGCGCCTGCTCGCCGCGCTCGCCGCGCAGGGTCAGCGGATGCCCGACCACGACCTGCTCCGCGTCCTCGTCCCGGACGAGCCGGACGAGCTCGGCGAGCCCGGAGTCGGTTGCCGCCCGCTCGACGACGCAGAGCGGGCGCGCGATCACCCCGGTCGGGTCGGACACGGCCACCCCGGTCCTGGCCGTCCCGAAGTCGAGCGCCAGCACCTTCACGCGAGCGCCGCCGCGACCGCCTTCTTCCCCGCGGCGAGCGCGTCGCGCACGCCGTCCGGGTTCTTCCCGCCCGCCTCGGCGAGGGTCGGCTTGCCGCCGCCTCCGCCGCCGATGTGCCGGCCGAGCTCGCGCACGAGCTCCGACGCGTCGAGCCCGCGCCCCACGAGCGAGTCCGCGAGGTTGATCACGAGGAACGCGCGCCCGTCGTCCGACGACGCGACGAAGGCGCCGTCCGCCTTCTCCTGCTGGCGGACGCGGTCGGACAGGTCGCGGAGCGGCCCGCCCTTCAGGTCCTTCGCGAGGACGAAGACGACGTCGCCCTCGCGGTCGACGATCTCGAACTCGACGGCGGCCTGCGCCGGCCCCCTCCTCGACTCCTTCCGCGCGCGCTCGAGCTCCTCCCGCAGGAGATCCGCCTCGCGCGCGCGCTCGTGCAGGTACGCGAACGCCTCGCCTGCCGTGACCGCCTCGATGCGGCGCGCGCCCGCGCCGACGGAGCGCTCGTTGAGGATCGCGAACGGACCGATCTCCGCCGTCGAGCGGACGTGCGTGCCGCCGCACAGCTCGACCGACCAGCCGTCGATGTCGACGACGCGGACGATGTCGCCGTACTTCTCGCCGAACAGCATCATCGCGCCGAGCTTCCGCGCTTCCTCGATCGTCGTCTCGTAGATCCGCACCGGCATGTTCGCGAAGACGCGCTCGTTCACGCGCTTCTCCACCTCCGCGCGCTCCTCTGCCGTGAGCGCCGCCGGATGCGTGAAGTCGAAGCGCAGCATGTCGGGGCGCACGGCCGAGCCGGCCTGCTTCACGTGCTCGCCGAGCACCTCGCGCAGGCACTCGTGCAGGAGATGCGTGCCCGTGTGGTTCGCCATCGTCGGGAACCGCACCGCCCACGGGACGACCGCCTTCACGCGGTCGCCCGCGGCGAACCCGGCCCCCTTGAAGAGCAGCGTCTGGTCGCCGTCGTAGCGGTACGCCTCGAGCAGCTCGGCGCGCGTGCCGCCGTCTAGCTCGATCCAGCCCGCGTCGGTGACCTGGCCGCCGCCGGCGGGATAGAACGGGGACTCGCGGAGCTTCGCGAGGAAGAGCCCGCCCTCGAGTTCCTCGAGCGCGCCGATCTGGGTCAGCGCCTCCGTCTTCTCGTAGCCGACGAACTCGGTGCGAAAGCCGGCGGCCGATGCGAACTCCGCCGCGCGCTGCGCGTTCCCGCCCGCGACGCCCGCGCGAGAGATCTCGCGGTGCTCCTCCATCAGCCGCGTGAACTCCTCGTCGTTGACCTCGAGACCGCGCTCGCGCGCGAGCTCTTGCGTCAGCTCGATCGGAAACCCGTACGTCGCCTGCAGATCGAACGCGTCTTCGCCGATGATCCGGCCCCGGGCGGCGGCATCCTCGAACAGCTTCATCCCGCGCTCGAGCGTCTCGCCGAAGCGCTCCTCCTCGGCGGCGAGCACGCGGTGGATCTCGTCCCGGTGCTCGACGAGCTCCGGGTACGCGACGCCCATCTCCTCGATCACCGCGTCGGCGAGGCCGGCGAGAAACGGCGGCTGCATCCCGATCCGCAGCCCGTGCTGCGCCGCGCGGCGGATGACCCGGCGCATGACGTAGCCGCGTCCCTCGTTGGAGGGTGTGATCCCCTCGCCCGCGAGGAACGTCATCCCGCGGCCGTGGTCGGCGAGCACGCGGTGCGCCTTCGTCGCGTCGGCCGAGTCGCCGTACGCGACGCCGGAGTCGGCGGCGATCCACGCCATGATCGTCTGGTACGCGTCGGTGTCGTAGACGGACGGCACGCCCTGCACGATCCGCGCCGTCCGCTCGAGCCCGAGCCCCGTGTCGATGTTCTGCTTCGGCAGCGGCGTCAGCGTCCCGTCGGCGTGCTGCTCGTACTCCATGAAGACGAGGTTCCAGAACTCGAGGAACCGCTCGCAGCGCGTGCAGCCCGGCTGGCAGTCGGGCTCGCCGCAGCCGGCCTCGGCGCCGAAGTCGTAGTAGATCTCCGAGTCGGGCCCGCACGGGCCCGGCCCGCCGACCGACCAGAAGTTCTCGGACGACGGGAGGGGGACGATCCGCTCGGCCGGCATGCCGATCTCGCGCCAGAGGTCGATCGCGACCTGGTCGGGGCCGAGCTTCAGCTCGGGGTCGCCGGCGTGGACGCTGACCCAGAGCCGGTCCCAGTCGAGTTTCAGCCGCTCCTTCACGAACTCGGTCGCGAAGGCGATCGCGCCTTCCTTGAAGTACTGGCCGAACGAGAAGTTGCCGAGCATCTCGAAGAAGGTCAGGTGATACGTGTCGAGCCCGACCTCGTCGATGTCCGGCGTGCGGAAGCACTTCTGTGCGGTCGTCGTCAGCGGCGCGGGCGGCGGCTCGCGGCCGAGGAAGTACGGCATCTGCGGCTGCATCCCGGCCGTCGTCAGGAGCGTCGAGCGGTCGTCGGCGCGCGGGATCAGCGACGCCGACGGGCGGCGCAGGTGGCCCTTCTCCTCGAAGAAGGAGAGGAAGCCCTCGCGGATCTCGGCCGAGCTGCGCATCGCGGCCATTGTAGGGACGGCCTCCGCGGGGAAGGTGTCGGCGTGTGCGTGCCGTATCCTCGGACGATGGCGCGTCGCAGGCGCTACCGCTACCGCTACCGGCGCCTCGCGCCCGTCGGCGCTCTCGTGCTCCTCGCCCTCGCGGCCGGCGCGTGGATCGGCGCGCGCCGCCAGCCGCCGCCCGCGGCCGCCGCCGCGTCCCCGCCGACGACCGCGCACCCGGCGGTCCGGCACGTGACGGCGACGCCGCCGGCGCTCCCCGCGTTCGCGCCGGAGCATCTCGTCACGGGGACGCCGTCGTTGCAGGGCCGGCTCCGGCAGCCGCTGCAGGCCCAGGCGGCGATCCTCGTGGACGCGACGACCGGGCGCGTGCTCTGGGCGCTCCACCCGCACGAGCGGCGCCCCATCGCCTCGACGACGAAGATCATGACCGCGCTCCTCGCGCTGCGGACGCTCGCGCCGAACGACATCGTCACCGTCGCGCCGTCCGTCCCGCGCGTCCCGCTCGTCCGCGAGGGACTGCGCGCAGGCGAGCGCGTGCCGGCCTGGAAGCTCTTCTACTCGATGCTGCTCTACTCCGGGAACGACGACGCGCTCGCGCTCGCGATCGCCGCCGGCGGCGACAAGTGGACGTTCGTCCGCGAGATGAACGCCGAAGCGAGGCGGCTCGGGCTGCGCGACACGCACTACTCGACGCCGAGCGGCGTCGTGGACGCCGAAAACTACTCCAGCGCGTGGGATCTCGCCGGGCTGACGCGCGTCGCGATGCGGAACCCGCGCTTCCGGAGGATCGTCCGGACGAAGGTCGAGCACGTCTCGTGGGCGGCGCCGACGTACTCGAAGATCTACGTCAACAACAACCTGATGCTGACCCGCTACCGCGGCGCGACCGGCGTCAAGACCGGGTACACGCACAAGGCGGGCTGGTGCCTCGTCGTCTCGGCGACACGCGGCAAGGTCTCGCTGATCGCCGTCGTTCTCGACTCGGGGAACATCTACGCCGACACGACGCGCCTGCTGAACCTCGGCTTCTCCGCCGACTCCTAGCGCCCACCGGGACGTGTCCCTGCGGGCCACGTCCCGGTGTCAGACACGGTTCGCGGAAGTGTCACGCCTTCCACGCGAATGTGTCACGAACGCTCCGCTGCTCCGCCCGGGGAGCGGCGTCGGCGCATGGGACATGTCCGCTGACCGGACATGTCCTGGTGTCAGACACCGGTGGTCGGAGGCGACGTCTCGCCGGCGTCGCGGAGCTCGTCGACGAGCTCTTGCTCGCGGCGTGCGGCGGCCTCCTTGCCGGCCTGCACCGCGTGCTTCCAGCCGCGCTTCGTCTTCAGGTCGGCGGCGCCGTAGCTGACGCCGGTCGCGAAGCCGGAGATCTTCTGCACCGGCTTCGTGATCGCCATGCTCACGGCGCGCACCGCCGTGTCGACGGTGTCGGCGACGTCCACGGCGCTGTCGGTGACCTGGTCGACCTTGTCGAGCTGTGCGTTCACGCGGTCGACGCTGCCGCCGACCTTCTCGATCACCGGCAGCACCTCCTTCTCGGTCCCCTCGATCAGGTCGGTGACGCTGTCGGCCGTGCGCGAGAGGCGGACGAGGAAGTAGGCGAGCGCGATCCCGACGGCGAAGAGGAACACCGCGAGCGCGACGCGCCAGAGATCGCCGGTGGTGAACGACGAGGCCAGCATCGGGCCGATACTAGTCGGCTGCGGCTCCGGAGGCCGCCACGAGGCCGCAGCCGACCACGGCGTCGCCCTCGTACAGCACCGCCGCCTGGCCCGCGGCGACGCCGTACGCCGGCTCGTCCAGCTCGAGCTCGAAGCCGCCCGGCGCCGCCGCCACCCGCGCGCCGAGCGCCGGCGAGCGGTAGCGGAGCTTCACCTCGACCCGCCGGACATCGGAGTAGAGCCGACCCGTCGCGGCGACCCGCCGGCGCGCGAGCGATTCGCGCGGGCCGACGACGACGGTGTTCGCGGCCGCGTCGGAGTCGAGGACGTAGAGCGGCCGCCCGGCGGAGACGCCGATGCCCTTCCGCTGTCCCGGCGTGAACCGCCAGTAGCCGTCGTGGCGGCCGAGCTCGGCGCCGTCCTCGTCGACGACCGCGCCGTCGCGCGCGGCGAGCCCGTGCCGGCCGAGGAAGGCGCGGTAGTCGTCTCCGGCGAGGAAGCACGCCTCCTGGCTCTCGGCGCGCCGCGCGACCGCGAGCCCGGCGCGCTCCGCCTCCGCGCGCGTCGCCGCCTTGTCCTGCTCGCCGAGCGGGAACCACACCGCCCCGAGTCGCTCCGGGTCGAGGCGCGCGAGCATGTACGACTGGTCCTTCGCCGGGTCGGCGCCACGATGGAGGAGCTCGCGGCCGCGATGCTCGGCGACGCGCGCGTAGTGGCCGGTCGCGAGCCGGTCGCAGCCGGCGCGCGCGGCGAACGCGAGCAGCTCGGCGAAGCGGAAGCCGCCGTTGCAGCGGATGCACGGGTTCGGCGTCTCGCCGCGCGCGTAGCCGCGGACGAACGGCGTCACCACGGCGCGCCGGAACTCCTCGCGCAGGTCGAGCGTCACGTGCGGGATCCCGAGCCGGTGGCACGTCTCGCGCGCGACGAGGACGGCGTCGGGCGAGCAGCACGCCCGCTCCGCGTCCGGCCCGGCGGGATCGAGCCAGAGCCGCAGCGTCACGCCGACCGCGTCGGGCATCGCGCGGAGCAGCGCGACGGCGCTGTCGACGCCGCCGCTCATCGCCACGGCGGTCCGCCCCGGCCTCGGCTCCGCGCGGAACACCGGCCCGAGGGCCGCCGCGAGCGCGTCGACCGCGAGCGTCTCGCCGCCGACGGCCGCCGCCTCAAGCAGCGTCAGCCCCGCAAGGCCGCGCTCGAGCCCGGGCGCGTCCGCCTCGACGATCCGGTCGCCGTCGACCGCGAGCCGCACGGCGGCCCACTCGCCGCCGCGCGTCGAATCTCCGAATGCCTCGATCACGCCGTCACGGTAGCGATGCGGCAAACTCGGCGCATGTCGGGTCAGATTACGACGAGATGGCCTCCGTGTTCGAAGCGCATGCGGGCGACAGCGTCTACAACGCCCACTACGACCGCCCCGCCGTGCTGGCGCTGCTCGGCGACGTCGCGGGGCTGCGGATCCTCGACGCAGGCTGCGGACCGGGTCTCTACGCCGAGGAGCTCCTCGCCCGCGGGGCCGACGTCGTCGCGGTGGACGCGAGCCCACCGATGGTCGAGCTCGCGGCGCGGCGGCTCGGCTCACGCGCCGCCTCGCACCGCGTCGATCTGAACGGACCGCTCCCGTTTGCGGATGGGGAGTTCGACGTCGTTCTCTGCGCGCTCGTCATCCATCACGTCGACGACCGCACCACGACGTTGCGCGAGCTCCATCGCGTGCTGCGGCCGGGGGGTGGGCTCGTGCTCTCGACGCAGCATCCGACGACGGACTGGCTGCGGAAGGGCGGCTCGTACTTCGACGTCCGGGAGGAGGTCGACATCTGGAAGCTCGACGGCGGCGCCTTCCCCGTCCGCTTCTGGCGCGAGCCGCTGACCTCGCTCTGCGCCGCCGCCGCCGACGCGGGCTTCGTCATCGAGCGGCTGGTCGAGCCGCTCCCCGCGGAGTCGATGCGAGACCGGTCGCCCGAGGAGTGGGAGACGCTGCAGCAACGACCGGGGTTCCTTCTGCTCCGGTTGCTGAAGGAGAAAGGGCGAGGCCTCGCGGCCCCGCCCCAGACTCCACCCTGCCGATCGACCCGGACTATGTGACCCTGGCGAACCAGGTGGGTGCCAGGCCCTTCGTCGGCTCTGCCTCGGTCGGGACCCGAGCTCCCTTCATGTAGGCGTTGGATCTACATTGAAGCCCGCGTCGACGCACAGGGTCGAGCGGGCGCACTGTACCGCAGCCGGTGGTCGCTGAAATCCCGCTAATGGGCGAAGCGCCAGTGGATCGTCTGGACGCCGTGGACGCCGAGCTCGCGCGCGAGCGCCTGCGTCAGGTCGAAATCGTGGCCCGGACGGGTCGCGCCGCGGTCGATCACGCGCGTCGTGACGTCCTTGTCCTGGAACTCGATCTCGATCCGCAGGCCGCACGGGAGCCGCGGGTGGCCGACGCCGACGGTGGCCGGGCCGATCCTCACGCCGCAGGCGCTCGTGCGCGTCCCGGTCGAGGGCGCGAACGGCGCGGCGAGCGCGGTGAACCACGGGCCGCCTGACGAGGAGCTGTTGTGACCGCCGGGCCAGACGAGGTAGACGACGACGGCGACGACGACGAGAACGGCGAGGCCGGCGAGCGCAAGGGCCCGGACGGTGACCGTCACCGGCCGACGAGATCGCCGAAGCTGTCGCGGACGAGGCCGTCGAAGTCGAGCGGGAGCTCGCCGCCCGCGTCGGCGTAGTCGCGGAGGTACAGCAGCAGGAATGTCCGCTCCTCGTCGCGCGCCGCGTCCGCGCCCGCGTGCTCGCGCGCGAGGCGCTCGAGATCCCAGACGTTCCACTGGCGCGGGGCGGCGCCGACGCCGATCGGGACGACGGCGGCCGCGGCGGGCACGGGTTCCGGCTCCGGCTCGGGTTCCGGCCCCGGTACCGGCTCGGGCTCGGGTTCGGGCTCCGGGGCCGGGACGACGACGAGCGGCGGCCGCTCCGGCTCCGGCTCGGGCTCCGCCTCGACGACGGGCTCCGGCTCGAGTTCCGGCTCGGGCTCGCGCTCGGCGACCGGCTCCTCGCGCGGGAGCACGCGCACGTGCTCGACCGCCGCCGCGGCCGCAGCCGCGGCGGCGGCGGGCGTGGGAGCAGGCGTCGCCGCCGGCTCGGGCGGTGCCGCAGCGTCGCGGGCCTTCTTGCGCGACGCCCCGGCCGCGCCCTCCCGCCAGATGATCGCCTCGACGGCGAGCACGAGCAGGTATGCGACGGCGCTCGCGGCGACGATCGCGTACGCGCTCAGTCCCGCGACGAGCGCGACGACGGGCACCGCAACGAGGAACGCGGCCTCGACGATCGTCCGTGGGCCGAAGACGCGCCGCATGCGCCCGGCCTAGCTCTCGGGCTCGGCGGGGCCCTCGTCGTGCCCGCCCGCGTCCTCCGGCTCGGGCGAGACCGGAGGCGCGCTGACCGGCGGCGCCGGCGACGTCGGCGGCCCACTCGTGACCGGCGGAGCCGAGACCGGCGGCGGCGCCGTCGGGGGCGGAGCGACCGGCGGGCCGGGCGGTGCAGACGGCTGCGCGGCCGGAGGCTGTGCCGCCGGCGGAGGCGGCGTCGCCGCGAGCGCGGCGACCGGCGGCGGCGCGGGAGGCGCCGGCGTCGGCCGCCCGGCCTCGGCCGCCTGGCCGGCGGCCTGGACGATCGCGCTCGCGACCTGGGAGATCGCGTCCTCTCCCAGGCCGGCGGCGGCGAGCAGCTGCTCGGCGCCGTGCTGTGCCCGGGCGAGGATCGCCGACGCCTGGGCGCGTGCCCACTCCAGCGTCTGCTCGACCTCGGCCCGTGCGGCGTTCGTGAGCTCCGTCGCCTGGTGGCGCGACTGCTCGAGGAGGCGGTTGCCCTTCGCCTCGGCCTCCTGCACCTCGCGCGTCGCGTCGGCGTGCGCCTTCGCGAGCAGCTCCCGCGACTCGTTGCGGGCGGTGTTGAGCATGTCGCCGCGCTGGCGCTCGCTGTCCTGGCGGTACCGCTCGATCTCGGCCTCGCGCTCCTGCAGGTCGCGCTGACGGCGGCTCACTTCCTCCTCCGTCTTCGAGAGCTGCGTCGCGGACGCGTTCTGCGCATCGCGCTCGATCGTGTCGGCGAACTCCGCGGCGGCGCGAATCATGTGGAGCGCGTCCATGCGCACGGCGTGCCCGGTCGCCTCGACGGCGGCCCCGCCACCCGGGCGCGTGCCGGCGACCTGGAGCACGCGGAGCTGCGCCTGCAGCTGCGCGGCGTGGCGGCGGAACGCGTCGAACGCCTCCCGCACCTTCTCCACGTCGAGTCCTTCCCCGACCTGGGGGATGTCCTCGAACCGGGGCAGCGACGTCAGTGACGGCGCTCCCGCCCGATCCGGACCTTCACTGGCCATCTGCGGCTGACCCTCCTGTTGACGCGGGGACGCGCGGCTTGCGCGTCACGAAGTATGACTTCTCCATCGGCGGGAAGAAGCCTACGCTTGATCGGAAGGGACGATGGACTGGATCCCGAGCTCCTTCAGGGCCGCGGCCGGGTAGGGCGTCGGGGCGCCGGTGAGCGGGTCGGAGCCGCTCGCCACCTTCGGGAAGGCGAGGATCTGGCGGATGTCGGGCTCGCCGGCCATGAGCATCACGAACCGCTCGATCCCCATGGCGAAGCCGCCGTGCGGCGGCGCGCCCATCTCCAGCGCCTCGAGCAGGAAGCCGAACTTCGCCCTCGCCTCCTCCTCGCCCATGCCCATCGAGCGGAAGACGGCGCGCTGGAGCTCCTGGTCGTGGATCCGGATCGAGCCGGAGCCGAGCTCGATCCCGTTCCAGACGAGGTCGTACGCCTGGCTGATGCACGCGCCCGGGTCGGCCTCGACGAGGTGCTCCTGGCCCGGCTTCACGCCGGTGAACGGGTGGTGGACGAACGTCCAGCGGCCCGTCTCCTCGTCGAGCTCGAACAGCGGGAAGTCGAGGATCCAGAGGAACGCGTCGCGCGTCGTGTCGGCGAGGTCGAGCTCGCGGCCGAGGTGCGTGCGGAGGCCGCCGAGGACGCGCGAGACCGTCCGCGGCTCGTCGGCGGCGAAGAGCACCGTCGTGCCCGGGTCGGAGGCGAACGCCGCGAGCTCCTGCTCGGAGAGGAACTTCGCGATCGGCGAGCGCACCTCGCCGGACTCGTCGCGGACGAGGTAGGCGAGCCCCTTCGCGCCCCACTCCTTCGCGATCCCCTCGAGGCGGGCGAGCTCGGCGCGCGAGAACGCGCGCGGCGCGACGAGAAAGCGCACGGCGGGCGCGTTCGCGAAGACGCCGAACTGCGAGCCGCGCGTCACCTCGGTCGCGTCGCGGATCTCGAGCCCGAAGCGGAGGTCCGGCTTGTCGGAGCCGTAGCGCAGGTCCGCCTCGTGCCACGACACCCGCGTGAACGGCCGGGCCGGGGGCTCGCGGCCGAGCGCCTCGAACGACGCGACGACGGCCCTCTCGAGCACGTCGAGGACGTCCTCGCGCTCGACGAACGACATCTCGACGTCGAGCTGGCGGAACTCGAACTGGCGGTCGGCGCGGAGATCCTCGTCCCGCCAGCACGTCGCGATCTGGTAGTAGCGGTCGAGCCCGCCGATCTGCGACAGCTGCTTGAACAGCTGCGGCGACTGCGCGAGCGCGAAGAAGCGGCCGGGCTGCAAGCGCACCGGAACGAGGAAGTCGCGCGCCCCCTCCGGCGTGCCCTTCGTCATGCTCGGCGTCCACAGGTCGACGAAGCCGAGCTCGTCCATGCGGCGGCGGATCGCGGCGATGATCGTGTGCGAGAGGCGGAGGTTCCGCTGCATCCGCTCCGTCCGGAGGTCGAGCCAGCGGTAGCGCAGGCGGATCGTCTCGTCGACGTTCTCCTCGTCGAGCTGGAACGGCAGCGGCGTCGAGCGGGAGACGATGCGCAGCGTGTCGACCGTGATCTCGATCTCTCCGGTGGCGATGTTCTGGTTGACCGTCGCGGGATCGCGGAGGACGACCTCGCCCTCGGCCTGGAGGACGAACTCGTTGCGGATCTCGTGCGCGGTCGCGGCGGCCTCGGGCGCGCTCTCCGGGTGGATCACGAGCTGCACCTTCCCGGAGTAGTCGCGGAGGTCGACGAAGACGAGGCCGCCGAGGTCGCGGCGCGTGTCGGCCCAGCCCGCGAGCGTGACGCGGCGGCCGGCGTCGGCGGCGCGCAGGGCTCCGCACGTCGTGTCGCGCCAGCTCAGAGCAGCTCCTTCAGATGGTCGACGTCGCGAACTTCGACGTCCAGCTCGCCGCCCCGCCTCAGCCACCACCCGTCGGATCGGAGGACGAGCGTGGCTCGGGCGTTCTTTTGGCCGTAGCCGAGCTGGCCCTTGAGCGAGCGTCGCGCGTAGTCCATGTCGGCGGAGATTCCGGCCGCACGGAGGTCCTGCACGATCGTCGCCGCACTCTGGCCTTGCTCGGCGGCGACGAAGATGTCGAGCCTCTGCTCCTCGGCGGCGATTCCCTCGAGCTCGAGCGAGAGCACGAGCCGCTCGATGCCGGCACCGAAGCCGATGCCGGGAGTCGGCGGGCCGCCGATCTCCTCGACGAGGTAGTCGTAACGGCCGCCGCCGCAGATCGTCGACGCCTGGGCGCTCTCGTCCGGGCCGATGAACTCGAACGTCGTGCGCGTGTAGTAGTCGAGACCGCGGACGAGCGTCGGGTCGAGCGTGTACGCGACGCCGTACGCGTCGAGATGCGCCCGCACCTCCGCGAAGTGCGCGGCGCACTCGTCGCAGAGCGAGTCGCCGATCGTCGGCGCGTCGCGGAGCGCCTCGCGCACCGTCTCGTTCTTCACGTCGAAGACGCGGAGCGGGCTCGTCGCGCGCTTCTGCCGCGTCTCCTCGTCGAGCGCGTCGGCGTGCGCATCGAGCCAGGCGTTGAGCTTCTCGACGTACTGAGGACGGCAGTTGCGGTCGCCGATCGAGTTGAGCCGCAGCTCGTAGTTCGTGACGCCGAGGTTGCCGAGGAGCGTGTCGTAGAACTGCAGCACCTCGGCGTCGACGGCGGGGTCGTCGGAGCCGATGCACTCGAGCGAGAGCTGGTAGTGCTCGCGGAAGCGCCCACGCTGCGGCGCGGCGTAGCGGTACATCGTAGCGAGCGTGTAGAGCTTCACCGGCTGCGGCTCGCGCTGCATGCCGTGCTCGATGTAGGCGCGGCAGATCGGCGCGGTGCCCTCGGGACGGAGCGTCAGCGAGCGGCCGCTCCGGTCCTCGAACGTATACATCTCCTTCTGGACGATGTCGGAACCGGCGCCGGAGGTGCGGGCGAACAGCTCGGTGTCCTCGAACACCGGCGTCTGGGTCCGGCGGTAGCCGTAGAGCGCGCAGAGGCGCTCCATCTCGCCCGTCACCGTCTGCCAGAGCGGCTGGTCCGAAGGGAGGACGTCGTGCGTGCCGCGAGGTGCTCTGATCTGCTGGGCCTCGACGCGCGTCACGCGCGCAGCTCCGCGAGGAACGGGTTCCGCGCCAGCTCCTCGCCGAGCGTCGTCGCCGGGCCGTGGCCCGGGTAGACGACGGTCTCGGGCGGGAAGCGGTCGGCGAGCGTGCGGACCGAGGCGAGCAGCGTGTCCCAGTCGGATCCGGGCAGGTCGGTGCGGCCGACCGAGCCGGCGAAGAGGAGGTCGCCGCTGAACAGGCATCCTTCGGTGTGGTAGGCGACGTGCGCCGGCGAGTGGCCGGGGATCGCGACGCATTCGAAGGAGAGGCCCGCGAGCTCGATCGTCTCGCCGCCGCCGACGAGGTGGTCCGGCGTGTACGGGCGGCCCGGGGCGCCGGCCGGCGCGAAGTCCGGGTAGCGCTCGAGCAGCGCGCGCTCGCCCTCGGGCATCCACACGGGCGCGCCGGTGCCCTCGGCGAGGTCCGCGACGCCGCCGAGGTGGTCGAAGTGCCCGTGGGTGATGAGGATCCCCGCGCAGCTCGCGCCCGCGCGGGCGAGCTCGAGCCGCAGGTCGGCGGCGTCCCCGCCCGGGTCGACGACGGCGGCCTCGGGCGCGCCGCGCCCGGCGCGGACGACGTAGCAGTTCGTCTGGATCGGGCCCAGCGCGTAGCTGTCGACGACGATGCTCATCCCGCGCGAGTCTAGTCCCGCGGGCGTCAGCGCTTCTTCGGCGGCTGCTTCTTCACTGCCGCGCCGCCGCCCTGCTGCTGCTTCGTCAGGTACCGGTTGTACGCGTACCGGTCGATGAAGTACGTGAACGGGATGAAGAGCGCCGTGTAGATGATCGCCGGGAGCAGCGCGGCGGCCCAGCCCGCGTGGCTCCTGCTCGCGGTGAAGCTGAAGAGGATGAAGACGACGATGCCGAGGAGCGCGGCGCGCTTCGCCGCGCGCTGCCAGGACGGCGGCTGGGGAACGCGGCCCGTGCGAGTGCCCTTCTGGGGGGCCTTGCCCTTCTGCTGCGTGGTCGCGGGCGCCGAGCCGTTGCGGTTCTCGTTGACCTTCGCCGTCGGCGCGTCGGGTGCGTCGTCCGGGGTCTCGACCTCGTGCCCCTCGGAGTCGACGTACACGAACTCGTAGTCGTGACGCTGCTCCTTCGCCTGGCGGCGCTTCTGCTTCCTCGTCGGCATCGGGCTAGCGTAGCTCCACCGGCTCGCCCGCGAGCACGACCTCGCCGACGAGGTCCCCGCCGAGGTGGTAGGCGAGGTAGCGCCAGTCGGGGGCGCCGAGGAGGACGATGTCCGCCCGGTAGCCGGGCGCGAGCCGGCCGAGCCGGTCGGCGCAGCCGAGGACGTGCGCCGCGTTGACGGTGCACGCCGTCAGCGCCTCCGCCGGCGACAGCTTCATCTGGGTCGCCGCGAGCGAGCAGCAGAGCGCAAGGCTCTCGCAGAACGCGCTCCCGGGGTTGAAGTCGGTGGCGAGCGCGACCGCGGCGCCCGCGTCGACGAGCGCCCGCGCCGGAGGCATCGGCCGGCCGACGAACAGCGCGCTCGCGGGCAGCAGCACGCCGACGACGTCGCTCGCCGCGAGCGCGCGCACGCCGTCGGGGCCCGTCGCCTCGAGGTGATCCACGGAGCGGGCGCCAAGCTCGATCGCGAGCGGGACCGCGCCCTGCTCGGTGAACTGGTCGCCGTGCAGCCGCAGCGCGAGGCCGGCGTCGCGGCATGCCTCGAGATAGCGACGCCCCTGGGTGACGTCGAACGCGCCGCGCTCGAGGAAGACGTCCGCAGCCTCGGCGAGCGTCGCCGCCTCGGGGAGCACCTCGGCGAGGGCGAAGTCGAGGTACGCGTCCGCGTCGCCGTCGAACTCCGGCGGCACCGCGTGCGCGCCGAGCCACGTGGGGATCCCACCGGCAGCGCGGATCGCCCGGAGCGAGGCGAGCTCCGTGTCGCGGTCGAGGCCGTAGCCCGACTTCGACTCGAACGTCGTCGTGCCATGGCGGAGCATCCAGCCGCGGTGGCGCTCGACGTCGGCTCGGAGACCGTTCTCGCCCGCCGCCGCGCGCGTCGCGCACACGGTCGACAGGATCCCGCCTCCCGCGGCGTGCAGCTCCTCGTAGCCGGCTCCCGCGGCGCGGAGCGAGAACTCGTCGACGCGGTCGCCGCCGAACGCGGCGTGCGTGTGGCAGTCGACGAGGCCCGGGACCGCACAGAGCCCTCGTCCGTCGAGCTCGCGGACGTCGCCGTCGAGCGGCTCCAGGTCGCGCATGCGGCCGACGGCCTCGATCGCGTCGCCGGCGCAGAGGACGAACGCGTCCTCGAGCACCTCGACCTCCGCGAGCGCATGCCCGCGTGCGGGCGCAGCACCCGGAGCCGGCGTCGCCAGCTGCGCGAGATCGCGGACGAGCAGCCGCGCAGGCGCGCTCACGCGTCGTGCGGCGCCGCAGGGATCGCCAGCCCGCCCCGCTCGGCGGCGTCGATCGCCTCCGGATAGCCGGCGTCGAAGTGGCGCAGCACGCCCATGCCCGGATCGGTCGTGAGCACGCGCTCGAGCCGCTCCGCCGCGGCGTCCGTTCCGTCCGCGACGACGACCATCCCCGCGTGGATCGCGTTGCCGATGCCGACGCCGCCTCCGTGGTGGACGCTCACCCACGTCGCTCCCGCTGCGACGTTGACGAGCGCGTTGAGGATCGGCCAGTCGGCGATCGCGTCCGAGCCGTCGCGCATCGCCTCCGTCTCGCGGTACGGCGACGCGACCGACCCTGCGTCGAGATGGTCGCGGCCGATGACGACCGGCGCCTTCACCGCTCCCGATCGCACGAGCTCGTTGATGGCGAGCCCCGCCTTCGCGCGATCGCCGTAGCCGAGCCAGCAGATCCGCGCGGGCAACCCCTGGAATGCCACCCGCTCGGGCGCGAGCTCGAGCCACTGCTGCAGCAGCGCATCGTCCGGGAACAGATCCCGCAGCGCCCCGTCGATCGCCGCGATGTCGGCCGGGTCCCCGGACAGCACCGCCCAGCGAAACGGCCCGACTCCGCGGCAGAACAGCGGCCGGATATAGGCCGGGACGAAGCCCGGGTATGAGAAGGCCTCCGTTACGCCACCGTCACGGGCCTCACCTCGCAGGTTGTTGCCATAATCGAAAACATACGCGCCGCGCCGGACGTACTCGAGCATGCCCTCGACATGGCGAACGATCGACTCGCGTGCGCGGCGGAGGTACTCGACCGGATCGGACACGCGCAGCGCGTCCGCGTCGGCGACCGACAGTCCCTGCGGCACGTAGCCGTTGAGCGGATCGTGCGCCGCGGTCTGGTCGGTGACGAGATCGAATCGCTCTCCCCGCGCGGCGAGCTCCGGCACGACGTCGGCCGCGTTCGCGAGAAGGCCGACGGAGAGCGGCCGCCGCTCGGCCGCGGCCGCACGCACGCGTGCGAGCGCATCGTCGAGTGAGTCCGTCGCCTCGTCGAGATACCGCGTCTCGAGTCGCCGCTCGATCCGGTGCGGATCGACCTCGACGCAGACGATCGCCGCGCCGGCCATCGTGCCCGCGAGCGGCTGCGCCCCGCCCATCCCGCCCAGCCCGGCGGTGAGGATCGTCCGCCCGCGCAGGTCCGGCGAGCCGAAGTGCTTCTCCCCTGCCGCCGCGAATGTCTGGAAGGTCCCCTGGAGGATGCCCTGCGTCCCGATGTAGATCCACGAGCCGGCGGTCATCTGGCCGAACATCGTCAGGCCCTCCGCCTCGAGGCGGCGGAACTCGTCCCACGTCGCCCATTTCGGCACGAGGAGCGAGTTGGCGATCAGCACGCGCGGCGCGTTCTCGTGCGTCGCGAACACGCCGACCGGCTTGCCGCTCTGGACGAGCAGCGTCTCGTCCGCGCCGAGCTCGAGCAGCGCACCGACGATCGCGCGGAGCGCCTCGTGGCTGCGGGCCGCACGGCCGGAGCCGCCGTAGACGATCAGCTCGTCGGGCTTCTCGGCCACGTCGCGATCGAGGTTGTTCAGCAGCATCCGCAGCGGCGCTTCGGTCGACCACTGCCGCGCGTTCAGCGCGGTCCCGC
>Ga0335085_10007254_pt1 | contig 17277 bp, 20 predicted proteins | sample Lox_Sample_45_FD_206712 | JGI IMG/M metagenome (GOLD analysis project Ga0335085, IMG submission 206712) | Soil microbial communities from Loxahatchee National Wildlife Refuge, Florida, United States - Lox_Sample_4.5 | ecosystem: Environmental > Terrestrial > Soil > Wetlands | place: USA...
GACCAGCGCCCGGCCCGACGCCGGGGCGTCCAGGCCCAAGATCACCCGCATCGTGGTCGTCTTCCCGGCGCCGTTGGGCCCCAGGAACCCGGTCACATGCCCTGGGCGCACCGTGAAGCTCAGGGCATCCACCGCCGTGACCGGCCCGAAGCGCTTGGTCAGCTCGTCCACCTCGATCACGAGCGGGCTGGCCGGAACACGCCCGGCAGGCAGCGGCCCGCCCGCGGCCATCCCTGCCTCCCCGGCTGCCGGGGCCTGCCAGGGCATGCGTGCCGCGGGCCGCGCCTTCCCGAAGATCAGGTAAGCCAGGCCACCCCAGGGCACCGAGACGCAGATGACCACCGCCCAGGCCCACTTGGGCAGGTGCCGCACCTGGCCGGCCCGGGCCAGGCCGACCAGGCACCAAGCGGCAAAGGCAACCGCCACGGCCAGCACAGGTATGGCCACGGCGGATGCCGGCGGCACGCTCATTTAGCCCTCACCATCCCGGCCGCCAGCGATGACCCCGCGCCCGCCACCCGGCTGGCGGCCGGTTCGCCGCCCCAGGCCCGCAACCCGGTCACCCACACCTCCCGGCCGTGCCCGCGTTCCGAGGCGGGCCCCGCGGCCCGTCTTCGACATATGTAGCCTACATGTGTAGACTGTACCGCATGAAGCTCACTGGGCCGCTGGAACGCGTGCTGCGGGTGTTCCTGGCCGACGTGTCTGCACGGCGCTACGGCTACGACCTGATGAAGGCAGCCAAGCTCCCCAGCGGCACCCTGTACCCGATGCTGGCCCGGCTGGAAGACGAGGGCCTGGTCACCGCGGAGTGGGAACCCCTGCCCGGCGACGGCCGCGGACGGCCACCCCGCAAGTACTACCAGCTCACCGGGGAAGGCGTCCGGGTAGCCCGCCTCGAGCTCGCCCAGGCCCCGGTTCCCGCGCGGCGCGTACGGCACGGCACGGCACAGCCCACGCCGGGAGGCGCGCAGTGAGCGGGGCACCGCGCGTCCAGCGGATCTGTGAGCGGGTCATCCGTGCTGCCTGCCGCCGGCTCCCCGAGGACGTGCGGGCTGAGCGCGCCCGGGAGTGGGCAGCTGAGCTGCCAGCCATCCTCGACGACCAGAGCATCCGCCCGGCGCTCCGGCGCGCCGTGCGGGCGCTCACCTACTCGGCCGGCATCGCCAGGACCACCTGGCAGCTGCGCCGGGCCGGCCGGGGCGCCCGGCCCGGGCAGACCTCGCCCTGGCGGGACGGCGCCAGGCCGGCCCGGCCCGCCAATGTGGCCGTACGCGCGGCCGTCGGCCTTGTCATCTGGCTCCTGGTGGTCGTCACCATGATCTGGCTGGTGGGCGCGTTTCCCCATGTGCACGCCTGGCAGCTCACCCTGGGCATGGGCCTGGCGGTTGGCTTCGATGCGTTCTGCCTCGCCGACATCGCCCGGGCCGACCAGGTGCGCTACCTGCCCAAGTGGGCGTGGGCGCTCATCTGCCTCGCCCAGACACCGGGCGGCGGCATCATCTACCTGAGTATCGGCCGGCTCGGCCGGGCACGGCCGATCCAGCCGGGATCAGGGCCGCCCGGCGCAGCGCAGCGGCCCTGATCGGGAGGGTTCGTGAGGCGGGGCGCCTGCCACGCCATTCATGGCGCGCCGGGATGACGGCGCTGGGTGCGGTGCCTAGGGCGAGGCGTTCGCGGTGAAGCTAACCGAGGCGAGCGGGGCACCGGGCAGGGTGGGGTAGCCGGCCGACTGGTAGGCGAGCTCATCGTTCGTCAGGTTCACTTCGGCGGGCGACAGGAAGACGAGCCACAAGATGATGGGCTTGGCCTCGCCTACCAGGACCGTCGCTGACCAGTGGCCGTTGATCAGCGGGGCGGCGACGTCCGGGTTGCCGGCGGCGGCGTAGTAGCGCTTGTGGCCGGCGAACTGCAGGAACACATCGAGGCGGTATCCCGCCGGGATGTTCTGGGCTGTGCCTGACACGCGCAGCTGCTCGTTCTTGAACACGTTCGTGGCGCCGTCGCGCGGGCCGGTAATGGTGCCCGTGGCCGGTGGCGGTGCGGACGCCGCGGCCGCCGGTGGTGAAGACGTCACCAGGGCCGACGCCTGCGTCGTCAGCGCCGGTGCGGGCGCCGGCGTGGAGGCCTGGGCGCCGGGCCTGGCCAGCTCGGCGTCCACGATGGCGACGACGCCGGCGGCAACGCCGCCCGCCATCACCAGGATGCCGGCGGCAACGGCGATCTGCACGCCAGCCTTCTGCGCGTGGTACCAGCGCCCGAATCCCATCTCTCCCGCCAGGCCTACCGGCATGAACAGACGCAAGCACCATAGCCGTTTCATAACAGCGGCGATACCTGTCCGTCACGATCAGTTGCCTGCGCCCATGGCGCGGCCCCCGCGTGACTTGCCGGGGTACCGCTGGTTGCCATCAGATCCGGGCCGGCACGACGATGACTGGCATGGCAGTGGTGTACCGCCGGCCGGTGGGGGTGATGCGGCACAGCGTCAAGCCGCAGCTGGCCAGCTGGGAGCGGGCGGCCCATCCCAGCCAGGTGAAACTGCGCCGCTTCCTGGGGCAGGTGGACGCCGTGGCCGGGCCGGTGCTGGCGGCGGTGAGCGGCCGGGTTGCGGTCGAGCTGATCGTCGGGTTCAGCGATGGCGTGTCACTGACCGATGGCGGCCATGACCTGGACGACTACCTGTTCCCGGTCGCTCAGCGGCTCGGCCCGCAGCGAGTGGCAGCGGTCTTCGGCCGCAAGATCTGCGGGCCGTCGTCACTGGCGGTGGGACCCGCCCGGCCGGGCCCGGCCGGGGCCAGCCCGCAGTTCTCGGCCCGCATCGCCGGGTCTCATGAGCGCCCGCAGTGGAAACAGCAGCTTCACGACCGGCTCGCGGTGCAGGCGGCCCCCCTCGATCCCGGCCCGGCCAGGCTGGACATCGCGCTGACGACCGGGCCGGGCCGCAACTGGGCCAGCCTGTGGAAGCCGCTCATCGCGGCCTTCGGCCCGGTGCTGGGCGAAGACCCCGCCCGGCCGTTCCACCCGAACGGCGGCCGCATCGTCAGCCTCGGCCTGCATCACACCATCGACACCGGCGCCGCCCACGACGTGATCATCGACGCCTGGTGGGCCCGCCGGTAGCCAGCCCGCGGGGGAGAGAATGGCGCTGAGGTCAGCAGCGTCGATCGGACTTCCGCCGTTCGGCTTCGCGAGCGCATTCCGCCGGGGCTGGGCGCCGCTTGCCACGGGGTCTCGCACGGGCGCTACCCCAGCTGGTCGCGGCGGCGAGTCAGGTAGGCGGTCTCGGCGGTGTTGCCCGCCAGCTCGATGGCTTTGCCGTAGGCCGCGCGCGACTGCTGATTGCGGCCCAGCCGGCGCAGCAGGTCGGCGCGGGTCGCATGGTAGGCGTGGTAGCCGGCCAGCTTGTCCGCCAGACGGTCGATGGCCGCCAGTGCCACCTCCGGGCCGTCGAGCTCGGCCACCGCGACGGCCCGGTTGAGGGCGATGATCGGTGAGGGGTCGAGGCGGACGAGCTGGTCGTAGAGGGCGACGACCTGCGGCCAGTCGGTGTCACGCATGTCGTGGGCGGAGGTGTGCACGGCGTTGATCGCGGCGAGGATTTGGTACCGGCCCGGGGCCACCCGGGCGGCCAGGCGCTCCCGCACCAGCCGGTGGCCCTCGGCGATCAGCGCCGCGTCCCAGCTCCCGCGGTCCTGCCCGGCGAGGGTGACCAGTTCGCCGCTCGCCGAAACCCGGGCGGTGCGGCGGGCCTCGGTGAGGAGCATCAGCGCCAGCAGCCCGGCCACCTCACCGTCGTCCGGCATGAGGGCACGGAGCAGGCGGGTGAGCCGGATCGCCTCGGCGGTCAGGTCGGGACGTACGGGCTCGGTGCCGGGGCCGGTCGCCAGGTAGCCCTCGTTGAAGACGAGGAACAGGACGGCGAGTACGCCGCGGACGCGTGCCGGGAGATCCTCGGCCGACGGCACCCGGTAAGGGATGCGAGCCGCCTTGATCTTGGCCTTCGCGCGGGTGATCCGCCGCCCCACGGTGGTCTCCGGCACCAGGTAGGCGCGGGCGATCTCGGGCACGGTCAGGCCGGCGACCATGCGCAGCGTCAGCGCCACACGGGTCGGCATCGCGAGCGCCGGGTGACAGCAGGTGAAGATCAGCCGGAGCCGGTCGTCGCCGATGGCGCCGGCAGGCCCGGGCGGGTCGCCGTCGTGCAGCAGCTGGGCCTCCCTCTGCTTGCCGCCGCGCTTGTTCTCGCGCCGGATCCGGTCGATGGCCTTGCGGTTGGCGGTGGTGGTCAGCCAGGCGCCGGGGCTGGGGGGGACGCCGTCGGCGGGCCACCGCTCGACGGCGGCCGCGAACGCCTCGGCCGCCGCCTCCTCGGCGACGTCGAGGTCACCGAAACGCCTGGTCAGGGAGGCGACCACCCGGGCCCACTCCTGATGGTGCGCCTGGGTGATCGCCTCCCGGACGCCGGCCCCGCTCACAGGAACGGCCGCACCTCGATCTTCCGGTTGCAGGCCTTCGACCCCTCGGCGGCGAGCTTGAGCGCCACGTCGAGGTCGGCGGCCTCGATGATCCAGAAGCCGGCGAGGTACTCCTTCGTCTCCACGAAGGGCCCGTCGGAGAACAACGCCTCCTCGCCCCGGTTGTCGATGACAGTGGCCGCGCCGGGCGACCCGAGCCCACCGGCGAAGACCCAGTGGCCCTCCGCCTTGAGCCGGTCGTTGAACACGTCGATGGCCGCCTCCTCGTCCGGGTTGGCGAGGCCGGCGTTGTCGTCGATCACGGAAACCAGGTACTGCATGCCGATCATCTCCTGTGGTTCGGGGCGCCCCGCGCGGGCAGCCTCTCACCCCTGCTACGAACACCCCTGCCCCGATCCGACACCGCCGCCCGGACTTCTTTCAAGGACTTCGGGCAGGCCGTGTGAGGTGCTGCTATCCGAGGTGCCGCCCGGCCGGTCATGGCATGGATGTCAGGCCGGTAAACCCCTGCGGGCATGTCGGCGTTCTTCATGTGTGCGCCGGATATCAGGAGATGGCCTGCTGCCCACCGCCGGCCGGCTCTGGCCGTGAGCGCCGCGGCGGGCGGGGCCGGTGAGGACGCCAGGCTGGCGCAGCTGCGGCGCCAGTACCCGCGGTGGCTGATCTGGCGGGGCAGCGTCACCGGTGAGTACTGGGCCATGCCGCCGCGCGGCCACCCCACCCGGCGGGAGCTGGTCAGCGCCCGCGATCTCCACGAGCTCGCGTCGATCCTGGCCCTGGCCGATGAGCAGCTCGACCTGTGAGTGCACCCGGGCCGGACCGGGCGCCCGGTTGACAGCCGAGGCAGCCGGGCGGGACGGTGCTGCGGAGAAACCGGGCCGGGCGCAAGGAGGCGACGATGTCCCCAGTGAGCGACGAGAGCGGCAGCGCGCAGGAGCGGATGCTCGGCGCGGTGCCGGGCGCGCCCGCGCTTGGCCGGGGACCGGCGCCGGACGGCGGTTTCTCGCGGCACGAGTACCATCACCCGGCCGCTGGCTGGGGCGCCGCGCGCAGCGTCGGGCACGTGCTGGAGACGAGGGGCACCCCGGCCGAGGGGGTTCGCGCGCTGTTCGTTATGAATCAAGAAGACGGTGGCTTCGACTGCCCGGGGTGCGCGTGGCCGGATGACCCCAGCGGGCTGCATCTCGACATCTGCGAAAACGGCGTCAAGCACGTCACCTGGGAGTTAACCCGCCAGCAGGCCGGCCGGGAGTTCTTCGCGGCCCACACCGTCAGCGAGCTCGCGGGCTGGAGCGACTACGACCTGGAGGCGGCCGGGCGGCTGGCCGAGCCGATGCGCTACGACGCCGCCAGCGACCGGTATCTGCCGGTGTCGTGGGAGGACGCGTTCGAGCTGGCCGGCAGCACGCTGCGCGGCCTGGCCAGCCCGCACGAGGCGGCGTTCTACACCTCGGGGCGGCTGAGCAACGAGGCGACGTTCCTGTACCAGCTGTGGGTGCGGGAGTTCGGGACCAACAACCTGCCCGACTGCTCGAACATGTGCCACGAGGCCAGCGGCCGCGCCCTGCAGGCGGCGCTCGGGACCGGCAAGGGCACGGTCGACCTGGGGGACTGGGAGGCGGCCGACGCGATCTGGCTGATGGGCGACAACGCCGCCACCAACGCGCCCCGGATGCTCACCTGGCTGGCCGAGGCCGACCGGCGGGGCGCCCAGCTGGTGCACATCAACCCGCTGATCGAGGCGGCGTCGCGGCGGACGATCGTGCCGCACGAGCTGGCCGACATGGCCACCTTCCGGACCACGAGGGTCGGCACGATGAACGTCCAGGTGCGGATCGGCGGCGACATGGCGCTGCTGCGCGGGGTGGCCAAGGCGGTCTTCGAGGCGGCCGCGGCCGACCCGGGCGTGCTCGACGGGGAGTTCATCGAGGGCTTCACGCACGGCGCGGCGGAATACCGGGCGCTGTGCGAGGCCACGCCGTGGAGCGAGCTGGTGGCCGGCTCGGGCGTGGGCGAGCAGGCCATCCGCGCCCTGGCCGATTCGTACCTGAGGTCCGGGCGGGTGATCATCGCCTGGTGCCTGGGGCTGACCCAGCATGAGCACGGCGTGGACACGGTCCGGGAGATCGTCAACGTGCTGCTGCTGCGGGGCAACATCGGGCGCGGGGGAGCCGGGCCCTGCCCGGTCCGCGGCCACAGCAACGTGCAGGGCAACCGCACCTGCGGGATCGACAACCGGCCGGGCGCGCAGTTCCTCGACCGGCTCGCCGAAGTGTGCCACATCGATCCGCCGCGCGAGCCCGGGCTCGACGTGGTCGCCGCCCTGAAGGCGATGCACGAGGGCCAGGTGAAGGTGTTCGTCAGCCTCGGCGGCAACCTGGCGCTGGCCGCGCCCGACACCCCCTACACGTTCGCCGCGCTGGCCAGCTGCGACCTGACCGTGCACGTCGCGACCAAGCTGAACCGCAGCCACATCGTGCACGGCAGGCAGGCGCTGATCCTGCCGTGCCTGGCCCGCACCGACCGGGACCACCAGCCCGGCGGCGAGCAGGGGATCAGCGTCGAGGACTCGATGTCGATGGTGCACATCTCCTACGGGATGAAAGAGCCCGCCTCGCCGCACCTGCGGTCCGAATGCGCGATCCTGGCCGGCCTGGCCCGCGCCACGCTGCCCGCCAGTGGCACGCCGTGGCAGTGGTACGCCGAGGACTACGACCGGATCCGCGACACGATGGCACAGGTGCTCGACGGCTTCGAGGACTTCAACGAGCGCGTCCGCCACCCGCACGGCTTCCGCATCAGCCAGCCCGCGCGCGAACGCGGCTTCCGCACGCCGTCCGGCCGCGCCGAGTTCGGCCTCGCGCCGCTCCCTGACGACACCGATCCCGGCCCGGGCCGGCTCATGCTCACCACCGTCCGCTCCCACGACCAGTTCAACACGACGATCTACTCCAACGACGACCGCTACCGGGGGCTGAAAGGCCTGCGCACCGTGATCTTCATGAACGAGGCCGACATGCGCGACCGCAACCTCGCCGAGTTCGACCTGGTCGACGTCACCAGCATCAGCCGGGACGGGAGCAGGCGCACCGTCCACGGCTACCGCGCCGTCCGCTACGACATCCCGCGCGGCTGCGCGGCCGGCTACATGCCCGAGCTGAACGTCCTGTGCGGCCTGGCCGACTACAGCACCCAGAGCGGGCAGCCCGCCACCAAGCACATCACCATCGAGATCGCCCCCAAGCAGCGCTGGGCGCTCCCCCGGTGACCCCGATGAATACCCAACGGACCGGCCCGGCTCACCGCCCGGCAGGGCGGGGGCACGCCGTCCCGGCCGGCCCTGGCTGGTCACGGCGGCGGGGGAGCGCCGGGGGCGGGGTGGCCGCGGGCGCTGACCGGGCGATGCTTACGCTGCCAGTGCGGGACTTTCCGCCGTCAACGCCCAGACCAAACGCCCAGACCAACGGAGGCAGCGCAGTGGGTACCGTCACGACGACCGATGGCACGGAGATTTTCTACAAGGACTGGGGCTCGGGCCAGCCGATCGTGTTCAGCCACGGCTGGCCGCTGTCGGCCGACGACTGGGACACCCAGATGCTGTTCTTCTTAAGGCACGGCTACCGCGTCATCGCCCATGACCGGCGCGGGCACGGGCGCTCCACGCAGACCAGCGACGGCCACGACATGGACCACTACGCCGACGACCTGGCCGCGGTGACCTCTCATCTCGATCTGCACGACGCCGTCCACATCGGGCACTCCACCGGCGGCGGCGAGGTCGTGCACTACATCGCCCGGCACGGCCAGGGCCGGGTGGCGAAGGCGGTCCTGATCAGCGCGGTGCCGCCGCTGATGGTGCAGACCGAGGCCAACCCCGGCGGGCTGCCCAAGAGCGTGTTCGACGACCTGCAGGCCCAGCTGGCCGCCAACCGGTCGGTGTTCTACCGGGCGCTGGCGTCGGGCCCGTTCTACGGCTACAACCGGCCCGGCGCGGAGCCCTCCGAAGCGATCATCGCGAACTGGTGGCGGCAGGGCATGATGGGCGGGGCGAAGGCCCACTACGACGGCATCGTCGCCTTCTCCCAGACCGACTTCACCGAGGACCTGAAGAAGATCACGGTGCCGGCCCTGGTGATGCACGGCGACGACGACCAGATCGTTCCCTACGCCGACGCCGGGCCGCTGTCGGCGAAGCTGCTGCCGAACGGGACGCTGAAGACATACCAGGGATTCCCCCACGGCATGCCGACCACCCAGGCCGAGACGATCAACGCTGACCTGCTGGCCTTCATCCAGTCCTGACCGGGCCGCTCACCTGCCCCCCACCGACGCCGCGGAGCAGCCGATCGCCGCCGCAGCCCGAACTCCATCTCGCCGCCGAAGTACAGGGCCAGGGGCCGCTGACGCGGCCGGCCCGGGGCCGCGGCGGCCACCCGGGCCGGTCCCGGCCGCGTCCGAGGGGCACCGTCGGTGCGGAAACGCCGGTTCCCGAGGAGACACAGGTGAGCAAGTCCCATCCCGAGCAGTGGGCGGTCCACGAGGTCGCGGAACGCCCGGACAGGCCGCTGGTGGCCGCGCTGCGCGAGTTCGCCAGCACGCGGACCGGGCCGCGGCCCGCAGGCCCGGGTAGCTGACGTGGTCCAGGCGAGGCCGGCCAGCGCGCGGTAGCCCGCGGGTCCGTATCACGATGAGGAGCGAGGATCATGACCGCACCGGGTCCCGGCACGGCGGTGCCCGCCCCGCCGCTGCTGGCTCAGGCGGCGCTGACGGTCACCCGCCGCCGCGCGGCCCGCAGCCGGTAGACGGTCACCGCCAGCGCGGCGCCGAGCAGCGCGGCCCCGGCCGCGATGAGAGCGATCTGCCAGCCGGGCGTGCCACCGGTGACCAGCGCGTGAGCGTGGGTCGGCAGCGGCGGGTGCTTGTCCCAGCCGGGCGGTCCTGGCGGCGGGCTGACCAGCCCGGGGCGGCCATGGGGATCACCGCCCAGCACGCTGGCAAAGGCAGCGGGCCCGGCGCCGGCGCAGAGCGCCAGCAGGGCGCCCGTCAGCCCGGTCAGGATCGCGGCGAGACGGCGGATGGTGCGGAAACGGTTCATACGGTTCATAACGACCTCCCGTGAGGCAGAGCCTGAGCGGGCAGGCCGTGATACACGGGCATGAGCGCGCGTTGCCCACCGCCGGGCCGCTGCCTGGTGCCATCCGGGGTCCGCCGGCTAGCCCGACGACGGCAGCGCCCAGCAGCTGCAGCGCGGTGACGCTGGCTGTGCGGTCAGCAGGCCCTTCCATGATTGGAACGGGCCGCTGCCGGTGGCGCTCGCTTGGGTACCGTGGGGTTGCCCTTCAACCCCTGCTACCGGGAGCACCGGGATGGACGATCGATGAGTGACCTGCATGGGGATGTCTTCGCGATCTCCCCGGACATTCGCTATGTCGCGGTCGCCCACGGCCAGCAGGTACAGATGCGGTCCCGGCCTGATCTGCAAGACGCCTCAAGTAGCGACAGCGACCGGTACGAAGAGCTGCTGGTCAACCCCACCCTGCTTACCCTCGCCACCCAGCGCGGCAACATCGACTGCGGCGGGCTGCGGTACCTGATCGTCGGCTACGGCCACTTCCATCAGCTGGTCGTCCCCGGTGCTCGCGGCCACCTGTCCATCGCCTTCGAGCTCGGCGCCAGCCCCCTTGATTACCTCCAGGCGATCTTGGCTGTGATGGCGCAGCACGGCCAGCCCGCCGCCTGATGACCTGGGCGCTATCCGGCCAGGGGGACGGCGAAATCCTCCGGCCGCCAGTGATGACGCCGCGGCCGCAGCTCCCTGATCAGGTCAGGCGGCGGCACGGCCAGCACCGGGCAGCGCGCGTGCGCCATGCAGTAGCGGGCGACAGAACCATGCACCGCGCAGCCCAGGCGGCTCCGCCCCCCGTAGCCGATCACCAGCAGGTCATCGCGCCGGCCGGCCAGCTCCACCAGCGCCGGGCCCGGCGGGGCCCGGACCGCCAGGGGGCGGACCGCCACGCCGCCGGGCAGGCCGCCGAACGCCCGGTCGAAAGCATCACGCAGGCGCTCGCACGCCTCCTGCTCCCACAGCCTCAGCAGCAGGGGGCAGGGGGCCCGCATGTACCCGACCTCGCCGCCCGCGGGCGCCCAGGCCAGCACCGCCAGCAGCTCCGCACCGGCTGACCGGGCCTCATCCGCGGCAGCCCGCAAGGCCCCCAGGCTCCGCAACGAGCCACTCACCCCGGCAATGATCTGCCGACTGCCCGGCGCCACAGATAATCCCTCTTGCCAGCCTCCGGTGTTCTGCTCCCCCATCCAACTCCGCCGCACCCGGGCTGGCAACAGTGCGCCTACGGGCCGCTGGCGCGCTCAGGATGGGTCGGCGCGAAATGCTGGGGGAACGCCAGGTTGCGGCACCGCTGATGGCGCAGCGCGCCGCACACGGGGCACTCAGCCCGGCTCACCGCCGGTTCCAGGCGGGCGAGGGTGTCGGCGTCCATCTTGCGGGGCTCCGGCTGAGCAGGCAGCCTCAGCGGCCCCCGCAGCGCCAGTTCGGACACGAAACGCTTGAACTCGGGTTCGCATTCATCGCACCGGCAGCCGCGCGCCCAGGCCAGCACTGTGCCGTGTGGCGGCAGCGCGGGCGGCAGGTTGCTCCATGCGGTCATGCATCCACGGTAAGACAGCGGTTTCCCCGCTTGGTACTGCGAGATGACCAGCTTGCCGGGCTCACCGCCGGTACAGCTCTCTGCTGCGATGCCTGGCGGCGGTTCGTTTCCCTCCCGCCCGGGCAGGCGGGCAGGTGGAGGTCAGGGCCACCGCCCCGATCAGGCATAATCGGTGGCCACGGCTTCACACTGCCCCGCGGCCGGCCGCATGAGCGCTCCAGGTTGGGAAAGCAGGTGGCCAGCTCCGGGAGGGCAGATCATGCGCTGGTTTGGAAGGGCATTCCCGATCGTGGCCGCTGCGGCGGCACTGGCCTTAACCCCCGCGGCGGCGAGCGCGGCAACGGCACCGACGTACTCCAGCCCGATCAGCGGGTTCGAGTACACCGCGGCGGCGACGCAGGGCAGCTTCGCCGGTGCCGCGCTGGGTGCCCTGCCCGGCCCCTGGTCGGCAACGGTGGTCCACACCCCGCTCGGCACCTCTGCCACGATCACCGGTGGTGAGTTTTCCCTCGTCACCTACCGGGACGGCGTGCTCACCACCATCACCGGCGACTTCACCGGAGGCACCGTCCGGCAGCTGTCCGGTTTCTCCGGGTGCGTCAACCAGCGATATGCCGTGAACGGCCTGCTGGGCGACGTGGGCCTCCGCCCGGCCGGCAGCGGCGCTGGCACCTTCGCCGCCACGCTGACGCACTACCGGACGATGATCTTCGGATATTGCGTGACCTATTCCGCGAGCATCAGCGGATCACTTTCGCTGGCCCCCTCCTGACGCCCGGCTGATCTGCGCGACCGAGCCCCAGTGGGCTGGACCCACCAGCCACCCCACCGCCCCGAATCGCCGGCTCCGGCCGAGCGCGCCAGGCCACTTGTTCGGCCGCCGGACCCGGGACGCGCATCAGTGCTCGCAGTGCGGCTGTTCCCGCTGGTCGCAGGCGGCCGTGCGGGCGTAGAGTCAACCCACGCTCGGGGGGAGCGAGTTCATCGGCCTGACCTTCTTGCTCCGTACCGGGGGCCCAGAGTCAGCAAGACGGGGAGGGTGTTAGGCCATGTCCACCACCACCGAATCCATCACCCAGACGGCACGGGACTTCTTCGACGCCTGCGAGACGGGCAAAGGCTGGGCCGCATGCAGTGCCTACTGCCAGCCGAGGGGAAGGGAGTTCACATGGACTCAGCCAGACGCACCGCGCATCACCACGGGCAGGGCGCTGGTCGCGGTCCGTGACTGGACGTTCCTGCTCGGGCCCGGGCTCATGCCCGGCATCAACGCCCTGCTGCTGGGCTACCTGATGTACCGGTCTGGCCTCGTGCCACGTCTGATCCCCGTGGTGGGGCTCATCGGGGCTCCTTTGCTCATCGCTTCCGCTACCGCAGCACTGTTTCGCGGCGACCACCTGGTCCCGGTCCTGGCGGTGATCGCGACCATCCCCATCTTCGTGTGGGAGCTGTCGCTTGGCCTGTGGCTGGTCCTCAAGGGCTTCAAGCCGTCCCCGATCACCGCTGGGATGGCGGCGCCGACGGGTGGGGCGTAGCGGTGGATGCAGCGGAGCTTGGCCTTCGCCTGCCCGTAACCTGAACCCCGGGCTGCCCGGCCTGGATCGCGGCCAGGGTGGTACCGGCTGGGGCCGGCCGGGTACGGGACCAGGTGGGACCGCTCACCTGGGGGCTGACCATGCTCGAACCGCTACTGATCGGCGTTGCGCTGTGCACCGCGCTGATCATCGCGGCCGCCCTGGTCGCGATCAGACACTGGCGCCGCGGCAGCGGCTACCCCGTGGCGCCCGCCGGGCCGGCCCGCAAGGCGATGGCTCCTCGCGAGATAGCGATCGTGCCCGGGTTCAGCGACACCGTGCCGCCAGACTCCGGTGCCCATATGCCGGTGCAGCCGGGCTGGGTGGCGCACCCGCAGGCCAGACCGGCCGGCCCGCAGCCTTACCCGCGCGGTCCTGGCCCACCGCCCAATGGCCGGCGGGCCACCGCGAGGGCCGTCACCACAAGTGAGCAGATAGCCAGTTACTACGACCAAGCGGACAGGCCGATGGCCGACTACCTGACGGCGCTGGGCTGGACCCACCAGCCGGTCCACACCCCCGAATCGCCGGGTCCGGCCGAGCGCGCCAGGCGGCATCCACCACCAAGCGGGGCCACAGACAGTAAGACGCGAGGCGGCTGACTCCCCGACACCCACCAGCGGCGGATCCCTGCCTTGCTCCCATGTCAAGCTGCCTGGCCGGCTGGCCGCGCGGCGCGTGCGTCGGCGGCGGCTGCTGCTAGGCCGGCCTGGACTGTATGAGCGTTCAGGGTCTACCCTTTGGGCTGCGGTTGATGAACCACCCGGTGGTACCTCGTGTGCGCGGCTCGCGTTCCACCCCCCCGGGATGCGAGGTGGGCGCTGGCGGCAGTGGCCCGGCCGGCTCGCACATGCCCCAGCGGAGGGTTCCCGCCCGCTGAGCCTGCTGTGATGACAGTGGCCCTGTTGGCGGTCGCGGCCCACGCCATGCCGCCGCGCGTGCGCCCCACGCCGGCGCGGGCCGCTCAACCGTGCAAGCCCAGCTGGGAAGGGCACATAGCCCCGCTGTCGTGTCACCCGATCGGGCGTCATGACAGTGTCGCCCTCGATCGGGAATGCTGACTGTGCGCCAGCCCGCGATCTGATGGCGCTGCGGCGCCGGGCCATGCAGCCCGGAGTCGGCCTGCGGCCGATTCGCCTGGGGGGGCAGCTCCGGGGGGTTGGGTGTCCCGGGCCGTTTACCGGCCTGGGACATCCAGGCTGGGGCGGTCGGCCGCGGCGCGGGCGAATGACTTGTACGGGATGATCTCGCCCGGCTTTATGACGCCATCCTCGATCGCGCGGGCGAGCAGGGCGTCCTTGCTCGGCGCGGTCCGCCCGGTGGCCGCGTACTTGGCGCGCGCGCGGCTGATGTACTGCCGGACCGTGTTCTCGCTGATGGACATGCGCCGCCCGACCGATGCTTTCGACATGCCCTGGAACCACAGCAGCAGCGCCTGCCGCTCCTGCTGCGACAGCGCCGGCCGGACTGGGCGCTGGTCGGCGAGCATCGCCCTGGCCTGCGACCGGGTCACGTACGGCCGGTCGGCGGCAGCCGCCAGCACGGCCTCGATCAGATGGTCGCGGCCCTCCTCCTTGGACACGTAGGCGTGCGCGCCGTTGTCCAGCGTCTCCATCACGATCGCCGGATCGCTGTGCCCGGAGAAGGCCACCACCCGGTATCCGGCTGCCACCAGCCCGGGGATCTGCGTGGTGACGAGCTCGCCGGACAGCTCCAGGTCCAGGATGACCACGTCAGCCGGCCGCCGCGGCACGGCGCGGAGCCCGGTCAGGTCGCGCGCCGTCTGCACCAGCCGGACCCGCTGGCCGGGATCGCACTGGATCCAGGACGCCACCCCCTCGGTGACGACCGGATGGTCTTCGATGATCGCCACCGTCACCGGTTCCATCGCGCCTCCGCCCAGAGCATGCCGCCGTCTTGCTGCTGTTCGATGGCGACCCCCTCGCCGGCTGCCGGCAGCGGGACGACCGTGCCGGTATCGGCGACAAAGCTGACGGCGATTCCGGCGGCCACTGCCGCGAGGGTGATCCGCGCCTGGCTGCGCGCGGCGGTCAGGATCGCGATGGCAGCGTCGGTGATCACTCGCCGGGCTGGGCCGGGCACCTGCGCCAGCGGCCCGGCCGTCTCGATCTCGACAGCAACCCCGCGCCGCTCGGCCACATCGGCACTTGCGTGCAGTTCGTGCACCAGCGATCCGGGTACCTCATCGCCCTCGGCCAGCAGCCGGCGCAGCCGGGCCGCCTGGACCGCGCACCTGATGCGCACCTGCGCGTCGCCCGGGTCAGCCGTCCCCGCCGCCAGCTCGGCGGCCAGCGGGACGGCGCTTTCCTGCAGCGCCAGCCAGCGGGCGTGCCGGGCGGCCCGGATGATCTCCGCGGTGGCGGCCCGCTCGCGCGCGGTGTGCTCACTGCGCGCCGCCACGGCGGCTTGGCCGGCGGCGGCATCCAGCGCCCTGACCCCGGCGGCGACGGCCACCTGGGCGCCGGTCGACCAGGCCAGCACGGCGAGGAACCCGGCCAGGTCGGTACGGTGCAGCCCATCCCACACCTGCACGCCCAGGATGGCCAAGGCCACGGCGGCGAGGAACCACGCAAGCTCGGGGAACCGGCGGCGGAGCAGCACGAGCACGCCCGCCCAGCCGGCACTCCCCCATGCCCAGTTAACCGCCAGCATCTGGCCGGCCGGGCTGGCCGCCGCCGCTGCCGTACTGGCGGCCAGTGCGATCACGGCCACCGCCCAGGCCGGGCGCCAGCCAGGCACTCCGCGCAGCACCAGGACCGATCCGGCGGTGATCGCCAGCGCCATGACCAGCCACATGGCGCACTGGAAGGCGAACGAGCCATAGGCGGTCCGGTTATGCAGCAGCTGCCCGCCCGCTCCGGCGAGATGCCAGCCCGCGACCAGGAAGACCACAGCGATGGTGAAGGCCCGCTGATAGCGGCCGGACATCATCGCCGTCGGCTGCACGGCGGTCATGCCGGCCAGCTCACGGTGACGGTCGTGCCCGCGCCGGGACAGCTGGCGATCGCGGCCCGGCCGCCGGCCGCCAGCATCCGCCCGGTGATCGACTCGCGGATGCCCCGGCGGGACGGCGAGGTGGCGGCCGGGTCGAACCCACGGCCGCGGTCAGTGATCTTGACGACCGCCCAGCCCGCACCGCCGGTGACGGTCACTTCCGCCTGGCCGGTTCCGGCGTGCCGTTCGACGTTGCGCAGCGCCTCGCCGACGCAGGCGACGAGCTGATCCGCGACCGGAGACGGCAGCATGACCGGGACAAGCTTCAGCCGCACGGCCAGGTCATCGGTGCTGGCCGCAGCCCGCTCCAGCTTCGGTCTCAGGTCAGCCAGCGGCGCCGACTCGCCCGGCGCGGCCGGGGCGCCCGCGAACCCTTGCAGCACGCGCAGGTCCCGAGCCGCCTGCGCGGTCAGCGCCGGGGACGGTTCGGCAAAGGCGCCGGCCGCGACCATGGTCAGGGTCGACAGGACGGTGTCGTGCAGCTGGCGGTGCTGCTCTCGCTCGTCAGCGCGCCGCGCCTCCTCGGCCCGGATCTGCCGCTCGGTCTCCAGACCGGCGGCGACGATCGCGTCCGCTTGCCGGGCGCCGCCACGGATCACCGCCACCAGCCCGGCGGCGACGATCGTCTCCACCGCCAGCAGCCAGGCACCGGCCGGGTAGCCGGCACCGAGCCCGTAGGCGATGACCACGATCGCGGCCGCGGGCAGCCCGAGCCACGGCCGCAGCGCGATCTGCAGGATGTACACCGACGTGCAGGCCAGCGGGAGCATCCAGGTCGTGCTGCCCTTGATCAGCACGGCCGGGACCAGGTGCTGCTGCGCCAGCGCCAGCGCCGAGATAACCGCGGCGTCGGCCAGCACCACGGTCGGCGTCAGCCCGGACCGCCGGACCCGCCAGGTGAAGAAGGCTGACCACAAGCACAGCGCAGTCAGCGACGCGCCCAGCCACCAGCCGGAGATCTGCTTCGTTGCGGCCAGCACGGCTACCGCGGCGAACAGGACTGCGCCGCCGAGGCGCAGGGCAATCGCATACCAGCCGGCCAGCCAGTGCAGGGCCTGGTCGGATGGCCCTGCCAACCGCGGGCGGTGTGCCAGCACGCGGCGGCCCGCGGAGAGCTGGAACTGCCCCCCGGCGGAATCAGCTGCCGGTTCCACCGGACCAGTATGCGGCAGGACCACGGCACCGGGAACGGTGATGTTTCAACATCTGGGCCGGGCTGAACGACCTGCGGTTCTTCTCCTTGTTGACCAGCAGTCGTTCCAGTCAGCCTTAGCCAAGGCCGATCAGGTGCACCGATCGCCGAGTGGGGCGTGTCTGGGGGCCGTCATGACCGTGGGATGGCCGCACGCCGATTCTCCGGTCATGGGATAGCCCGGCCTTGTCGCACCTGCACATGTTCGTCTCGCGGCCGGCCATACCCGGACGGGGACAGTGCTGATAGGCGCCTATGGACGCCAGCTGGCTGCTCTTTGCGACTGGTGCGCCGTCCTTGTCAGGCCACTGGCCGGCCCGCTGGGCCGGGCGGCCATGCTGGCCCGCGGGCCG
>Ga0335085_10007255_pt1 | contig 17271 bp, 17 predicted proteins | sample Lox_Sample_45_FD_206712 | JGI IMG/M metagenome (GOLD analysis project Ga0335085, IMG submission 206712) | Soil microbial communities from Loxahatchee National Wildlife Refuge, Florida, United States - Lox_Sample_4.5 | ecosystem: Environmental > Terrestrial > Soil > Wetlands | place: USA...
GATGACCGCCGTCGAGCGCAAGGTCGTGCACCTGTGCCTCAAGGACGTCGAGGGCGTCGCGACCACCTCGGAGGGGACGGAGCCGAATCGCTACGTCGTCGTCCTTCCTGGATGACTGGCTCGCGGCAGTCGTCGCCACACCCGGTCTGACGGCGATTCGCGATCTCGAGCGGGCGCGGGCGGTGCTGCTCGACGACGCGCTGCGCGCGCTGTCACTCGTCGAGTGCTTCGCAGGGTCGTTGCTCGACGTCGGCGCGGGCGGCGGCTCGCCGGGGATCCCCCTCGCCGTCGCCTTGCCCGAACGCGAGGTGACGCTGCTCGAGGCGGAGCAACGCAAGTGCGATTTTCTCGAACGCTGGGCACCGCCGAACGCCCGCGTCGTGTGGGGTCGCGCCGAGGAGCAGCCGCTCGAGGCGTGGGGAGTTGCGCTCGCGAAGGCGCTCGCGCGTCCGCCGGCGGCGCTCGAATGGTGTCTGCCCCTCGTCGCTGTCGGTGGAGCGGCGATAATCTGGGTCGGACCGAGTGCCGATCTTGCTTCGGTCGCTCGTGCGGCCGGAATGCTCGGGGGCGGAACGCCCGAGGTGCACGAGGGGCTCGTCGTCGTTCCGAAGGTCGACGTCACGCCTGTCGGCTTCCCGCGCCGGCCGGGTGTGGCGAAGAAGCGGCCGCTGGCGTAGAAGCTCCCTCACCCGTCCGGGGCCGCCGCGACAATGGCGTTCGACATGGCCCGGATCTACGCGATCGCCAACCAGAAGGGCGGCGTCGGCAAGACGACGACCGCCGTCAACCTCGCAGCCTGCCTGGCCGAAGCGGGGCAGCGCGCGCTCGTGATCGACCTCGACCCGCAGGCGAACGCCACGTCGGGTCTCGGCCTGCGCGCGAACGGCACCTCGAGCTACGACCTGCTCGACGGCGCCCCGCTCGAGCAGCTCGTCAAGCACACGGCTTTCGCGAACCTCGACCTCGTCCCGGCGAAGCCTGATCTCGCGGGTGCGGTCGTCGAGCTGGCGCGACGGGACGACGGCGAGCGCTACCTCGCCCAGGCGCTCGCGTCGGTCCGCGACCGCTACGAGTTCGTCTTCCTCGACTGCCCGCCTTCGCTCGGCCCGTTGACGGTGAATGCGCTCGCCGCCGCCGATCGCGTGCTCGTGCCGGTGCAGGCCGAGTACTACGCGCTCGAGGGGCTGACGCAGCTCGTGCAGTCGATCGAGCTGATCCGCCGTCGCCTCAACCCGCGGCTCGGGATCGGCGGCGTTCTGCTGACCATGGTGGACGGGCGCACGCGGCTTGCGCACGAGGTGGAGGAACAGGTGCGGCGCCACTTCGGGCCACTCGTGTTCAGGACGTCGGTGCCGCGCTCGGTGCGTCTTGCGGAAGCTCCCAGTCACGGGCTGCCGGCGATCGCCTACGACCGCCGCTCCGCCGGAGCCGACGCGTACTGGAAGGTGGCGATGGAGCTTGTCGAGCGCGCCTGACGAGAGGCCGCGCCGGGCTGGAAGCCTCGGCGGCCACACCGCCGAAGCCCCGCCCGAGACCGCGGGCTCCGCCCGCAGGGGCCTCGGACGCGGCCTCGAGCTTCTGATGGGTGATGTCGAGCCGGCGGCGGCGGAGCTGCTCGAGCTGCCTGTCGACGCGATCCATCCGAACCCACGCCAGCCGCGCCGCCGGTTCGAGCCCGAGGCCGCCTCCGGCCTCGCCGAATCGGTGCGCCGCGAGGGCGTGATTCAGCCCTTGCTCGTGCGGCCGCGTCCTGCCGGCGGCTACGAGATCGTCGCGGGCGAGCGCCGTTGGCGCGCCGCCCGGGAGGCGGGCCGCCAGGTGGTGCCGGCGGTCGTGCGCGAGGCCGACGAGCGGGACACGCTCCTGCTCGGCCTGATCGAGAACGTCGCTCGGGAGCAACTGACACCCGTCGAGGAGGCGCGGGCGTATGCAGTGCTGATCGACGAGTTCTCGCTCTCGCTCGGCGAGGTGGCCGAGCGTGTCGGCCGCTCGAAGCCGTCGGTCTCGAACCGGATCCGACTGCTCGAGCTGCCCGACGACGTGCTCGGGATGCTCGAGCGCGGGCAGCTCACAGAGGGCCATGCCCGTGCGGTTCTCGCGGTGCCCGATCACGAGGGACGCCGCCGTCTCGCGCGGGAGATCGTCCAACGGGGCCTCTCCGTGCGGGCCGCCGAGCAACGCGCGAAGTGGGCGGGTGCGAGGCGGAAGCCGCGCGTCCGCGCGGCGGCGGTCGACCCTGGGCTGGCCGAGCGGGTCCGGGCGGCCTTGACGACCCTGACCGGTTTCCACGCTCGCGTCGCCGGCGGCCGGGTCGAGCTCGTCTTTGCCGACGAGCACGAGCTCGCGGAGCTCGCTGAGGCGCTCGAGAGCGCCGCCGCGAAAGCTCTAGCGGGCACGGTGGAGGGGCCGCCGCTCCCCCGCTAGGATCCGATCCCCGACGAGGAGGACGACTGGTGGGTCGGATTGCGTCGTGCATAGGTGAGCCTGCCGGGGCTCCACGCCGCCAGCGAGGCCCGGCCCGGTCGTAGCGATGGTCGCGTGTCCTGGATGCGGCCAGGAGAACCCGGAGGTCGCACGGTTTTGCCTCGCGTGCGGCTCGCCGCTGGCGGCAACCGGCGAGCTCCGCGACGAGCGCCGGGTCGTCACGGTCATCTTCGTCGATCTCGTCGGCTTCACCGCGCGGGCCGAGCGGCTCGACCCCGAGGAGGTCCGTGCCGTGCTCGCGCCCTACCACGATCGCGTCCGGCGCGAGATCGAGTCGTTCGGCGGCGTCGTCGAGAAGTTCATCGGCGATGCGGTGATGGGCATCTTCGGAGCTCCGCTCGCGCACGGCGACGACGCCGAGCGTGCAGTGCGCGCGGCGCTCGTCGTCAGGGACATTGTCGGCGAGCTTGCAGGCGGCGATCTCCAGATTCGGATCGCGGTCAACACGGGTGAGGCCGTCGTTTCGCTCGGCGCTCGGCCCGCGCTCGGAGAGTCGATGGTCGCCGGCGACGTCGTGAACACCGCGGCCCGCCTGCAGGCGGCCGCGCCGGTGAACGGGGTCGTCGTCGGCGAGGAGACCTATCTGGCCACGAGGGACACGATCGGCTACGAGGGGGCCGAGCCCGTGATCGCCAAGGGCAAGGAGCTTCCGGTCGCGGCGTGGATCGCCGTTCGCGAGCTGACGGCGACGGGAGAGCGGCGGCTGTCGACCGCCTCGATGATCGGCCGCACGCGCGAGCTGGCCGTCCTCGACGCCGTGTGGCAGCGCGCGTCGGTCGATCGGCTCCCCCACCTCGTCTCGATCTTCGGCCCGGCCGGTGTCGGAAAGTCGACGCTCGCCGCAGCGTTCGAGCGGCGGGTCGAGGCGACGGGCGCGCGGGTTGTGCACGGGCGATCGCTGCCGTACCGCGAGAGCGGGACCTACGGAGCGCTCGCGACGCACCTGATGCGCCTGAGCGGCGTTTTCGAGAGCGATCCCGCCCCGGTCGTCGCCCAGAAGCTCCGCTCGCGTGCGGCGGTCCTGCTCGACGGCTCTGCTGCCGATCCCGAGATGGTCGCCGGACACCTCGGGGCGATCGTCGGCGTCGACCTCGGCGCCGAGGCCTCCGACCGCGAGACGCTGTTCTTCTCGGTGCTGCAGTTCGTGGAGGCCGCTGCCCGGGAGCAGCCGACCGTGCTGCTCTTCGACGACGTCCACTGGGCCGACCCGAACCTGCTCGACCTGATCCAGATGCTCGCCCGCCGCGCCCACGGCTTGCCGCTCCTCTGCCTCACCCTCTCCCGGCCAGAGCTCCTGGACATGCGCGGCGACTGGGGTGCCGCAATCCCTGCGTACGCCGCGCTGACGCTCACGCCACTCGAGAGCGGGCACGCGCGCGAGCTGGCGCTGCGGCGGTTGGGCGAGGCCGAGCACGCGGACGAGGTGATTCGGATCTCGGAAGGGAATCCGCTGTTCATCGAGCAGCTCGCAGCCAGCATCGGCGAGCTCGCGCCCGGCCGTCTGCCGACGAGCATCCGCGAGATCGTGGCTGCCCGACTCGACGCGCTGCCGCGACCCGAGCGCGCGCTTCTCCTCGACGCGGCCGTCGTGGGGAAGGTGTTCTGGCCCGATGCCCTGCGGATGCTCGATGCCGACAGCGGCGACCTGCCGCGCCTGCTCGAGGAGCTCGAGCACCGCGACCTCGTGCGGCGGGAGTCGACGTCGATCATCGAGGGGCAGCAGCAGTATGCGTTCACGCACGCCCTGATCCGGGACGTCGCCTACGACCTTCTACCCCGCGCCGACCGCATGCGCCGCCACGCCTGCGTCGCCGAGTTCTTCGGCAGCCGCACGGGCGTCTCGAGCGACGCGATCGGGGCGATGGCGCGCCACTGGCGCGGTGCAGGTGATTACGAGCGAGCGGTCGAGCAGCTGGTACGTGCCGCCGAGCAGGCCGAGCGAGGCTGGGCCAAGGACCACGCCGCCTTGCTCTACCACGAGGCGTTCGAGCTCGTTCCCGAGCAGGATGCGGAGCGCAGGGGCATGTTGCGGCGGCGCCTGGCGCTGGCGTCGTCCGCCTCGTTTCACCTGCCGGACGTCAGACGGGGGGGAAGTCGGCCGGCGTGACGTCGCCCACGATCTCGTCGACCGAGTCGAGCGTGTGCTGGCCGAGCCGCCTCGAGTGCTCGCGGACGACCTTCTCGCTCGGCGCGCCGTAGACGCAGAACGTCCGCACCTTGCCCGTGTCGTCGACGACGACATGGCTGTGCTCCCACGTGATCTCCGGGAGCTCGTTCTCGACGATCTCCCGCGAGCGGCGTCCGACACCCGGCATTTCTGCCTCGCCGACGTCGAAGCTCCGCACGATGAGGTAGCGCGGCATGCCGGGATCATAGATCTGCCGGTCGGCGCGGACAACGATCAGACTGGAAGCAGACTCGCTCCGGGCCGTAGGATCGCTCCCGATGAGTGTGCTCGCTCACGCGTCGAGCGGCGAGGAACTGCCTGCCTGGAGCCTTCCGGCAGAGGCGAGCGGCCGCATCCGGTTGCCCGTCGCCTGGCCGGAGCGGGTCACGCGCGAGTGGGCCTGGGGTGGCTCGACGGGGGCCGGCGTCCGGGTTTGCGTCCTCGACAGTGGGGTCGAGCAAGCCCATCCGCTCGTCGGGTCGCTCGCCCGCTCGGTCGCGGTGCTCCGCGAGGAGGGCGAGCTTCGGGTCGTCGATGACGACGAGGGCGATCTCTGCGGGCACGGGACGGCGTGCGCGGGGATCATCCGGGCCATCGCTCCGGACTGCGAGTTGACGAGCGCCCGGGTCCTCGGTGCCGGCTACACCGGCGGTGGCGAGATCCTGCTGGCCGGTCTCGCCTGGGCGGTCGAGCAGGGATTCGACATCGTGAACATGAGCCTCTCGACCACGAAGCGGAATTTCGTCGAGCGGTTGCACGAGCTCGCCGACCGCGCATACTTCCGGCGGACGATACTCGTCGCTTCGGCGCACAACATGCCGGTCGAGAGCTTCCCCTGGCGCTTTGCGAGCGTGATCTCGGTCGGGAGCCACGAAGAGTCCGACCCGCTGGCCTTCTACTACAACCCCTCGCCGCCGGTGGAGTTCTTCGCCCGCGGCGTCGACCTCGATGTCCCCTGGCTCGGTGGGGCGACGCTGCGGAGCACCGGCAACAGCTTCGCGACCCCGCACATCACGGGGATCGCCGCGCTCGTCCTGGCAAAACACCGGGATCTGACGCCGTTTCAGCTCAAGAGCGTCCTCCTGTTGACCGCCACGAACGCCGGAGGTGAAGCATGAGCGACTTGCAAGCGGCTGTTGCCGCAGGCGTGCTGGGGGCCGAGGAGGGCTACCGGTCGCTGCTCCAGGCGACGGTCGAGGTCGCGCGGGCGATCTTCTTCGCGCACGCCTCGTCGGTGTTCATGCTCGACGAGGAACAGGACGAGCTCGTGTTCGAGGCGGTCGCAGGTGAGGGCGCCGGAAACCTCCTCGGCCGCCGCTTTCCCTCGAGCACCGGTATTGCGGGCTGGGTGCTCGTCACGCGTCAACCGCTCGTGGTCGACGACGTCGCGGCTGACACACGGTTCTCGCGCGAGGCGGCGGACTCCACGGGGTACGTGCCGAAGAGCGTGATGGCGGTGCCGTTGCTCGTGGAGGAGCGGTCGCTCGGCGTGCTCGAGGTGCTCGACCGTAGGGCCGATGCTCGGATCACGCTCGCCGAGGTCGACCTGCTCGGCCTGTTCGCGAATCAGGCGGCGATCGCGCTCGACCTGCTCCAGCGTGGGCGCCGCGCGCGGGGCGTGTTGGAGGGGAGCGCCGAGCTGGCGGCTCTGGCTCGCGTCGCAGCCCGGATCGAGTCGGTGGACGCAAGCGAGCGTGCAGCCGCTCTCCAGTTGCTGGCGGCGCTCGAGCGGCTGATCTGACGTGTAGAAGCCCGGGCGACACGCCCGGGCTTCGACAGGAGCGCCCTTGGCGACTCTCCGGGAACTACTTGAACTTGGTGCCGGTGTGCGCTTCGACCTCGTCCGGCTCCTCGCCCTCGCTGCTGGGCTCATCGGCCGCCTTGAACTTGGAGCCGGTGTGGCCCTCGACCTCGGTCTCCTCGTCGGGGCGCTTCTCGTCCTCGGACATGTGAGCTCCTCTCCGTCCGTCACGCTGTACGGCGTCCGGCGACGCCCTTCTGCACCACCAGACGCGGCTGGGCGGCCGAATCTTCCCACTCCCTCTTCAAATGCGCAACCGAGGTTGCGATCCTGTGCACCGTGCGAGCCCGCCTCGCCCAGCCGCTCGCCGCATTCAGGGTCGTCGCCCGCAACCCGGCGTTGCGCAACCTCCAGCTGGCGGGCGTCGGATCGACCCTCGGCGTGTGGGCGTACTCGGTGGCGATCGCCGTCTACGCCTACCGCGCCGACGGCGCCGGCGCGGTAGGCCTCCTCTACTTCGCCCGCTGGGCGCTCGCCGGCGCGTTCGCCCCGTGGCTCGCCGTTCTCGCGGACCGGTTTCCCCGGCGACGCGTCATGCTCGTCTCGGATTCCCTGTTCGGGGCCTGCGTCGGAGGGATGGCCGTCGCCGCCGCGGCGGGAGCATCCCCGTTTTTCGTCTACGCACTTTCGGTTCTCGGCTCGATCGCCGGAGCAGCCTTCGGGCCGGCGGAGTCCGCTCTCATGCCCTCGCTCACGGCCGAGCCTGACGAGCTGACCGCGGCCAACGTGGCGCTCGGGACGACCGCCAGCGTCGGGATGTTCGCTGGGCCCGCGCTTGCGGGCGCACTGCTCGCAGTCGCGAGCCCGTGGCTCGTCTTCGCGCTCACGGCCGTCTGCTCTCTCTGGTCGATGGCCTGCGTCGCCCGAATCCCTGTCGACTCGTCCCCGGCTTCTGAGGCGTCGCCCGAGCCGGTTACGGCGGCGCTGCTCGGCGGCTTCCGCGCGATCGCCTCGGAGCGACGGCTGCGGCTGCTCGTCGGCCTGACCGGCGCGCAGACGCTCGTCAGCGGCGCGCTCGAGGTGCTCATCGTGGTCGTTGCGCTGCGCCTGCTCCACGGGGGCAACGGCGCCGTCGGCTGGGTGAACGCTGCGATCGGTGTGGGAAGCGTCTTCGGCGCGCTCGCCGTCGGCGTTCTCGGCGGGCGGCTGGCGCGAAACCTCGGTCTCGGGCTCGCGATCTTCGGGCTTTCGCTCGCGTTGATTGCGGTCTGGCCGCGCACGGCTGCCGTCGTCGTCCTCTTTGCCGTGCTGGGGATCGGAAGTACGGTTGCCGGCGTCGCCGGCACGACGCTTCTGCAGCGAGCCACTGGCGAGGAGGTGCTCGGGCGCGTGTTCGGCGTGCTCGAGAGCCTCGGGCTCCTGACGTTCGCCGTGGGAGCAGTGGTGACACCGGCCCTCGTTCGCGCTGCCGGCCCGCGGGGAGCACTCGTCGTCGCCGGCGCGCTGCTGCCGGTGCTGTATCTCGTCTTGCGGACACGGCTGCGCGAGATCGACGACGCAGCCGCTCTTCCTGTCGAACGGCTCGAGCTCCTGCGGGGGATCTCGATCTTCGCGCTGCTCCCGTCTCCCGTGCTCGAGCGCCTCGCCGTGAGCGCCGGCGAGCTGACGGTGCCGGCGGGTGGGGCAGTCGTGAGGCAGGGTGAGCCGGGCGAGCTCTTCTACGCGATCGAAGACGGGAGCGCCAGTGCCGACGTGGACGGTCACGCAGTCCGTCGTCTCGAGAAGGGTGACTTCTTCGGCGAGATTGCGCTTCTGCGCGACGTGCCGCGGACGGCGACGGTGCGGGCGCTCGACGAGCTGCGTCTGCTCACGCTCGAGCGGGAGCCCTTCCTCGCCGCGGTCCTCGGTCATGCTCCGAGCCGCGCGAAGGCCGACCAGGTCGTCGCGGCGCGCCTGCCGGCCGGGGCCCCGATCTAGATGGCTAGCCGACGGCGGCCGCGAACGCGTCGGCCGCGGCGACGCATCGTCCCGCCTCGGCGACGCGGCGGTCGTCCGGCACCGCCGTCAGGTTGACCGCGACAAGTCTGCGTGCGCCGTGGGCGACCGCCGCCGCGAGACCGGCGACGGCGACGGCGTCGGCCTGGACTGCGGGCTCTCCACCCCTCGCGACGGTCCGGGCAAGCTCGGCGACGTCCGCGGCGAGACGGCAGAGTGCGAGCGGCGGCTCGGCGGCCTCGGCGAGCACGCGCCCGACCTCCCAGTCGCGGCGGTCCTCCGGGAGCTCTGCCGCCGTGGCCCGCACCTCGAGGGCGCGCCGGTAGACGTCCGCGTCGATCTGCACGAGCGCCAACGACCGCTCCCGAAGGGCCTCGGCTTGCGCAGCGGCGCCTTGCGCCTCCGGCCACGACCCGGCCGAGACTCGAGCAACCATCTCCACGATGGACGCAGCCAGGGCCAGAGCGGCTGCGAGCGCCGAGCCGCCCCCGGGTGCGGGGTGCGGTGCGGCCAGCTCCTCGAGCAGTGCCGGCAACGAGAGGTCGGTGAGCACGGAGGGATTCTCGCCGACGCCGACGTGGGGCGCGAGACCGGTCAGCCGCCGCTGAGGAGCTGCCGCAACCGTGAGATCGCGACACGAGAGGGCGTGACTCCAGCGGCGGAGAGCGCACCCTCGAGGTCGGCAAGGACGCGCTCGCGGAACGCGGCGTCGGCTTCTGCCCGCGCCACCAGGTCGTCCAGCGCCGCCCGCGCGGCTGGCAGCTCCTGTGCCGCACGCACCCACGCCTCTGGCGCCGGCGGCAGCAGCTGCAGCAGCTTTGCGATCCGCTCCTCGTCGTAGCCGCTCATCTCATCTCTCAAGACGGCTCGGAGGCCCGCTGCCTTCCCTCGAGCTCGGCGCGCAGCTTCGTCAGGCAGCGGGAGATGCGGCTGGCGATCGTTCCCGCGGGAAGCCCCAGCTCCTCGCCGATCGTGCGATAGCTCTCGTCGCGGCAGAAGAACCGGTCGAGGATCTCGTTGCAGGGCTGGCCCACCATCTCGAGCGCAGCGCGGATCGTGAGCGCCTCGTCGAGGTCGGCGAGCGTGTCGTCGATCTCGTCGACGGGCTCGCCGGTCGCAGGCCAGTGGCGGGCGAGCAAGCGCAGCCGGTCGACACACAGTCGCCGCGTCAGCTGTGCGAGCCACGGCCGCAGCGCGTCGTCGCTGCGGAGGTTTCCAAGCCGCTCGTAGGCGCGCGCGAACACCTCCTGGAAGACATCCTCCGCGTCGCTCGGCTCGAGCCGGAAGCCGCGAACGCAGATTGCGTACACGTACCGGGAGAAGCGCCCGACGAGCTCGTGCCACGCATCCTCGTCGCCGGCTCGGCAACGCGCGACGAGCTCGGCGTCTGTCTGCTCGAAGGTCATCGCATCGTGATCTTTACGGCTTTCGGGCAAGAATGCCAGCCGCCCCGCTCGGAGCCCAGTGGGCGATCCTGGATTCGAACCAGGGACCTCCGCCTTATCAGAGCGGCGCTCTAACCAGCTGAGCTAATCGCCCGCGCGGTCGCGCATTGTAGCGCCGCCGCACGGTTGGAACGGGGGCAGTTGGTGGCTCCGGTACGTCGAGACCGGGCGTCTCCTGTCGCGGCCCGGTTGCGCGAGGTTTCCGCCGCGGGGGCCTGAGCTATATTCGGCGTGGAGGTCGGTAGGCGCGATGCAGGAGATGCTCATCTACGGAGTCAGCTTCGACCTGGTCGGCAAACAGCCGATCGTTCTCCTCAAGACGGCCGACGGCAACAAGTTCCTCCCGATCTGGATCGGCCACGCCGAGGCGGCGGCCATCCTGATGAAGCTCCAGAGCCAGGCCTCGCCGCGCCCCATGACCCATGACCTCGTCAGCGACATGCTCCAGCAGCTCGGCGCGCGGATCGTCCGCATCACCGTCACCGAGCTGCGCGAGAACACGTTCTACGCCCAGATCACCGTGGCCCAGGACGGGCAGGAGCTCGAGGTCGACTCGCGCCCCTCCGATGCGATCGCGCTCGCGATCCGCGCTGAGGCGCCGATCTTCGCCGCCGACCAGGTGATCGAGGAATCGGCGATCGAGTTCGAGGGCGAGGAGGTGAACGAGGAGCAACTCGAGGCCGAGGTCTCCCGCTTCCGCCACTTCCTCGACGAGGTTACGCCCGATCAGTTCGCGGTCGAGGACGAGGAGGAGTAGCCGAGCGCTTCCGCCGCGGCTAGACCCTATGGCGGCTGAGTTGCCGCCGCTTTGTTGAGGCCGGACCCTCCGCGTTCCATCGGCGGTGGCTCGGCCGGCAGCGTTTCGAAGAGCCGGCGGCAGGGTCAGCCCGCGCACGTGCTCCAGATCGCCTGGCGCGCGCAGCACCGCCTCCACCGCCTCCACAGCCGCCTCCGCGCACGCGGCAAGCCCGGCAACGTCGCCGTCGTCGCTGTCGCCCGCGAGCTCGCCTGCGGCGACGAAACCAGGGCAATGGGGTAAGCGAATCCCCGCATCGTCAGACTGACAGCAGCGACCGTCGCCGCAGCGCCCGACGCCCACCAGAGCAGTCACCCCACCAGCGCAACAGCACTGGGCGACGCGGCCTGGACCCTTGACAAAGCTCACCCCATCTCAGCTCAGCACGGCGACCGCGAGGGCGACGCCGTTGAAGAGCCCGTGGACGAAGATTCCCGGAACGGCGCTGTCGGTGCGGTCGCGTAGCCAGGCGAGTGCGATTCCGAAGGGGACGAGCACGACCAGCGCCTCGAGCAGTCCGTGCGCGAGCCCGAAGGCGAGGCCGACGAGCAGGATCGAGGGCGTGCGGCCGAGGAAGCGCAGGAGCGACTGGCCGAGGCCGCGGAAGGTCAGCTCCTCGACCACGGGTGCGATGACCGCGAACAGCACGAGGTTGGCGGCGAAGGCGCCTGCATGCGCCGGCTCCCAGTGCGTCGGCGTCAGACCCTGCTCCGAGCCCGGGCTCTCGGGCAGGGGCAGCGTGGCGACCACAGCCTCCCAGGCGTAGGTCGCGACGATCACGCCGAGCGCGAGCCCGAGTGCGCGGCCCCAGGCGCGCGGCGGGCGCAGGGCGAGCAGGTCGAAGCGGTCGATGGCGATCAGGAGCACGATGCCCAGCCAGATGCCGTAGAGGACGACTCCGCCGACGAAGGTCGAGTAGCTGTAGACCTGCTCGCGCGTGCTGCGAGCGCTGCCGCTGCCGGAGAAGCGGGACGCGTAGTTGACCGCGGCGAGCAGGGACACGAATGCGGTCCACGCCAAGAGCCGGGTGCGGTGGAAACCAGGCCGGCTCACGCGAGGATCCTCGCGGCTGCGTCGGCGAGCGGGGAAGGCTCGAAGCGCAGACCCGCGGCGAGTGCTCCGTCGGCGTCGGCCTTCGAGTCGCCGACGTGCGCGGTGTGCTCAGCCGTGCTGCCCAGGCGCACGAGCGCGAGCCGCCAGATTGCAGGCTCGGGCTTCGGTGCGCCCGCCTCGGCAGAGGTCACGACGGCGTCGAGGAGCCCGTCGAGTCCCAGCTCGACCAGGTGGGCGTGGAGGCCGATGTCCCAGTTCGAGACGACGGCGAGCCGGAGCTTGTGCTCCGCCAACGTCCGGCAGGCCTCGGCCGCGCCGGGCAGCACCGCGAAGACGAGTGAGTCGAGGAAGTCCGGCGTGAACGTGTCCGCGTCCAGGTTGGCCCCGACGGCCGCGAGGAAGACGGCCGTGCACTTGCGGCGGAGAAGTGCCAGTGTCGCCTCGTCTCGCCCCTCGTGCGACCGCGGCAGGTAGTAGTCGACCTCGGCCGCGAACGCCCTCGCGACGTCCTCCCGGCTCCGCTCGGCGCCGTGTCGGCGCAGCGCGGCCTGCAGCCGCGGCACCGGATCGTCGAGGGTGACGAGCGTACCGAACGCGTCGATCGTGACCGCCTCCACGTGCACGGAGCGCAGAATAGGGTTCCCTCGATGCGCCACTTCACGCCGGAGGAGGCCAACGCCGCTCTCGTCGAGGTCCGGCCGCTCGTCGAGCAGCTCGTTCGGGGACGGCGGGAGCACGTTGCGGCGCTCGCGCGCCAGGAGGAGTTGGAGCGCAAGATCAAGGGGAACGGCGGCGCCATCCCGCCCGCCGAGCTCGCCGGCGCGGCAGCCGACGTCGACGCGATCGCCCGCAGGCTCACGTGGCTCGTCGACGAGATCGGCGATCGCGGCGCCCAGGTGAAGGATCTCGACGAGGGCCTGATCGACTTTCCCGCGCTTCGCGGCGGTGAGACCGTCCTCCTCTGCTGGCGCTTCGGCGAGGACGAGATCCGCTACTGGCACCGGGTCGAGGACGGTTTCGCGGGGCGGCGCCCCCTCCCGCTCGACTGAGGACTCGCCCCCACCGCGGCGAAACGAGGCCCGGATCGTCGTCCGAACGAGACGCTCGCCTCGGATACGATCCCGAACGCGTCGATTCGCAACCCGGAGGCCTTTGCCGAGATAGCCGTGCCCGCTCCGCTTGCAGCCGACCTGGGTGCCTGGGGATGAGCCCGCCGCCTCGCTCCGGCCGCCGGCGGCCCTCCGCCCGTACCGCCGGCCCGATCCACACCCGGCGCAAGCGGCGGGCGGCCAAGCGCCGCGCGAAGCGGCGCCTCCTGATCGCGTCGATCCTGGCGGCGCCGCTCGTCGTGCTCGGCCTGACTGCGGTCGGGGGCACGGCAGTCTTCGGCGCGAGTTGCAACCTCGGCTCGCTCCGGCCGGTGACCGTGGGCCAGAACTCCTTCGTCTACGCGTGGGACGGCAGCCTGCTCGGCGCGATCCCTGCCGAGCGGAACCGCACGCCGGTCGCTCGCAGCCAGATCAGCCCGTGGGTCGCACAGGCGACCGTCGCGATCGAGGACCGGCGTTTCTATCAGCACGGCGGCATCGATCCGGTCGGAATCATGCGCGCCGTCGTCGCCGACGTTCGCGCCGGCAGGATCGTCCAGGGCGGCTCGACGATCACCCAGGAGCTCGTCCGCAACCTCTATCTCTCCCGCGAGCGGACGATCCACCGCAAGCTGGTCGAGGCCTGCCTCGCGATCAAGCTCTCCCGGGCGTGGTCCAAGCAGCGGATCCTCACGACCTACATGAACGAGGTCTACTTCGGCAATCACGCCTATGGGATCGAGGCCGCCGCCAGGACGTACTTCTCCCTACCGGCCCGCAAGCTCGATCTCGAGCAGGCGGCGCTGCTCGCGGGGCTGCCGCAGGCGCCGTCGCTCTACGATCCCTTCCACAGCCCCGATGCGGCGCTCGCGCGCCGCGACGAGGTGCTCCGCGCGATGCTCGACAGCGGAGACATCACGCCGAACCGCTACGACGCGATCATGCGGGACCGGAGTCTTCACCTGAAGCCGGGCACTGCGTACACCCGGATCCGCGAGCCGTATTTCTTCGGCTACGTCGAGGATGTGCTGCAGCAGGAGTACGGCGCGAACACGGTCCGCTCGGGCGGGCTGAAGGTCTACACCACGATCAATCCGCATCTGCAACGCGCCGCCCGTGCCGCGATCAGGCACGTTCTGACCGAGCGCAGCGATCCGGCCGCCGCGATCGTCTCGATCGATCCGCGGACGGGGGCGATCCGGGCGATGGCGGCCGTCACGCCCGGCAACACGAAGAACCAGTTCAACTTCGTGACGAGCGCGCACCGCCAGCCGGGGTCGACCTTCAAGACGATCGTGCTCGCGGCCGCGGTCGCGCGGGGGCTCGACCCCTTCGACACGTACTACCTGTCGGCCCCCTTCTACTACCCGCCGCTCAAGTGGAGCGTCGAGACGTACGAGCACACCTACGCCGGTGTCGAGTCGGTCGCGAACGCCACCGTTCAGTCCGACAACACCGTCTTCGCGCGGCTCGCAGTCGACGTCGGACCGCGGAACATCGTCGACATGGCGCAGAAGCTCGGCATCCGCAGTCCGCTCAAGGCGGTCCCTTCGCTCACACTCGGCTCGATCGGCGTGACACCTCTGGACATGGCCACCGCCTATGCGACGCTCGCCGCCGGTGGCATCTACTCGAAGCCGATGGCGATCACCAAGGTCGTGCTCCCGAATGGAAGCGTCGACACCGAGGCCGGCTGGGGCAAGCCGACACGGCAGCGCGTGATCCCGGACTGGGTCGCCTCGACCGTGACGAGCGTCCTCGAGCAGAACATGCTGGAGGGGACCGGCCGCGGCGCGCACCTGGCCGGCCGTACCGACGCCGGCAAGACGGGAACGACCGACAACTATGCGGACGCGTGGTTCTGCGGGTACATGCCGTTTCTCGAGGCGACGGTCTGGATCGGCTACCCGAAGGGCGAGATCCCGATGCTGAGCGTGCACGGAATCGCCGTGTCGGGGCCGACCTTCCCCGCGACGATCTGGCACTTGTTCATGGAGAGCGCCGCCGGTCACCACAAGAACGTGCCATTCCGAAAGCCCGTGGCGAAGCCGAAGTGGACGACGTGGCGCGGCGAGTACCAGTACTACGGCGGCTGGTCCCCGTACTCGCCTCCGTACTCGCCCTCCGCGCCGGCGGCGACGACAACGTCGGCAGCGGCGACAACACGGTAGGGGCTCGCCCGCGGGAGCAGCCCGCCTCGGACGAGAGCCGTCGCATCCCGCCGTCGCGGGCGCTCGCCTGCGCGGGTTCCTCAGCCGCCCGCGGTCGTCGTCGGCTCCGTCGCGGTGGGGAGCGTGCTTGTGGCCGCCGGGGCGGTGGTCGTGGCCGCCGTCTCGGTGGTCTCGGTCGGCGCTGTGGTCGCCGCCTGCGTCGTTGCAGGCTCGGTCGGCGCTGTGGTCGCCGTTTCCGGCGCCGTGGTCGCCGCAGGCTCCGTGGTGGTCGCGGCCGCTGTCGTGGTCGCAGCCGCCGCGGTCGTGATGCTCGTCGAAGCCGGCAGGCTCGCCGCTGTGGTCGCCGCCCGAGTCGGCTGACTCTCGGTCGTCGGCGCAGACGTGGAGAGGCCCTGGCTCGTTGCCTCTTGCGGCAGCGTCTCGCCGGCGAAGGGCGTCGTGTTCGGCGGCGTCGGCGGCGTCGACTGTCGGGTCACGGCCCACGCGAGCCCCGCTCCGGCTGCGGCGAGCACGAGCAGCAGGCCGGCGACGAGGATCCTCCAGTTCGTGCCACGATCGCGTGGTGCGCGAACCGGTGCCGTCGTGAGAACGCGTGTCTCGTCGGTCGGCGACACGATCAGCGCCGTCGCGGCTTCCGGGTCCGAGCTGCCGGTGAACGCTGCGAGCAGGGCGCCGCCGTCGCGCGGGCGTGCGGCAGGATCCTTTGCCAGAGCGGCGAGCGTCACCGCGGCGAGCGCGGGCGGCACGTCTCGCGGGAGCGACTCCGGTCCGGGGGGCGGCGCGTCACGGTGCAGGTACGCCAGCTCCATCGGGTCGTCCGCGTCGAACGGAAGCCGTCCGGCCAGCATGCGGTAGAGGATCACCCCGAGTGCGTAGACGTCGCTCGCAGGCCCGGCGGGCTCGCCTGCCGCCTGCTCGGGCGAGATGTAAGCAGCCGTGCCGAGCACGGTGCCGGCGTCGGTCAGCGTTGCGCCCCCTGCAGTCATCCGTGCGATCCCGAAGTCGGCGATCTTCGGCCGGCCCTCCGGATCGAAGAGGACGTTGGCGGGTTTCAGGTCGCGGTGGACGACTCCGTGCTCATGTGCATGCGCGAGTCCCGCGGCGATTCCGACTGCGATCGCTTCGGCGGCCCGGGGATCCGGAGCCCCCTCTTCGCGCAGGCGGTCGGCGAGCGTTCCCCCCGCGAGATACTCGAGCACCATGTACGGGCGATCGTGATCCTCGCCGTAGTCGTAGAGCCGCATCACATTCTCGTGTGCGAGCGAGGCCACTGCTCTCGCCTCGCGGCGGAAGCGCTCGACCGCTGCCGTCGGTGCGAGCAGTTTCACCGCCACGACGCGTTCGAGCTCGAGGTCTCGCGCGGCCCAGACCTCGGACATCGGGCCGCGCCGGAGCAGGCGCTCGAGCCGGTAGCGGCCGCCGACCTCGTCTCCGACGTCGCTCACGTAGCGTATGCGTCCACGGTGCCCGAGCTACTCACTCTCGACCAGGCCCAGGCGGAGGTGCTCGCCCACACGCGGACCCTACCGTCGGAGCGGGTGCCGACGGCGAGGGCCTACGGTCGCGTCGCTGCCGAGGATGTTCGGGCGGTTGTCGATCTGCCGCCGTTCGCGAGCTCGGCGATGGACGGCTTCGCCGTGCGAGCCGCCGACGTGCCGGGGACGCTGCCGGTCGTCGGAGAGGCTGCAGCGGGCAGTCCGGCGACCGCCGCGCTCACGGCCCGCGAGGCGATGGCGATCTCGACGGGAGGCCTCGTTCCCGCTGGAGCCGATGCCGTCGTCCCGGTCGAGCATGTTGTCACCAATGGAAACAGTGTGCGGATCGACCGCTCCGTCGCGTCGGGCGCCAACGTCCGTCCACGCGGGGGCGACGTCGCGGCAGGTGATGTCGTCGCAGCCGCGGGAACGCGGATCACGGCGGCACAGATCGGGGCTCTTGCGGCGGCGGGGAACGCAGAGCTCGTCTGCAGTCGCCGGCCGCGCGTGTCGGTGGTCGCGACCGGGAGCGAGCTCGTCTCGCCGGGACGGCCGCTCGAGCCTGGCCAGGTGTACGAGGCTAACGGGATCATGCTTGCAGCCGCGCTCGCCGCAGCCGGGGCGGAGGTCGCGCTGCTCGGTGTGGTAGCCGACGAGGCAGCTGCACATCGCGTCGCGCTCGAGCAGGGTCTCGGCGGCGACGTTCTCGTCACGTCCGGCGGGGTCTCGGTCGGCGAGCACGACCTCGTGCGCCGGATCGAGCGGGAGCTCGGCGTTCGCGAGGTCTTCTGGCGCGTGTCGATCAAGCCCGGGAAGCCGGTCTCCTTCGGGGTCCGGGGCGAGACGCTCGTCTTCG
>Ga0335085_10007257_pt1 | contig 17270 bp, 29 predicted proteins | sample Lox_Sample_45_FD_206712 | JGI IMG/M metagenome (GOLD analysis project Ga0335085, IMG submission 206712) | Soil microbial communities from Loxahatchee National Wildlife Refuge, Florida, United States - Lox_Sample_4.5 | ecosystem: Environmental > Terrestrial > Soil > Wetlands | place: USA...
GGAAACAGTACGCATGCGCGGCGAGATAGTCCGTGAGGTAGGGCTGCTTATTGAAGGGTCCACCCAGAAGCGGGACGAAATCATCACCCACGAGTCCCGCGTTTGAACCTGCGCCCTGAAAGTAGTTCTCATGAAAGCGCGCTTCTCTTAGTCTCTGAAGACGGCTGTTCTTCTTCCACGCTTCTTGGATCTGCGCTTTGTTTTTGAAGTTGCGGTAGCGGTAGACGCCATCACGATTCGCCTCAAGAAAGATTCCAGACGCTTCAACGTCTCTGTGAGTCTCCAGACAAGCCATGAGCTCTGGAACAGTATGAACTGAACCAAACTTTGAAGGATTTCCCGGCTTGAACGAATCATCGTACTGATACGTTTTTGGATCAAAGGTTGCCTCCCCAGCCAGCACATGCATGGCCACTTTTCGTTCTTCAAGAGATTGGGAAATCGGTTGTGGAACTACTTTGTTCCGACGGGGCAACTAGTTTTTATTCTTTCCTTGAACACTACACCTGCAATAGGTATTTAGGCATCTATGCCAAAATCTACAAAAATTCTTATACCCAGAGATAGATTGTATCAATGGTATGTTCAAGAGCAAAGATCTTATCGTTGGATTATGAGAGCCACTGGGACCAACTCTGCGAGAGGGATTCGAAGACTGCTCAATGAGCACGGAATTCCAATTCGTGGCAGAAGTGAGGCAATAAAAACCCAATGGATCGATGCAGATGCGCGACGGCTTGCGACTGCAGAGAGAGCAAAAAAGAATTTTTCCGCTTTTTGGGGATCTCAAACGAAAAGGCCAGAAGTAAGAGCCAAGATCAGTGCATCCAAAATGGGCAGTAAAAACCCCATGTTTGGAAAGACTGGAGAAAAACATCACCACTTTTTAGGAGGAAAAAAGACCTGGGATCGTGGCAGAAAAATACCGTCGCAAAGAAAGAAAGAAATAATAGCCGAGCTGGGCGGCCAATGCGCCCGATGCGGAACCCATGAGAACCTAACAATTAATCATAAGATCCCGTGGCGCGAAGTGAGACATCACGAACTTTGGAATCTCGAGCCACTTTGTAAAAAGTGTCATTTCAGCGGACCCAATCGACTTCGTTAGCTCGCTTTTGAATCAAGAAAATCCTCAAAGCTCATCAAATTCGATCTCGGAGTTTCATTTAAATCGTCAGTCATTGGGACGGAGCGACATCGACAGAATCGATGCAATCCGGGCAGAATCTTTCCATTGCAAGCGTCTGGAATCTCTCCTGAAGCGATCTTTTCTTCAATCTCTTTCGAAGTGAGTCCATCGCGTGGAGAACAGCAGTCATCACACGTCTTGCTGTCGATGACCGCAATAAACTGAAAATCCGTAATCCCCTGGTCGTTGGCGGCGTCGTTCTCGCCGTCTCTCACCTGCTGGACGAAGTCTTCCGTGACCTCGTTCTCCAGCTCCCATTCGTATCGTCCCTGATCTTCAGGATTGGATTCATCATAGAAAACACGAGAGTAAGGCGTGCGATTAGGTGAGTTCGGCGGAAACTCTTCTGCGAAATAGTCCTCTAGGATCTGGTCCCATTCATCGGGCTCGACGATCCCAAACGAGAGAAAGGAGTCGTTGAGGCCCGGGCGATCCGCCTCTTGCATCTTAGCCAAGATTTTTCTCTTAGGTTTTGAGGATGTGCGCTTAGGAAATGCTTTCTCGATGCGCGAGAAATCAAAGGGATGATCTTGATCGGTAGCGATCATCGAGACTTGGAAGGCATCAACGACTTTGCGCTGAAGTCTTGAGAAGGCCAGGGCGGCACCGCGCGTATCCACATCAGAGGCGCTTGGCCGGGCAACTCTGAGTTTACCGGTTGATCGCGCGATGCCTTCGGCCTGGCCGATGTAAGAAAGCAGATAGGTCGTCTTTTGAAGCCGGGTGAGAAGGGCATTGGCTTCTTCTGCGGCCATAATGAAATAGGGACGAATCGATTGCTCAAACTCCTGGGTCTTTTGCCTGAACTGGTAGTGATCGAGCCCCTGATGAAGGCCGGCCAGTGTCAGGCATTTCTTTTTCAGCGTCGAGACGATCGGACCCATGTGCTCGAGATACTTCAACAAAAGCTTCTCAAGCGCCCGATCTCGCCCTTGCATAAAGGACGCATATTTATGCGATTCAGTCAGTGGAATCATACTTGAATTTGATTCGGATCTGGATCATTTGCCGGTGGAGGAGGCGGAGGGGGTGGGGGCGGCATGAGCTTTTTTAACGGAGCCTGAGCGATCTGTGCAAGCTGCGTGAGCTGCTGGGGATCGGGATTGCCGGCCTGAATCAGATTCACCAAATTACTGCACGCAGTCAAAAGATCTGGGATCGAGGAGGGATCGTCGATCCCTTTACATGCATTCGCACAGTCAACGACCCGTTGAGAAAACGCATCGAGCTTGGGCACTTTACTCATTTGAGCCCCAAGAATTTAGCAACTGAGAGGAGCTTATTGACGAAGCCTCCGAATTGAGACGTGTCGGTATAGCTCGAGCGCGTGGCACTCCAGACGGAGCTTCCGATGTCCATCGTGCCCGTACGATTGTTCGTTAGGCTATTAGCCTTGTAGGTGATCCCGGTAAAAACGAATGAGACGCCGGGATCGCTCCATCGATTGGATCCATCGTAAGTGCCGGTCTCGCTGACTCCTGCAAACGTGTACGAAGTCCCAGTTTGAACATTGGAAGCGCCAGGATCTGTATAAGATGCGCCATTGAATGTTGAAGACGAGATCCAATCTGATCTCGCCCAAAGTGTCGACACATCACCCGAGGTGAGTGCCGTATCATAAATCGCTAACTCATTGATGTCATAGTTTCCGGTTGCGCCCGGAAGAGAAAGCCCAAAGACAAGCCCATTGGTGAGCATATTGTTTCGGGTCGTAAGACCAGCGGCTGGGGTGATCGTATCAAATGAAGATCCGTTCTTATAAATCACAAACGAGCTCGCGCTCGCGGTCCCGTCCCAAACAAAAACCCACTCTTCAGCGGTCCCTGACGTAGCTGTACTAACTACGGTCCCGGTTGAGTTAATGAGATTGGTCCAGCTATTGTCTTGGGTGAAGACTTGAATTTTTCCAGCAGTCGTTTGGGCAACGCTGATTCCTGGGCCCGTTGCAGATCCGTTAAATGGACCATTAAAGAGAAAATATCCTTGGGCTGCAGCAGGCTGCCCCGACCAACGTGGGACGATTCGATAAACAATTGAGAACGCCTTTTGTGAACTCCAATTCGCAAACCCTGGGTAATTGAGCGCCCGCGTGTGCGTAGAGTCCACTTTCTGGATGATCGAGCTATTGAGGATGTTCGTGCCTGAGTCTGTAGCGGTAACGATCGTCGATGCGCCCGATCCCAAGACTTGCTGGGCAGAGTTACTCGCACTCGAATACCACGCATTGAGAGCATTTCCTCTAACCTGGAAGATAAGCGCCATAAATTTAGTTGTAGATGAGGGATGTCCTATTATCCCAAATCTGATCAAAGACTCCGGTGCCTGCCCACTGAATCACCATGCCGGTTGTTTCGTCAATCTTTTGAACCTGCCAAACATTGGAGCTTGTCGCAGATCCGATCGCCGCTTTTCCGACATAAGTGACGTGGGCGGTCGATGTATCGTCGAGTCTGAGATCAAGCGACGGAGAGACCGTTGGGACTGGGACCTGGTCCGTAGCGATATTCACGCACAATGAGTCAGCAGAAACATCGGATCCAATCGTCGGCATGTTTCCGGTAAAGTCTGTGAGCTGGGCATAAACAACCGGGGTCGCATCTGCGATGTCGTGATCTGAGAAATAACCATCGGCCTGAATTGTGGCGCCGGATCCCGTGTAATAGGAAAGCCTGATTCTAAAGTACCGACCAAAGAGTCGGATCTTCAGCATGGCTGGAGAGACCGAACCGCTTCCCACGATCTCGTAATTAAGCTGAGTGACCTCTTGAAACGTCTCTCCCGCAACGAACTGACAGGCCACAGCAGTCCACTCGCTGGGATCAGATCCGCCCGTGTTGCTGCATTCAAAATTTACGAGAACGGTTGCGGATCCTCCGTCAGCGCAGGAGAGCTGAACAAAGCAAATGGGATATCCCGTCGAATCATCTGAATATAAAAGATCATTGAGGGCAGATCCGGTGCCAGTGAATGTAGTCGGGGCAATAAAGTCCGGAACGAAATAAGAAAAGCTCATGTCAGCTCCGTAACGCGCATGTTTCCTGAGCTACCCGAGTTCCAGATCGCTGAGATCGTGCCCTTATAGACTACGGTTTCGGTGCTCTCATAAAAGGAGTTGGATGACATCTGAAGCGTGTAAGACGTGGTCGATGCGGTAGCCGCAAAGGCAACATAAACCTTGGCTGATGCGTCGTTATAGAGAAGAAATCCTTTTCGGTTTGCATTTGCAGCCAAGATAACGACTGACGTGGGAGATTGGGCTGGGCTCGTAATCGTCCCGGTCGATGCGCCGATCTTGGCATCAATGCTGGCGCAGCTCGCAGCGATTGCAGCGAGACTCGTGATCTCGGTCGCTTGATTTGCGGCCGTGGCCTGACCCGTGAGCTTAGTATCGATCGATGCAAGCGAGGTGTTTCCAGTGTCCTGCTTCGCCGATGTGGCGAGACCATCAGGATCGACTGAGACTTCGATATCGATTGATTTAACGATATTGACATCGAGTGCCTGGGATGAACCCACGGCCGTACTGGTGAGGGGTTTCCCGCGTGAAGTGATATCGCCGCTCATACGATCCGAATGACCCCCACGCCACGCGATACATTTTCTTCAAGCCTTAGCAATGCCATCGAGCATGCATCCGTTTCGTCATCATGAACTGAATTTGGAAATGTCGTAATCTCATCTATAAATTCATCGTACTCGGGATCGGGTGGAATGAAAACATTTCCTGCCTCAAATTGAGGAGCAACAGCATTCAGTCTCGCAACCTTATCTCCTACTGGTTCCCAAAGAACGATTCCAGATACTTTGAGTTTGAGCAAATCCTCAATCGCAGGACCATTCGCTTTATTTTCTATGAGCTTAAGCGTGGCTCGTGGAAATTGCTCAGAGAGTTCGATCAGTTTATGAATCGTGTCTGTAATCCCTAATTGTTCTTTGACGCGCTTCTGAAGATATTTTCTAGCGCCGAATCTTCCCCAGACCTGAATGGCGACGAAGTCTGAGGTCGATTTGCCGGTAAACGTGGCATCAAGCGAGATGATTTGTTCTTCGAGTTTGTCTGGGGCGATCATTCGCTGAATCCAAGAACGCTTGATGATGTCGCCATCTTCTGCTGATGGGCGCTGTTGAAGCTGTCCTGCCGCACCTCTAGAGCCTAATCTCAGCTTCGCTTCTTTGATTTCTTCTTGGCCGAATCGTTCTGGCCAGAGAAGCGCCCCGTTTTGTGTGCGCGGATCAGACCAGCCGATAGTTGTTTTGGTGACACGTCCATCGAATTCAGCAGGTAAACACAAGTGTTCATATCCACCTTGGGCAAGGACATGTCCCGTAAGATCTGCCTGATGTAAACGCTGCATGACAATGACTTTACTAACCGTTTTAGGATTATTTCCCCGCGTGGACATTTCGTTGTCCCACCACTCGAGTACGCTTTCACGAACCGTTTTAGACTCTGCTTCTCCGACTTTGTGAGGGTCATCAACCACCACGTAATCGCCACCCTCACCTGTACCCCGGCCCCCGACTGACGTGGCGATTCTGTACCCTGTTCGGTCATTCTCAAATTTCTCTTTCTGGTTCTGATCGCCAGTAAGCTGGAATCGATCTTCAAAACGCTCTTGAAACCATGGATGCTGAATTAAGCGCCTGCATTTCACTGAATCTCGTATCGAAAGATCACTTGCATAAGAAGAGAAAAGCCATCTGGCGCTGGGATTTGTTAGCCATGTCCAGACTGGCCAAAATACCGAAACGAGCAATGACTTCATGTGACGAGGCGGCATATTGATAATGAGATTTCTAATCTCGCCCCGAGAAACTGCCTCTAGGTGGTCACAGATTGCATCGATGTGCCAACCGTGGATGTAAGCTGAACTCGGCTCAAGAATTTGCCAGGTGCGCTTGGCAAATTCAGAAAGATATTGGCTGCAGATATGCCGCTCTAAATCGAGCTGATTCAAATCAATCTTTTTTCGAGCCAAGAGCCTTTTCTATAATTAAAAGCTCGTCTTTTGAAAGCTTTGAAAGATCGAGCGGGGATCTGGTTTCAATCGGTTTTCCATCTGGGCCCGAAAGTTCAACGCCCTTCAATTTCGGATGGAGGTACTCACAGGCGTCTGAGGCGGCACGCGCACGGAGCTCCGGCGTGATCCATGGGCCGGTAATTTCCTGTCCACTTGCAGTGACGCTGATCACCCGTTCACCCTGGTAGCCCAGAGCTTCTGCATCGCCCTTCGCGAAGTCGAGGAGAATCTCAAAAGGGTCAACGCCCTTTTTCTTGGCGATCGCCCAGATATCGATGCGATTTCGGTTCAAAGATCCTGCAGGGCGTCCGATTTTTGCCATTAGCTGACTTCTTTACTCATAAGTGATTAAAAATCTGGGGTGTCCTTTATGACACGCGTCCCATGACACACATTATAAATCTGAATGTTTCTTCGTACAATGAAGATGTATTCAGGAGGACGTATGAAGAAGCTCATCTCAATCGCCTTTGTCTCTCTGATCAGCATCGGGTGTCAAGGCACTGACTCTGGAGACGCTGCATCACAAAGTTCAAGCGATTCCGCGGGTGGTACAGTAGCGGGGCAAAACACAGACGCTAATGTCCCTTCTGGTCTCATTAACGGATGCAATCCGAGTGCGGCGCCCTTTGGCGGTGGTGATGGATCTGCCCAGCATCCTTGGCTGATCTGCACGCGTGATCAGATGGCAGAGCCGCTCATGGGCAATAATGCAAAGCTCGTCGCCGATCTCGATTACTCGGGAGTCACAAACTATCAGCCCATCATGTTTCATGGAACTCTCGATGGCGGCAGACACACGATCAAGAACTTCAGCTACGATGGGCGCACGACGAATGCGAACTCTGGGTTTTTCAGCACGGTCTCTACTTCTACGATATCGAACTTGATTTTTGATCATCCGACTGTTCATGGCCGAAGCGGGTATCCTGCTGCGATCGTTGCGGCTGAAATCGATGATTCCGATCTCTTTGGAATCGTGATCACGGCTGGGTATCTAGGCGCGACTGCTGGCGCAGAAACTGGCGGAATCGTGGGCCGCAATGATTACGGAACCGTGACCAATTCGTTTGCGGCGTTCACGTATACGCCAGGTGCTGTCGGCGGAATCGTGGGCGTGAACTACGGCACGGTAGATCTCTGTGATTCGTCCATTACGACTTCGCATGGGACTGGAGACGGAAGGGTGGTGGGCTACAACGAAGCCGGAGCTACGGTTTCAAATTGCTCTTACGGAGGCACTACTCAGAGCACGGGCCCTTCGGACGGATATAATTACGGCACGCTGACCAATTGTAATTAAAAACCCCCTTTTCGGCATCCGTGCTTCCAAGGGGGCTGAGAGATCAGGAGAATCTTCATGTCCGAGCGATATGACAGCTTCAAGCATGATGATTTAGACCGTCTTTGTCAACCGCTTGAATTGGTCAGAGATTGCGGATCTAAAGACGAGGTCGCGCTCGAGATTCGTGTGGCTGAGCCGGTAGTGATTCTGAATATGAAACCAGGCCTGCTTTCGCATGTCATCGAGCTGATCTTTTGGCATCGAAGAGAGCGTGGAGAGCGAGTCTTTAAACTCTTCTGGAGTCGAGTAACCCGCGGTGCCCGGGATTTTCCATTCATCCCAATCTGGAACCAGACACGCAGCCCCTGCCCAGACAAGCTCGAGAAGTGCGATATTGCTTTTGCCCCGATTGAACTGGGAGTCGACCAACGGGACGATCCCGATTCGGGGGGCCAAAGAATAGAGCGAATAGAGATAGTCAATCACCTCGAGCACTGGAGCCTTGATTTGCTTTTGGCTTTGATCAACGAACCAAGGATTGTATCCAAAGTAGGTGATCTGATGCTGGTTGAGTGTGTCTTTCATTTGAAAGAGATCATGGACGTGGGTATTGGTCCCGCGCCAAACGATGCGCTCGCCAGGGGTCGCTTGTTGCGTGTGGCAGACGCGTTCATCGATGGCATTTTTAACGACTGAGACTTTCTTGTCTGGGAAAATAGCGAGAAGGCCTTGCTTGATTTGCTCGGTCGAGACGATCACGTGGTCGGCAATTTGGACGGCGTTGAGATAATTTTGTCTCAGATTAGGATCGGCGTAGACGAAATAGGCGGTATTATCTTCTGGGACCCGAAGGAGATCGTCGTCGTAATCCACGATGACCGGGACGCCTAGTTTTTTAAACTGGGTCATGGCTGCCACGTGCGGGGCAGCGGTCGGGCGCTGAAAGAAAGCCAGATCATAGAAATGGGCGACCAAGGAATTGACCTGCTCTAAGAGCGTGATGTCGTAATCGTAATACTGTTGCAGATGGGAAAGAGGGGCAACCGCTCGGTAGTAGGCGGTTGCATCGGCCAGGTTCGGGATACAGGCTGCGATCTTGATTCTCCGGTTCATTTTCTAAGATTCTCCAAAAGAAATGAGATTAAAACGAAAAGCATCGCGAGAGGAAACGGGTCGAACTCGTTCACTTCACGACGGTAAACATCCTGTATTTGATGAGTTGAATGAGCTCTGGGATCTGGCTTGGCAAAAGGAGATCTCGGGCGCGGTAATAAAGAGTCCAAGCGCGGTCCCGGTCGTAGACGCCGTAGCTGACTTCAGTAGGGAGCGTGGCCCATTCAAAGAAAAGCTTGGCTACTTCATAGGGTGACACAGGTGTCATACTTGACCGTTAATCGCGAACCGTGCAAAACGCAAAGGAAAACCGAGTGACACCATTTTTTAGTGTCATTCCCTATCGCAATGCGCTATACTAGTTTCAGGAGTTAAGCTTTATGCAATATCCGAAGTTCGATGCTTACAAGACCCAAACCCCATTGGTTCAGAAGTTCGACGATGATGAGGCCGTAGTGGATTTTCCTGTCTGGCGCTCAAGTGATGACGAATTCACAGAGCGCAAGCACTTTCCCAGCCTGAAGGCGGCACTCCAATACGTTCGCGGACTTAAGGTCCCGCACTATCTCATTCACGACGGCCACCGTTGGCACGAGGTATTCGCATGAACAGCAATGTCAAACGCTATGTCGAAATCCTCGGCCAAGAGGAGCCGAACATCGCTGAGATTTTGAGCCTGCTTATCGATGAAATCGAGATGCTTCAGGACGAGATTCATGACCTGAAGAGGCCCAAGGACGACTTTTTAACTAAGGCCCTAAACGAAGGTGACGGGGTATATCGACCATGAGAGAGCGCAAGCGACGGCACGACGATGTCCATTACCCGCTGCAAGGCCGGGGAAAGCGGGCCAGCAAGCCCAAGGGACCGCTCTGGAAGGACGTTCCGAAGTGCGAGGATTGCGGCGTATACCAGAAGGGTATGACCCACCTCTGCGACCAACGGCTCAAGAGGACCGCCAAATGAGTCCAAAATGCCCCAACTGTGGGTGGTCACCGCCACGAGGGCGCCCCCAGAAGCTGGACGACGCCAGGGTCCGTAAGCTCAGGAAGCGAGGCAAGTCGATGGAAGGATGGATGATGAAAACGAATCAAGGGACTCCGACCAGCATTTTTCAAGCGATTCAAAACGGGATTGAGCATGCGGGGGCACAGCCGGCCCCGACTCAAGTCTTGGCTGCTACGATCATCGAGGCGCATGTCTTAGACTTCTTAAGGCAGAAATTCGGAGCCGCCTATCTTAGGGCGGATTCAGGGCTTTGCTTAAGCGTGATGAGAGAGCTTGCCATGGTTCTCGGGGTCGAGGTGATCCCGGTCATGAGCTCTGATCAAACCGGGCAATCCTCTGGGGCGGTATGAAGTTCAAAGATACCAGGGAAAAAAGTGTTCGTTTGACGCTGAGACTCCCAGAGCGGCTGCACAAATCATTGGCCGCGGTAGCTGAGCTTTCGGGGTGTTCTCTGAATTACGTGATCGTTTACTATTTAGACCGCTGTGCTCCAAAAAAAAAGAAGGACTAGTTTTATGAAACCCGACTCATTTTGGAAATGGCTTTTAGGGACCGTGATCGTGATCTTTGCTCTAGGACTCTACCAATCGGGCGAGTGTGTAGAGAAGAAACCGCTGCCAAAGAGCGACGCCAGGATTGCGCTCGAAGCGCTCTGCCCCTACCACTGCAAGGCTGCATCGAGGGCAGAGGCGCAGGCGTTCTTTGATCGCTGGCTCAAGCCGGTTGCGGACCCCGAGAGGCCACGCCGGTGGAAATGATCTGCTCCTATTGCTTCGGCATGCGCGATCTTTCTGTCTTGCCTCACGAGTCTTCTGAAGACCGCGAAGGGTTGATCGAATACGTTCGTTGCCCCCTATGTTTTGTGCTCTTAAACACTGTGAACAAAGACGCAGAATCCGCACTAGAGGCCGCGGTCCGGGCGGTCGAAGATTTTAAATAACCGTTGTTTTTTAAATTGACACCATAAGGGGTGTTTTATATACGCGCAACCATGCAGCTAAATAACGCGAGTGACGCAATCGATGCCTTGGCGGGTGCGCTTTCAAAGGCCCAGGGGGAAATTGAGGCGGCCCTTAAGTCAGCAGAGAACCCTCATTTTCGATCGAAGTATGCAGATCTCGCATCGATTTGGGATGCCGCCAGAATACCTCTCAGCAAGCACGGTCTTTCAGTCGTTCAGACGCTGAATGGAAGCAATCCGATCGTTCTAGAGACGACTCTGCTTCACTCTTCTGGACAGTGGATTCGCGGCGCAATACCGCTCATTTTAGTCAAACAAGACATGCAGGGGTTAGGCTCTGCAATCACGTATGCGAGGCGCTATTGCTTAGCTGCAATTTGCGGGGTTGCACAAGACGACGACGATGCAAATCTGTCTGTTGCACGCAATAAGGCGCCCGTAGCGAGCGCGAAGCCCGTAGCTGCTACTACCCCAGCATCCCCCCAGTCTGCGATCAAGCCAGCGCGATCTAATGCCGTCCAAACGAAACCTGCGGCATCAGCTCAGTCGAGAGCTGACACCTTCAGCTCATTCGCCCCGCATCAAGAAGATATCCCGTTCTAAAAAATGCCTAGGCTCAATATCGAGGACGACTGGTGGTCTGACCCCAGGAGGGAAGCCTTGGGTCGTCTCTTGGGCAATGAAGACATGGCCGACATCGTGATGCTCAAGGCGTGGCGCTGCGCCCAACGATACTGGAAAGAGGGTCGGAAGCTCATTCCGCGGTCTGTTTTTAACTTGCTTCAGGGTGCGCATTTTATTTTAGATGTCGGTCTAGCAAAAATTGACGACTCTGGTCACGTGTATGTGTCTGGAAGCAGGGGACAATTTGACTGGCTTCATCGTCGTGCAGAAGACGGAAGGCGCGGCGGGGCCAAATCCGTTCAAAAAAGACGTGAAAAATACGGCACTGCGCAACCCCAAATCGCCGAAGCATCGCCGAAGGGTGGCTTCGACGTTTCTCGAAGGGTCCCCGAACCCTCTTCCTCTTCCTCTTCCTCTTCCTCTTCCTCCAAAGAATTAAAGAATATATATATACAGAAAAATTCTGACTTAGAAAAAGCCATCGAGCAGTGGGGACACACACTGAGAAAGCGCGGAATTCAAAAAAACCCCGTACTCGATCAAACTGAAATAGGCCGCCTTTTACAGCGATACGGTTTAGAAAGAACGCTCGATGCGCTTCGCGGCATGGGATTTGAGTCCTCCTCTGGAGACTATGACGCTAAGAAGCATTGTCGAATCTCACGGATCGCAGGACCCAAGTTCGACTATTTCGAGAATCTGGGTGCACAAAACAGGCCACTGCTCGATGCCTATGTGTTTGACCCGAAGGAGATCGTTTGAACTATTCATCCAGTGGCTCGCTTTGGAAAAAGACCGCGCAGGAGCTCCTTCATCCGCCAGAAGGAGTCAATCTTTCTTGGTGGCCAGATCTTTCTGAAATGATTGGTGGACTAAGACCGTATGAAGTAACTCTTCTATGTGCTCCGACGGGATCAGGAAAAACACAATTTATTGCCAACTTATCGGCCCAGTTGTTAGAACAAAAGGTTCCTCAATTTGTGGCGCCCGTAGAGACCGGCGACACCGATTACCAAAAACGGATCGCATCCGCTTTGATTCGAAAAGACATCAATTCAGGCTTAGCCCTAGATCCGGGGCGCCTCGCTACGATCGAAACCAAGATCGGAATGACGCTCTCTGGACCCTTGACTATTGCTGGCTATGAAAACCGAGTCTCAGCAAAAGAGATGATCGACATGCTTTCTTATCAGCATGTGAGATACGGGTGCCGCGTTGCGCTGCTCGATAATCTCAATTTCTTTTTAGAGATCGTCAACACAACGATGGAGCGCGCCGAAATGGATTCGGCCATGCATGAGTTCGTAATGCTTGCAAAAAAGCTTCCTATGCATATCATCCTGATCGTTCATCCAAGAAAAACAGAAGACGGCCGCGTCGAAAGCGAATTCGATATCAAGGGATCTTCGACTGCGGTTCAAGAATGCGCGAACGTTCTTTTGTTTAATCGTCCTAAAAAAGCGGATATAGAAAATCAAATACGAAACAGATCAGATCGAGAAGCAGTATTCAGGAAAATCAGAAAGCGCGGCCAGAATGTTGGAACGCCTATTTGGTTTAAATTCAGCGAGGGGTGCTATTACGAGTACAGGAGTAAGGTTCCGAATGTTGTTGTCTGAGGCGCTGACAGAAATATCAAACATCTATCCTCCTGGATGTGTCTCTTTTTATTCTAAGATGGATCCGGATCCGTGGCAGAAAATCCACGACGACCTCGAGCACCAAGTTGTGACTGATGCGACCGAGGAAGGGATTAGTATTGCGGCTGAGATGTTCGCGAAAAGAGCGCGCGGACTCATTAAGCGGTTTTTACAAGAGGCGGGAAGCGCCCAATTTGAGATCACTCCAGCCGACTCGTTTCATATGTCTCCAGAGAGAGTGAAGCGAGCTCAAAGCACAAAGTTTAAACATTGTCTTATGTGTGAGACCACTGAGGATCTTCTCATCGGAAGAGATCCAAAAGACCCCAGTGATATCTGGCTCGTCTGTAGGAGTTGTAATTCTATAGAAAACTAGTACGGTCTCAAAAACGGGGGGATTGCAAAGTGAGTCGTGAAACCAAGTATAGCGTTTGGGTGTTTTTGTTTCTGGTCATAGCAGTGCTCTGTGCTGCGATTAAATCAGCACATGCGGATCATCTGACTGCAGGATTCGGGCCTTCTTTGAACGGGAATACGAATCCTAAGTATTTCTCTCTGGGTTATGAGGATATGTTTAGTCAGAGCGGGTCCTTGCTCTTTCAGTGCGGGATTTTTTTTGAAGACGTGGCGAACGTGGGAAATTGCTCAGCCGTGTTGTCTCTCAGGGTTCAGACTCCTTCGGGGCTCTTTATGAGAATCGGGGCAGGGCCTGGAGCGATTACTAGGACCGATGACAGGCTCTCATCGATCTTAGAGGCCAACATTCGCTATGCGCTTGGCGTGACCGCGTTTGGGTGTGACGTGGGCTTTGAGGGCTCTCATTGGTCAAACGCAGGCTTTGTGCCGCCCAATCTCGGGAGAGACTTTATTGGCGGGTTCGTGGGGATTCATTTGTGACGTATCGCCCGCATTCGGATTGGGTGCCCTGCAAGAAATGCAAGCTCGAGGGTGTGATTACGCCGACTAATAACAAGTGGGACATCTGCCAGAAGCATCGAGAAGCTAAGTGTCTCTCTTGTGGGAAGCTCTTTGCTTACTCGGGATCCAATCAGAGTGTCAGGAAATGTTCGGCGTGTCTCAGGATTGCTAGAAACTCAGCTCGGGCTTTGGGTCCTCTTTTGGAGGTCGGTTAAAATGCATTACTCGCAATGGGTGTGTTTGGTGATGGGTTATATTACGGCAGTCAACGCAGGCTACTGTTTACAAAAAAAAGAAGGGCCTCCAACCATAGTCGGCCTTATTTTCTCGGTCGCCCTTCTCGTCGGAGCCTTTCACTTATGACTCATCATCTGTTTGCTTTGTTTTTGGCTGGAGCTCTCGTGGGCTTTGTGATCGGGGTCGCCGGGACTTTGTTTCTTGAGATCATGAGTCAGGGATGACAGTCGAAACAACTATTTGCAAAAGATGCAAACAAGAGTGTCCAAGGCGTGGGCCGGTACAGAAATATTGTGTCCCCTGTTCTGAAATTTCTGATCTCGCCAGAAAAACAAAATGGGCCAGAGAGCATCCACAAAAAAGATCTCCTGAGGCCATCCAGAAAATAAAAAGGAATAGAGAATACGAACAGCAAAATCTAATCAAAAAGGGTTTAGAACTAAACAATAAGAGCAAAAGTAACATCACGTGGTTTTCGGACGGGGAGCCAGATTTATTACGGTTTGTCAGAATAGCGGTACCGTTTTCTTGGAATTATTCTAAAAATAGACTGTGGTCTATGAATAGACGTGGCGGCCATGTCTTTATTAGAAGAGAAATCGTATCAACAAAAAATGCATTGATCGCGATAATTAAGGATGCAAGCAAGTCAGTAAAGTTTTTTTACGGCAAGGTGTGGGTCGACATTTTTGTTCAAAAACCAAACAATACTGGAGACGCCATTAATGTTTTGGATACAATCGCTGATTGTATAAAAAAAGCTATTGGAATTGATGATCGTTATTTTTCAATCCGGCGTTTGGATTGGGAAATTGTTAAAACGGATCCAAAAATTTTTATTGGGATTGGACAAGAAATCGAAACGCCACACTTTGTGTGTTCTTACTGCGGCAGACATCTCCCTGAATTGTATAAGGCCAAACATAAGCGCATTTGCCTAGAATGCACCGGAAAGTCTTTTCCCACTCCCGTCGATGATCCGCCCCCCGATTGCTTTTAGAGCAGCGCCGAGTATCCCGCCCCGATCAGCCACTCTTTGAATGAACCCGCATAGCCCGTGAGGTGCGCATTCTTCCATTCTCTTAAGAGAGGGTCTTCGAGATCCGGGGTCATCCAGCCGAACTCATCGTGAAAGTCAGGAAGGTAAGCGAGATGGAGTTTCTGTTTCGTCCACTCCGAGAACATCGCCGACTCCACGCCGCCATAGTACTTCCAAAGCTGCTTCATCCCGCCCGCTTTGCGAATGAAACCCGCACTCCATCCTGCAATCTTAAACATTTCAACGGATGGATGAATGCAGTACCGAACGCCTTGAGACACTCGAACCTCATCCAGCCTAAGCTCACCTCGATGAATCTTTTGATCGAGGGCAATGTTCCAAAGCGCCGCTACCGCGATTTTAGGATCTTGAAGAGCCCGGACGAGCGCATGATCCCAGGCAAACTCTTTGGGTCTGCAATTCCCGTCGACCGTAATAATGATGTCCGTGTCTTCTGGCTCAATGAGATCGAACCATTTGTTAAATGTGGCAGGGAATCCAAAGTCTCCTTCACAGTCTAAATAACGAACATCAAATTTTTCACAGAGAGAAAGAATCTCTGCTTTGTTTTGTTCTCTTCGTAATGGATAGTGATTGTCTAGAAACCAGTGCTGATTCCCAAAGAGAAAGCGACGATGATAAAGCACGGGCCATGCATTTTTTAAAATTCTAGAGTTTACAAATCCGGCTGTGATCCAGTAAATCATAGGGATTCAACTAGCATGAGAGAGCGCGTATCGAAACAATGTTTTAAAACCGATCCGTGTGGCCCAATTACCCACAGAAAGAAGTGAAAAATGAATCTCATTGGAACCTATGTCATTGTCCGTTCAAGAATTGCAGGCGTCCATGCCGGGAAAGTTGAGTCTTTTGACCCTGGCGCTCAGACCGTAACACTGACCAATGCTCGCCGTCTTTGGCGCTATTACACTCGCGATAAGGCGGGCTCTGTCAGCGACATCGCCGCCAACGGCCTGGACCCCAAGAAAGACCATCAAATCGGCGCGAGACTTCCCCGTGTGACCATCGTCGGACCGGAAGGTCTCGAACTGGCCGAAATGACTGAAGCCGCGGCGCAGAGCGTTCTCGAATGGCAAACGAAGTAGCTCGATTTTGGTCGAAAGTAAGTAAGGGCTCACCAGATGAATGCTGGTTATGGACGGGAGCCAAAGGGAATTCTTCTGGACACGGTGTGTTTTGGGCTGAGGGAAGAAATCGTGGTGCTCATGTCTATTCTTGGATGCTTGCCAACGCAGCTATCCCTAAACTTTCTATCCTTCATAGGTGCGGGCGCCCCGCATGTGTGAACCCCAATCACCTCTACGAGGGAAACGCCAGAGATAATGCGTTGGACTCTGTTGCGCATGGGACCAACTTTCGAGCCAAGAGGACAAAGTGTGAAAACGGTCACCCATGGACACGCGAAACCGCTGGGCGCGTATATGGATACCGCCGCTGCCTTGTCTGCCACAGACAAAGACAAAGGAAATACCGAGAGGAAAGAAGAGGCAGTAAATGAAGGTGTATAGAGACGGTTTGACAATCGAGGCCATAGAGCCTCCACGCGTTGTAGTCAGAGATGGCCACACGTGTGAAGTCTTTAAAACAAAAGATGACACACTATACTTCGTCACGCTTGAGGACACGCATTTCTGCGCGCATGGCAATTCGTTTCACGATGCGGTTGCTGCCGCCAAAGAGAAGCAGACCCCTGGTGCAGGGAAGGCCGAAGCAATCGAGCGCATTCAGAAGTCGGGCATGGTCAATTTGACTGACTTTTGCTTGGCGACGGGTGCTTGTAGGGCGGGCGCAACGGCGTGGGCAAAAGAAAAAGCAGTGAGTATCAACGATAAATTCACCGTGAAGGAAGTTCTTAACATGCTGGGTGAGTCATCTTGGGCGCAGACACTTAGAGAGGCATTGGAGGTATCAGATGGGTTGGGTTAACGGCTCCGGCTCCGGCTACGGCTACGGCTACGGCGACGGCTCCGGCTCCGGCTCCGGCTCCGGCTCCGGCTCCGGCTCCGGCTCCGGCTCCGGCTACGGCTCCGGCAACGGCTACGGCTACGGCGACGGCTCCGGCTCCGGCAACGGCTCCGGCGACGGCTCCGGCGACGGCTCCGGCTCCGGCTACGGCGACGGCTCCGGCTCCGGCAACGGCTCCGGCGACGGCTCCGGCGACGGCTCCGGCTCCGGCTACGGCGACGGCTCCGGCTCCGGCTACGGCTCCGGCTA
>Ga0335085_10007258_pt1 | contig 17268 bp, 16 predicted proteins | sample Lox_Sample_45_FD_206712 | JGI IMG/M metagenome (GOLD analysis project Ga0335085, IMG submission 206712) | Soil microbial communities from Loxahatchee National Wildlife Refuge, Florida, United States - Lox_Sample_4.5 | ecosystem: Environmental > Terrestrial > Soil > Wetlands | place: USA...
CTGTCGCCCGCGAGATCGAGGGAGAGATCCTGGCCGGTCTCGAGCCGGGCCACCGGATCGGGACGAAGGCCGACGTGCGCGAGCGCTTCGGCGTTGCGGTCGCCACCGTCAACGAGGCGGTCAGGCTGCTCGAGATCCGCGGTCTGATCGAGGCGCGGCCGGGTCCGGGCGGCGGAATCTTCGTCGCCCGCCCCGCAACGCGCGTCTCGCTCGCGCACCTCGTGCTCGGATTCAAGACCGGCAGCGCGAGCTACGAGGAATGTCTCGAGGTGCGCGAGGCGCTCGAGCCTCTCGTGTGCCGCGACGCCGCGCGCCGTCACCGCGCCGAGGACATGCGGGTGCTCCGCTCGCTCGTCGGCAAGATGGGGCAGCGCAAGGACGACCCCGCCGGGTTCTTCAAGCTGAACTTCGCGCTCCACCGCCGCATCGCGAAGCTGACGCCGAACGGTGCCCTCCGCAGCATCTACCTGACGCTGCTCGACTATCTCGAGGCGAGCCTCGAGCGGGCAGAGTACGCGTCGTTCGACGGCGAGGCGAGCACGGCGATCCACCTCGAGCTTGTCGAGGCGATCGCGTCGCGCTCCGCGAAGCGGCTCGACGCCGCGCTCGCCGCGCACACGCCGCTGCGCCAGCCGATCGCCCTCAGCCACTAGACGCGGAAGACCGCAGCCACCTGCGGCGGGAAGAGGTCCTCGGGCCCGAGGGGCCGCGCGCAGACGCCCTGCTCGTGCGCGAAGCCGAGGAAGGCCTCGAGCGTCGTCCGGTTCGCCTCGATCCCGTAGGGCCAGAAGTCCGGGCCGATGAGCTCGCGCGCAAGCTGCGCGTTCGCCGGGCCCCACGGCACCGGGTAGCGCGGCGCGTTCGCGTCGAGCGCGCGGGTCAGGCTCCGCCGCTTCGCCTCCTCGAACGCCGTCAGCAGATTCATGGCGATCCACGGGTGCTCGGCGAGCGCGTCTCGCCGGATGGCGACGACGTGCATGATCGGGAAGATCCCTGTCTGCTCGTAGTAGCGCTCCTCGACGGCGCGGTAGTCGGAGAAGAGCCGCACGATCCGGCCGTTGCCCGCCTCGAAGTCTGCCGGGGGATGGGCGGCGATCACCGCGTCGAGGTCGCCCGCCAGCAGCATCTCGTTCAGCGTCCGGTCGGGGACGGCGGTGAGAGAGACGCCCTCGGGCGGCGCGAGGCTGATTCCCTCCACCCGGCCCGGCTCGTTCGTGCCGGCCCGGAACCAGCGCACACCGCGCACCTCGACGCCGTACTCGTGCTCGAGCAGGCCCCGCCCGTACACCGTCGCCGTCTGCGTCCACTCGGGGACGCCGATCCGACCCCCGGCGAGCGCGGCCGGATCGTCGACGGGGCCGTCCGCCCGGACGAAGATCGCCGAGTGACGGAACGAGCGCGAAGGAAAGACCGGGATCGCGTCGATCGTGTCGTCGCCGGCCGCGCGAAGCGAGCAGTACTTCGCGAGCGAGAACTCCGAGACGTCCCATTCGCGAAAGCGCGCGAAGCGGAAGAACGTCTCCTCGACGTCGAAGTGCAGGCAGGTCAGGTCGACGCCCTCGACCGGCACGGCTCCGCTCACGAGGTCCCGGACGTGGTCGTAGTCGTTGATCGCGAGTGTGAGGTGGACGTTGCGCCGCGCGCCGGAGCCGCTCATCCGGACCGTTTCCGGGAGTCCATATCACACCTATTCAACATGATCGATTATGCTTGGTCGGGATGGGTGCCGCCACAGTTCAGCACACCGCGGACGACGCTGCGGCGAGTGCGCTCGTCGAGCGTGCCCGAGCTCTCTTCCCGCTGCTGCGCGAACACGCGCGCCGGGCCGACGACGAGCGCAACCTCCCCGGCGAGCTCGTGGACGCGGTGGCCGAGGCGGGCTTCGTCCGGATCCTCGTGCCGCGCCGCTACGGCGGCCACGGGCTCGGCTTCACCGACCTCCTGGACGTCGTGCTCGAGCTCGGCCGCGGCTCGGGCTCGCTCGCCTGGGTTGCCGGCTTCTGGGCCGACCATGCACAGTGGCTTGCGCTCTACCCCGAGGAGGCGCAGCGGGAGGTCTGGGCCGACGGCCCCGACGTGCGCATCGCGACCTCTTTCGCCCCGGCCGGCAGGGCGGAGCTCGCGGACGGTGGCTGGCTGCTCACCGGCGACTGGCCGTGGGCCAGCGGGATCCTGCACAGCCAGTGGATCCTGCTCGGCGCACTCGTCCCGCGCGAGGACGGCGGTTTCGAGACGCGGCTCTTCGCGCTGCCGACGAGCGAGCTCAGGGTCGTGGACACCTGGTACAACGCCGGCCTCCGCGGCACCGGCTCGAACAACGTCGTCGCCGACGGTGTCTTCGTGCCGAGCCACCGGAGCGTCTCGATGGTCGATGTCCGCGAGGGCGAGGCCCCCGGTGCGCGAGTCAACGGCGGCCCGATCTTCACGGCTCCGTTGATGACCCACGCGGGCTACGCGATGATCGCTCCTGCGATCGGCGTCGCGTACGGTGTCCTCGAGGCATGGGCCGAGGCCGCGAAGACGAAGGCGCACTCGTACACGAAGGAGCAGCTCGCCTTCGCACTGCCGATGCAGATGCGGCTTGCCGAGAGCGCGGCCCTCGTCGAGACCGCGGAGCTGCTCGTGCGTCGACGCCTCAAGGCGGTTGAGCGAGGCGAGGCCACGACGCTGGAGCACCGCGTCCGCCACCGCCGCGACATCACCTTCGCGATGACGCTGGTGACTCGCGCGGTCGACGACCTGATGCTGATGGCCGGCGCGGGCGCGCTGCGCGACGAGAGCCCGATCCAGCGCGGCTGGCGCGACGTCCGCGCGATCGCGTGCCACGTGATGCTCAACTTCAACGCGGCCGCCGAGAACTACGGCCGCTGGGCTCTCGGGCTGCCGCTCAACGAGCGTGACCCCTTCTTCTAGAGTCGAACGTTCACGTTCTTCAGCTGGCAGAACGAGAGCAGCTCCTCCGTGCCCTCGTCGCGGCCGATGCCCGAGTCCTTGACCCCGCCGTACGGCGTTCCCGGGAAGTGGCGCGAGCTGTCGTTCACCCAGACATAGCCCGCCTGGATGTCGCGCGCGAAGCGGTGTGCGGTCGAGAGGTCGCGCGTGAAGACTGCCGCCGTGAGCCCGTACGGAACGGCGTTCGCGGTCGCGACCGCCTCGTCGTAGCGCTCGAAGGGCATCGCCGCGAGCACCGGCCCGAAGATCTCCTCCTGGGCGAGCCGGGAATCCGGACGGACGCCGTCGAACAGCGTCGGGCGCAGGAACAGGCCGCCGGCGAGCGACTCGTCCTCCGGCGGCCCGCCGCCGACGACGACGCGCGCCCCTTCGTCGCGTGCGATTCGGAGGTAGTCGAGCACCTTCGCATACTGCATGGGGTGGACGATTGCGCCCGTGTCCGTCGCCTCGTCGGCCGGCGGGCCGGAGCGGAGCGCCCCGATCCGCTCCGCCAGCCGGTCGACGAACGCGGCGTGCTCGGAGGCGTGGACGAGGAGCCGCGAGGTCGAGCCGCAGGACTGGCCCTGCCACGTGAAGTTCATCCCGCGCAAGGCGCCGTCGACGGCGAGGTCGAGGTCGGCGTCCGGGAAGATCGCGATCGGGTTCTTGCCGCCCAGCTCGAGCGTCACGGTCTTGACGATGTGCGCCGCCGCCCGCTGCTGGATGGTGCGACCGACGGCGACCGAGCCGATGAACGACAGCCTGCGGACGTCCGGGTGGACGACGAGCGCTTCGCCGGCCTCGGAGCCGAGACCGGGGACGATGTTGACGACGCCGGGCGGCACGACGTCGGCGATCAGCTCGCCCAGCCGTAGTGCCGAGAGCGAGGTGTGCTCGGAGGGCTTGAGCACGACCGTGTTGCCGGCGACGAGTGGGGCGCCGATCCGGCCGGCGGCGAACATCAGCGGATGGTTGAACGGGATGATCCGTCCGACGACGCCGAAGGGCTCCGGGAGCGTGTAGTCGAGCCGGTCGAAGCCGGTTGGGATCGTCTCGCCGCGCACCTGCAGCGCGAGCCCGGCGAAGTAGCGGAGCTGGGCCGCCGCGATGTGGGCGTCGTGGCGCATCTCCCGGATGGGGCTGCCGTTGTCGGCGACGTCGAGCAATGCGAGCTCCTCCGCGTGTCGGGCCACGACGTCGGCGATCCGGCCGACGGCGGCCGCCCGCTCGTTCGGGTGCAGCGTCCGCCAGGCCGGGAACGCGGCCGCAGCAGCTCCGACGGCGTCGTCGACGTCCTCCGCGCCGCAGCGCGGGAACCGCGCGAGCGTCTCGCGGGTGGCGGGATCCGTTGCCTCGAGCGTCTCGCCGCTGCGGGCGAGGGCCGGCTTGCCGTCGATCAGGGCCGGGACCGTCTCCATCGTTCAATCCTATTCATCAGGTCGATTCGACTCGTTCCGGTGAGCGGCGCGTCGGCTCTCTCGGCCGCGGGCTCATGTGACGGAGGGAGCCGCGCTCGCCGCGGTCAGGCGGGCGACCTCGTCCGCGCCGAGCTCGAGCGTCGTGGCGGGCAGGATCCCGGCGAGCTGCGAGACGTTGCGGGCGCTCGCGATCGGCGCGGTCACGCCCGGCCGCGCGCGCAGCCAGGCGAGCGCGACCGCGGCGACCGTCTGCTCGTGTGCCGTTGCGATCTCGTCGAGCGCCGTGAGCACGGCGATCCCGCGCTCGTCCAGATACCGGCTCGCAGCTGTGGCGCGCGGACTGTCGACGCCGGCGCCGCCCGGCCGGTACTTTCCCGTGAGGAAGCCGCGCGCGAGCGCCCAGTACGGGAAGCACGCGAGCCCCGCGCGGACGCAAACGTCGGCGAGCGCGCCCTCGTACTCTTCCCGCTCTACGAGGCTGTAGTGCGGCTGAAGGGCGACGTAGCGCGCGAGCCCGTCGCGGTCGGAGACGGCGAGGGCCTCGGTGAGCCGCGGGGCGCTGAAGTTCGAGGCCGCGACGTACCGGACGAGGCCGGCACGCACGAGCTCGTCGAAGGTGCCGAGTGTCTCCTCGAGCGGCGTCGTCTCGTCGTCGACGTGCGCGTAGTAGAGGTCGACGCGGTCGGTGCCGAGGCGGCGGAGCGAGCCCTCGATCGCGGCACGCACCGTCGCACGCCCCGTCCCCTCGAGCCCCGGCAGCTTGCCGACCTTCGTCGCGATCGTGAGCTCGTCGCGGTTGCGGCGCTCACCGAGCCAGCGGCCGATGATCGTCTCCGACTCGCCGCCGGAGTTGCCCGGCGCGAAGGCCGAGTAGCTGTCCGCCGTGTCGATGAAGTTACCGCCGGCCTCGACGTAGTCGTCGAGCACGGCGAAGGAGTCGGCCGCGTCCGCCGTCCAGCCGAAGACGTTGCTTCCGAGGCAGAGGCCGAACACGTCCAGGTCGGTACCGGGGATCCGAGGCATGCGGCGGAACGCTATCGATGCGGGCGTGAGGAGAGCAGACCGCGGCTGCGCTCCTCCCGCCACTCGACACGGATGCGCTCGGCGTACGAAGGGAGGTCGAGCCCGAAGAGCTCGAAGCGGCCGAGCTGGTGGAGGAGGAAGCTGTTCGCGCCGGCGCGGGAGAGCGGTCCGACGTCGCCGGCGAGGAGCAGCCGGATCTCGTCCTCCGTCAGCGCGGGGCGCGCCGCCCGCAGCGCCTCCTCCGGCGACTCGTGGAGCGTGCGGCGGAGCTCCGGGTCGTGAACGATGCGCCTGCAGAACGAGTCGACGGCGTAGCTGCTCACGCGGAGCTCCCGCGGCACGGCCACGACGCGTATGCGTGCCCGAACTGTGGCTGGACGTCCACGTGCACGGCCGGTGCCGCGTCGATCGTCCCGAGCATCACGAGCCAGTCGAGCAGCTCGCCGCCGGCGTTCCCGGCACGCTCGAGCCGGTCGTCCGTCGTCTCGTCGACGAGCTGCGCGATCTCGCCCGCGCGGAGAAGCTCGACGACCCGCTCGACCCAGCCGGGGTCGGGCACGCCGGTGTGCGAGTCCTCGGAGATGCGTGGTCCCCCGATCTCGAGCGAGAAGCTGCCGGTCGCGACGACGGCGACGCGCCGCGGCTCGGGAAAGGACTCGACCGCGTCGCGGATCGCCCGTCCGAGGGCGTGGCAGCGCCGCGCTGACGGAAAGGGCCGCAGGAAGCCGTTGACGAAGACCGGCACGAGCGGCACGTCCCGGTCTGGCGCGAGGAACGCCATCGGCACGACGACGGTGTGGTCGAGCGCGAGCTCCTGGAGGCGGCCGACGTCGAAGTCGGAGCGGACGAGGTGGTCCTGGACGGCGGCGGCCAGCCTGCGGTCGATCGACAGCTCGCGCGGCGCGATCGTCGGGTAGTCGCACGCGCCGGCGGCCGAGTCGGCGACGGCGACGGTGAAGATCGGCAGGATCTCCCAGAACGTGTTGTAGTGGTCGGAGGTGACGAAGACGATCGTGTCCGGGGCGGCCGCTCGGAGCCTGCGCTCGACCTCGTTGTACATGCGCGTGATCTCGCCTGCGAGCGGAGCGCCTTGCTCGACCCAGGTGGGGAAGTGCGGGTTGTGGGGGACGCCGAAGCCGCCGACGACCTCAGCCACGGACGGCCCCTCCGTCGGCGGCGGCTGTTCTGGCGCCCGGCGGGCTCATTGCGACATAATCAATATCACGTTTTGAGCGCCGGGAGGCCGACACCGAAGCTCGTGGACCGGCCCACGGTCGTCCCGGCCGAGCGGCCGTCGCCGGCGTGGGGGAGCGACGTGATCGCCGAGCTCCTGCACGGGCTCGGCCTCCCTTACGTCACCCTCAACCCGGGCGCGAGCTACCGGGGCCTGCACGACAGCATCGTCAACTACCTCGGCAACGACCGGCCGAGCCTCGTCCTCTGCCTGCACGAAGAGCACGCGGTCGCGGTCGCGCACGGCTGGGCGAAGGCGACCGGCCGGCCGCTCGCGGTCGCGCTGCACTCGAACGTCGGTCTGATGCATGCGACGATGGCGCTGTACAACGCGTTCTGCGACCGGGTGCCGATGCTCGTGCTCGGCGCGACCGGGCCGGTCGACGCGGCGGAGCGCCGGCCGTGGATCGACTGGATCCACACCTCCGCCGACCAGGCCGCGCTGATCCGCCCGTACGTGAAGTGGGACGACCAGCCGGCCTCGGCGGCGGCGGCCGTCGAGGCGATCGTCCGCGCGGCGGCGCTCACCGAGAGCTATCCGCCGGCGCCGGTCTACGTTTGCCTCGACGCGGCGCTCCAGGAGGCGCCTCTGCCCGGCGACGTCAGGCTGCCCGATCTCGACCGGCACCGTCGCGCGCCGGACCCCGCGCCCTCCGCCGCCGACGTCGACCGCGTTCTCAGCGCCCTCGCCGCCGCCGAGCGGCCGCTGCTGCTCGCGGGTCGGGTCGGCAGGAGCCTCGACGGCTGGGAGGCGCGCGTCCGCGTGGCCGAACGGCTCGGCGCGCTCGTGCTGACGGATCTGAAGACCGGCGCCGCGTTTCCGACCGCGCATCCACTGAACGCGGCGCCGCCCGGCACGTTCCTCACGTCCGCTGGGCGGGCGCTCGTGCGCTCGGCCGACCTCGTCGTCGCGCTCGACTGGGTCGACCTCGGCGGGACGCTGCGCCAGGCCTGGGGGGGCGAGCGGGTCGGGGCGACGGTCGTCTCGTGCACGCTCGACGACGTGCTCCACAACGGCTGGAGCAAGGACCATTTCGAGCTCTCACCGGTCGACGTCGCCGTCCGCGCGCACCCGGACCTGCTCGTCGCGGCGCTCGACGGGCGGCTCGTGGAGCAAGCGCCGAAGGCGGGCTGGGTGCCGGCGGCCGCTTCGGAGGCGCCTTCGCCCGAGCCGGAGTCGCAGCCGGCCGACGGGATCGCGATGCGCGACCTCGCGGCAGGTCTGCGCGGCGCGTTGGCGGACCGCGACGCGTGCCTCGTCCGCCTGCCGCTCGGCTGGGACGGGCGCGACCTCCACGTCGCGCACCCACTCGACTATCTCGGCCAGGACGGCGGCGCCGGGCTCGCATCAGGGCCCGGCATGGCCGTCGGCGCAGCGCTCGCGCTCGCCGGGACGGGCCGCCTGCCGGTCGCCGTGCTCGGTGACGGCGACTTCCTCATGGGAGCGAGCGCACTGTGGACAGCGGCACATTGCGGACTTCCGCTGCTCGTCGTGGTCGCGAACAACAGATCCTTCTTCAACGACGAGGTGCACCAGGAGCGGGTCGCGCTCGTTCGCGGCCGGCCCGTCGAGAATCGCTGGGTCGGCCAGCACATCCGCGACCCCGACCCCGACCTCGCCGCACTCGCGCGCTCGCTCGGCCTGGTCGGGATCGGCCCCGTGACCGGTGGGGCGGAGCTCGCGCCGGCGCTCGGGCAGGCCGTCGCCGCGGCGGACGCCGGAGCGGCGGTGGTCGTCGACGTCCGCATCGGCGTGCGCGGCTATCCGACCGGTCCGGGAGCGGGTGGGGCGGGCACGGCGTAACGTCGACCGAGCCGGTTGCCCGCATTCTCCGGCGTGGGATCAGAGCGAGCTGATCCTCCAGACGCCGTCGACGTCGACGAGCGTGACCGGCCTCGGGTTGCCGAAGAAGGCGCCCACATCGCCGCCCGGGCTCGTAATCGCCGACCAGCGGACGGTGGCCGTCGAGCCGTGCAGCGCGACGGCGCCGACCGTCGCGCTCGCCAGCTCTTCCCGTAGCTTCGCCGTCAGCTGAATCCCGGTCAGGTGGACGACTTGCGCACAGGTGTCGATGCCGAAGTTCTTCAGCTCAGGCCCGACCGTCTTGATCACGCTTGCCTGCCCGGCGGGCGTGAGCACTCGGCACGCCCTCGCACCGTCGGCCTCGGCGAGCCCGCGCATGAAGGTGCGGATCGTGTCGCGGATCTCGCCGCTCTGGGCAGTGGGTGACGCGCTCGCGCCGCAGCCTGCGAGCACTGCGGCGAGCGTGAGCGCAGCGGCTCCGCCCACACCCGCGCGACACGCGGGGAGGTGTGGCCAGGTCCGGCGCACTAGGCCGGGGCGGGCAACGCTCCCGAGTTCATCGACTCGAGCGCGTCGTGCACGGTGAGGTTCGCTCCCGACAGCTCGGCGCAGATCCGGCCCTGGAAGAAGACGAGCACGCGATTGCAGACCGTGCACAGCTCCTCGAGATCGGTCGAGTTGAACATGACGAGCGCGCCGGCATCCGCCGCCGTGTTGATCAGCGCGTGCATCTCGAGCTTGGCACCGACGTCGACGCCGCGCGTCGGATCGTCGAGGGCCATGATCGACGGCTCGGCATCGAGCCACTTGGCAAAGACGACCTTCTGCTGGTTGCCGCCCGAAAGACGTCCGGTGGTCTCGTCGGTGGACGGCGTGCGGATACGCAGGGCGCGCACGTGGCGACTGGCGGCTGCACGCAGCCTACGCTTCCTGATCAGGTAACCGTCGCGGCGCAGCGCGATCGCGCGCACCTCGGCGACGTTGTGCCACACCGGCTTGTCGAGCATCAGGCCGAAGCGCCGCCGATCGCCGGTCACGAGGGCGACGCCCGAGGCGATCGCTTCGCGAAGACTCCCCGGGCCTCGGTCTCCGTGTGGGAAGACGAGCTCGCCGGAATCAGGCTGGCGTTGGCCGGTGACCAGCTCGAGCACCGCGACATGCCCCGCGCCAGTGAGTCCGGTGAGGCCGACGATCTCGCCCCTCGAGGCCGTGAAGCTGACCTCGTGGAGCGACCCTCCGAGGCTGACCGACTCGAAGCGCAGTTCCCCGGCCCCGACCCGTGCGTCGACGGCAGACGCCCCGGGCGCGGCGGCGAGGGTCGTGCCGCCCCGGGTCGAGGCTCCCGCCGCGGGACTTCCTGGAGCGTGCTCCCCGAGCATCGCGGCCACGATCTCCGGCATCGAGAGGTTCGTCAGCGCGGTGGCTTCCATCACGACGCTGCCGTCGCGCAGCACCGTGACCTCGTCGCTCAGGGTCATCACCTCCTGCAGGATGTGCGAGACGTAGACCACGGCGACCTGGCGCTCGCGCAGGACCCGGACGACGTTCATCAGAAGCGCGGTGCTCGACGCCTCGAGCGCAGAGGTCGGCTCGTCGAGGACGAGCACGCGCGGATCGGTCACGAGCGCCTTCGCGACCTCCACGAGCTGCCGCTGAGCGAGCGAGAGCGTACCGACGTTCCGGCGCAGAGGCAGATCGCCGAGACCGAGGTCGTGCAGGACCGGGCGGGCGCGACGGGTCATCTCCGCACGGTCCACGAACGGGCCGCGCAGCGGCTCGCGTTGCGGGAAGAGATTCGCGAGCAGGTCGAGGTCGTCGAAGAGGTTGAGCTCCTGCGAGACCACCGCGACACCGTGCGCGGCGGCGTCGGCGGTGGTCGCGAAGGAGACTTCCTTGCCGTTGAGACGCAGAGTCCCCTCGTCGGCCGGCAGTGCCCCGGCGATGATCCTCACGAGCGTCGACTTGCCCGCTCCGTTCTCGCCGAGCAGCGCGTGCACGGTGCCGGCGCGAACCACGAGGTTCGCGCCGGTCAGGGCGTGCACGCCACCGTAGGACTTGGAGATCCCCAGCGCCTCGAGCACGTCGTGCTAGTTCGCTCCGGCGTCCTTGAGGGGCAGGATGTACTTGCTCGGGTGCGCCAGCTCCTTCGCCAGGAGCGTCTTGTAGAAGGCGTACCGGGCGTTGTTGTTGGTCTCGCGCTTGATGATCGCCTTGATGTTGTCCTTGGTGATCGTGCCGGCGCCGGGATTCCACCAGCCCGTGGTCAGCTTCCCGCCCCTGGCGTGCTTGTCGAGGATCGACATCGCGATGTAGCCCTTGAGGAAGTGCTGCGGATCCCCGAGGCCGTAGATGTCGCCCTCCTCGACGCCCTTGATCGCCGTCGGGTCGACGTCGCACGCGATCACGAGGTAGTGCTTGTGGGTCGAGTTCTCGATGTGGACGAACGAGACGGCGTCCTGGTCCCCCGGTGCGATGTAGGCGACCGCGTTCGGATACTTGGCGACGAGGCTCTCCCAGTTCTGCTCGTTGGTCGTCGGGTCCGAGGTCACGTTGACGGGCTTCGTGAACGTGAGGTTCGGGTCGTACTTCTTGAGGACCTTCTCCATGCCCTGGATGCGGAGCCCGAGCAGCGGCAGCTGCGGGATGTCGTCGCCGACGACGACGATGCCCTTCGTGCCCTTCGGGATCTGCGAGGTGAGCTTGCGTGCGATGACCTCACCCACCTGGACGTTGTTGTTGGCGACGCACGTGGGCACGTGCGACGCCGGCACCGGGCACGCGTCCACGGCGACGACCGGGACTCCCTGGGACTCTGCCTGCGATTCGACTGTCCCGAAGTCGGGCGGAATCGTCGTCATGATCCCGATCCCGTCCGGCGAGGTCGTCATCGCCGACTGGAACTCCTGCACCTCGACGGTGCCGTCGGCGGTGACCGACGACGGAGCCGCGGACGTCAGTGAGTCGCCGAGGCGCGCCGCAGCGACCTTCGCTCCGTCCGCCATCTCCTGGAAGGCGTTCTGGTTGTTGGCGGCGACGATCATCGCGAGCTTCGGCTTCGCCTGGCCCGCACCCGATGCGCTCGCGGCGATCACGAGCGCTGCTGCACCCATCACGAGCACTGCGCCCACGTGGAGCGGCCGCAGCTTCATGCGTCGGAACATCGTCATGCCCTCCCTCCTCGCTTGTCGATGTGTTGCCACAGCACGGACTGCCTTGGTTCTCCCGATGGTGGGTGGTCAGGACAGCGGCGCCCGGCGGCGCCCGGCGCGCACGACGCTGTCGACGGAGACGGCTCCGAGGATGACGGCGCCGAGCGCGAACTGGCTCCAGTTCTCGCTGATGTTGAAGTAGACGAGACCGCTCGTGACAGCCGAGAGCAGGATGGCGCCGAGCATCGCCCCGAACACGGTCGCCGACCCTCCTCGCATTGCCGTGCCGCCGATGATCACGGCGGCGATCGCGAGCAGGTTGTCGGCCCCGCCGACCGACGGATCTGCGGAATGGAAGAAGATGAGGACGAGCAGGCCGGCGATGCCCGAGACGACGCCGACGAGCACGAAGGCCTGGTAGCGGACACGCGCGATCGAGATTCCTGAAAAGAGCGCCGCTTCCGGATTCGAGCCGATCGAGCGCACGCGGTAGCCGAACGGCGTGTAGCGGAGCACGATCGTGAGGACGATCGCGATCGCCAGCATCACCCACGCTGCCACCGGTATCCAGAGGAAGTCGCCGGTAGGCACCGTGAAGAACGAGCTGTTGACCGCGTGGTTGCCGGAGATCGGCTCGTCGTTGATCGTGTAGCCGATGTTCACGGTGTTGCTGTTGGTGAGCCCGTCGTTTAGCCCGTTGTAGAGGTAGTAGGTGGCGAGCGTCGCGAGCAGCGCCGAGATGCCGATGGTCTGGACGAGGAAGCCGTTGAACACTCCCATCGCGCCGGCGCACACGAGCGCCGCGAGCGCCGCGAGCCACGGGTTCCAGCCGTGGTTCATGAGCAGCGCGGCGACTCCGGCCGTGAGAGCGAGGATCGACGACACGGAGAGGTCCAGCTGGCGCATCGCGATCAGGAAGGCCATGCCGCAGGCGATCACGCCCACGTACACCGACGACTGCAGGACGATCTGAATCTGCCGGAGGCTGAAGAACTCCGGATGCGTCACGGCGAACAGGCCGAGCAAGAGAGCGAGCGCGATCAGGACGCTGTTGGACTGCATCTCGAACAGCGGGTTCAGGCTCGCCCGGAGGCTCGGCCGTCCGCGAGGCGGGGGCCCGCCCGCGTCGGTCGCTGCCTGGCCGTCACCGCCGGCGGCCGCGCCCTGCGGGTTCGGTGACTGCTGCTCGGCCGTTGTCATCGGCGGCTCCACGCGTCTGGAGCGCGGGCGCTCACGCCGCCGGACCCGGCGCCGCGGTTCGACCCGCGTCCACTCCGACGACGCTGCCTGCACCGTCGCATCCCACCGTCGCGAGCATATCGCGCCTCCGGACAGATCGCATCAGAAAACGTATAGGAAACCCGGTCATCTGCAAGGCGCCTGGATCGACATAGTCCAGAGCGCGCGCATCCGCGTTCCGCCTCGCCTCCCCCATAATCAATATGCTGAATCGAGTGGATACACGATCCGCCCGCTGCGAGTCAAGGCCGCGGCCCCCTCCCTCACGGGCGGGCAGCACGCCGGCGGGCCGTTGTCCCCTTCTCCGGGGCCCGCTCGAGCCGCCGCGTCAGGTCGAGCACGGACTCGACGGCGCGGAGCTTGTGCTCTCGTGCGGCGCGTTCGATCTCGTCGGCGAGGGCACCGCGACGAAGCAACCCGAGCAGCGCCTCGTGTTCGCCGACCGACTCGGAGAACCGCAGCGGCAGGTCGATGAAGAGCGAACGGCGCATCGCGTCGATCCGCTCCCCCACGCCGGCGAGGAGCTCGCGCACGTGCTCGTTCGGACAGCGCTCGACGATCCGCCGGTGGAACTCCCGGTTGAGGCGGGCGAACTCGACGGGATCGGGCGCCGGCAGAAGCGCGCGCATCCGGGCGTTCAGCGCCTCGAGCCGGTCGAGGTCGTCCGGTTGCAGATGCGGTGCCGAGAGTGCCGTCGCAGACCCCTCGAGGAGCGCGAGCGAGTGCATCGCCTGCCCGATCGACCGCGGGTCGACGCGCTCGACGCTCGCGCCGACGTTCGGTACATAGCTGAGCCAGCCTTCAGCCTCGAGCCGCCGGAGCGCCTCGCGCAACGGCAGCGCACTGACCCCCAGCTCGCGGGCAAGCGTCGAGAGCACGAGCCTGTGCCCGGGCATGTAGCGCCCTTCGACGATCCGCGCGCGCACGGTCTCGTAGACGTGCTGCTGCTTGGACGCCTTCACGGCGCCGCCGCCGGTCATCGAGCTGGATGATAGGGAAGGCGGCGATCGTCCCCCGAGCGGCGCCTGTGAAACCGCCCGGTCCGAGTCAGGCAGCTCCCGTCTCGTCGCAGCCGCCGCCCGCGAGCCAGCGTGCGCCGCGCGCGTACAGCGCCTCGACGCCCGGCCCGTCCAACCCGGGCATGTCGTCCTTCACCGCGTAGCCGACCTGCGTCTGGAGATACGCCAGATGGCGGTAGCCCTCGGGGAAACGCGCAAGCAGCGACTCGTCGAGCGCGAGCTCGGCGGCGGGATCGACCGGGTCGAGCCGGTCCTTCTCGTAGATGGGCTGGCGCAGGACGAGCCCCCAGCGCCCGTCGCGCCGCTCGAGGAAGTCGTAGAACCGGCCCGTGCAGACGACGTCGCAGAGCACACCGTGCACCGTCGCCCGCTGCGAGATCGTCATCTTCGTCTGCGCGACGGCCCGCCCGCCGCAGAGCTCGATCGAGCTGCCGCCGAGGAAGTGGAGAATGCGGACACCGCGCGCCCAGCCGTGGCGGTTCGCCTCGATGAACTCCCCGAACGGGCCCTGGAACCACGTCGCCATCATCCGGCCGTCCTCGTGCCAGACCGTACGGAAGCGGTCCCAGAGACCGGCGTCGCGCCAGACGACCCAGTTCTCGAGCAGGTCGCGAATCTCCCGCGCGTCGTCGTCTTCGGCCATCCACCGAACATATACGATCGCCGAGGCGCCCGCGGTGCCGAGCCGAAGCGCCCGGGTATGATCGAGGTTCGCCCCCGGAGGGCTGATGTCGGAGTCCAAGCAGCAGCAGGTCTACGAGGCGATCAGGGGGCGCATCCTCTCGGGGGCGTACGGTCCCGGCTACCGGCTCGTGCTCGCCGCGCTCGCCCGCGAGTTCGACGTGAGCCCGGTGCCGGTGCGCGAGGCCATCCGCAGGCTCGAGGCCGAGGGCTGGCTCGAGTACACGCGCAACGTCGGCGCGACGGTGGAGGAGGTGAACGCCGGCGGGATCGAGCAGGCGCTGCACACGATCGCGCTCGTCGAGGGATACGCGACCGCGCTCGCCGCCCCGCGCATGCGCGCCGCCGACCTGGCCGCGGCGAGGCGGCTGAACGACGCGATGGAACGGCAGCTCGCCTCGCTCGACGCGATCGAGCTCTCGAGCCTCAACCGCCGGTTCCACCTGACGATCCTCAAGCGCTGCCCCAACGAGCACCTGAACGGGATCGTCGCCCAGGAGCTCGACCGGCTCGATGCGATGCGGCGTTCGCTCTTCCTCGTGATCCCGCAACGCGCCGAGGCGGCGGTCGCCGAGCACGCCGCCCTGCTCGCCCTGATCGAGGCAGGAGCCCCCGCCGCCGAGATCGAGACCGCCGCGCGCGAGCACAAGCTCCGGCTCGTCGACGCGTTCCGCGCCGCTCAGGCCGGGCGGGACGAGGCGATCGCTGCCACGGCGGTCTGACCGGCCCCGGGGCCGCTCTCAGCGGCCTGCTTCTCCTCGGTCGTCGTCTTCAGCTCCCGCAGCGCCCTCAACTCGGTAGCGGTCGGCGGCGCGCTCTCGGCGAGCTCGTCCGCAACGCGGAGCGCCCAGCCGGTGGCGGCGCGCGCCTGCTCGACGGTCGCGCCGGGGTGGAGCGCCGTCAGCGTCAGCTCGCAGGTTCGCGGGTCCGGCTCGAGGACGCCGACATCGGTGATCACCGACGTCACGCCGGCGCCGCCCAGGCCGTGGCGCTCGCGGAAGCCGGGACCGTCGCCCAGGCCAACCGACGTCCGGAAGTCGACGCACTCGACGAACGTGCGCGGCGACTGGCGCAGCATGACGAGCACCTCTCGGCAGCCCGAGGAGATCTCCGGCGCTCCGCCGGCGCCGGGCAGACGGACGGTCGGGTGCGCGTACTCGCCGATCACGGTGCTGTTGAGGTTGCCGAAGCGGTCGATCTGGGCCGCGCCGAGGAAACCGACGTCGATCCGGCCGCCCTGGAGCCAGTACGCGAAGATCTCGGGCACGGAGACGACGGCGTCCGCTGTCTCGGCGAGCTCCCCGTCGCCGATCGAGAGCGGCAAATGGGCGGGCTTCGCGCCGATCGTGCCGCTCTCGTAGACGAGCACGCAGGCGGGCGCATGCGTGCGCCGGGCGAGGTTCGCGGCCTTGCTCGGAAGCCCGATGCCGACGAAGCAGACCGTCCCGTTGCGGAGGCGGCGGGCCGCGGCCACCGTCATCATCTCGTCCGCCGCCCAGGCGCTCACGCCACCGCCTCGAGGCTGCGCCGGTACTCGCCGACGTCGCTCGTGCCGAGCACGTGCCGGTCGATCCAGGAGAGGAACCCGCTGCGGTCGCGGCTGATCGCGTCCCAGGCCTCGTAGAATCCGTTGTCGCGCTCGTAGTAGCCGTGGGCGTACGACGGATGGGCGCCACCCGGCGCCTCGGCGACCGCGGTCACGGCCCAGGCGGGGATCACGATTGCGCCGGGCTGCGGGTCGAGCTTCGGCACGATCTCCTCGACGGTCACGAGCGAGCGGCGTGCCGCCAGTACCGCCTCTTTCTGGACGCCGACGATGCCCCAGAGCTGCACGTTGCCCCGCCGGTCCGCCCGCTGTGCGTGGACGATCGCCACGTCGGGCCGAAGGGCGGGAACGGCGGCGACGCGCTCGCCCGTGAACGGGCACTCGAGCGAGGCGACGCGCGTGCGGGGCACGAGGTCGGTGCCGGCGTAGCCCCGGAGCAGGCCGAACGGAAGGTTCGCCGCGCCGGCCGCGTAGGCCGCCGCCATCCCCGCATGCGAATGCTCCTCGAGCTCGAGCGGCGCCGGCCACCCGTTCTCGACCGCGTCACGCAGCCGGCGCAGCGAGCCGACGCCCGGGTTGCCTCCCCACGAGAAGACGAGTCGCCGCGCGCACCCCACCCCGATCAGCTGGTCGTGCACGACGTCGGGCGTCATCCGCACGAGCGTCAGGCCGCTGCGGCCCTGGCGGATCACCTCGTGCCCGGCGGCATGGGGGATCAGGTGGGTGAAGCCCTCGAGCGCCACGACGTCGCCGTCGTGGACGAGCTCGCCAACGGCCTCGGCCAGGCTCGCGACCTCGGGCAGAACACGCTCCTCTACTCCGAATGAATATGCTGATTCGAGAGCATATAGCGATCGTGGGCGTTCGGGCCTCGGGCTAGCCCTTCTTGGTCCCGCGGACTCTTGACGTTGTGACAAGTCTTCGCCGCCGGTCGGGGACCAGTGCCAGACTTCGTCCGCTGCAGACGGTAGGCACGGCGTGACGAGCCACTTTCGGGGTGGCCGGCCTGGCCGCCAGGGTCAGGACCTTGGCGCAGCGGACGGGCCGCGGCCAGGCCTGATTGTCAACGGGAGGCGTGGTCCAGCAGAAGAGAGGCCGATCGAGGAGCGGCCTCCCACGCGCGGAGGCGAGACCGCGCTCCCGCCGGAGCGTAAGAGCGATCGGCCACGCGCGCACAGAAAGAGGGGGCCCGTGGGGGAACCCTGGGTTCCCCCACGCTAACGTG
>Ga0335085_10007259_pt1 | contig 17267 bp, 15 predicted proteins | sample Lox_Sample_45_FD_206712 | JGI IMG/M metagenome (GOLD analysis project Ga0335085, IMG submission 206712) | Soil microbial communities from Loxahatchee National Wildlife Refuge, Florida, United States - Lox_Sample_4.5 | ecosystem: Environmental > Terrestrial > Soil > Wetlands | place: USA...
GGCTCGACGCCAAGTGGGCCTCCGCCGTGGAGGCCGACTACTTCAGCGTGCTCGGCCTTCCCCGGACTGCCGGGACGGAGGAGGTCCAGCGGGCCCACGCACGGCTGGCGCGGGAGTTCGACCCGCTTCGCTATGCGGGCCACTCCGACCCGGAGGTGCCGGCCCGGGCGGCGCGGCTCCACACCCTCCTCGACGAGGCGGCCCAGGCCCTGAGCGACGACCGGCTGCGGGCGGCCTACGCCCGCTCGCTCGTGGACGCCGAGGGGAGCTCCCATGCTACGTAGGGGCCCATGGTGAGGGACATCCTTCTCTGGCCGGATCCGGTCCTTTCCCGGAAGGCGGCGCCGGTGGACGCGGTGGATGCCTCCATCCGCGCGCTGGTCCAGGACCTGTTCGACACCATGTACGCCGCCCCCGGCGTCGGGCTGGCGGCGCCCCAGGTGGGGGTGCTGCGCGCGGTCATCGTCCTCGACACCCGGCCCCGGCAGCCGGAGTCGCGCCCGGTGGCCATGGTCAACCCGCGCATCCTCGAGCGCGAAGGGAAGATCCTCTACCGCGAGGGGTGCCTCTCCATCCCCGGCGAGGCGGAGGAGGTGGAGCGCGCCGAGCGCGTCACGGTGGAGTACCTCGACGAGCACGGCGAGCCCCAGCGCCTGCTCTGCGAGGGTCTGCTCGCCATCGCCGTCCAGCACGAGACGGACCACCTGCTCGGGACGGTCTACCCCGACCACCTCTCGCCCCTGACGCGGGCGCTGATGCGCCGGCGCGCCCGCCGCCGCAAGCGCGTGCGCGTGCGGACCGAGGTCCAGCCGGGCGACGCCCTCTAGCCCCGGTTGGCCACCCCCACCCGGGGGCAGAGGTCGGCCACCACGCAGCGCTCGCAGGCCGGCTTCCGGGCAAAGCAGGTGCGCCGCCCGTGCCATACCAGGAGCTGGTGGCCGCTCGCCCAGCGCTCGGGAGGGACGAGCGCCTGGAGGTCCTCCTCGATGCGGTCCGGGTCCAGGCTCCGGCTGAAGCCCAGGCGCCGGGAGAGCCGGCGCACGTGGGTGTCGACGGGGAAGGCGGGATCGCCGCCCACGTGCACGGCCACCACGCCGGCGGTCTTGTTCCCCACCCCGGGAAGCGCGGCCAGCGCCGCACGGGAGATGGGAACCTGGCCGCCGTGGTCGGCGACCAGGGCCGAGGCCATTCCCTTCAGCGCGCGGGCCTTGGCCCGGAAGAAGCCGCAGCTCCGGATGAGCCGCTCCAGCTCGGGCTTCCGGGCCGAGGCCAGCGCCGGGGCGTCGGGGAAGCGCGCGAAGAGGGCCGGGGTGACGAGGTTCACCCGCTTGTCGGTGCACTGGGCGGCGAGGATGACCGCCACCAGGAGCTCGTAGGGAGAGCGGTGGTCGAGCTCGATGTGGGCCTCCGGCATCGCGCGGCCGAGGCGGTCGAAGACCTCCACCGCCCGGGCGGCCCGGGCTCGCTGGGTCTCGCGGGGCATGGCGGGGCGGACTTATAACCGCGCGCGCCCATGACCACGCCCGTCTCCGACTTCCGATCCGACACCGTCACCCGTCCCACCGCGGCGATGCGCGCCGCCATGGCCGCCGCCGAGGTCGGGGACGACGTCTACGGCGAGGACCCCACCGTGCGCCGGCTGGAGGAGGTGACCGCCGAGCGCCTCGGTCATGAGGCGGGGGTGTTCGTCACGTCCGGCACGCAGGGCAACGAGATCGCCCTGGGCATCTTCTGCCGTCCCGGCGACGAGGTGGTCATCGACGCCAACAGTCATACCGTGCACTACGAGGGAGGAGGGGCGGCCGGGCTGTGGGGCGTGCAGATCCATCCCCTCTCCTCGGCGCGGGGCATCCTCTCCGAGGCGCAGATCCGAGCCGCGGTGCGCCCCGACGACGAGCACGCGCCGCGGACGCGAATGCTGATCCTGGAAAACACCCACAACCGGGGCGGGGGAGCGGTGTGGCCGGTGGACGACTTCCGGCGCGCGGTGGGGGCGGCCCGGGCCTCGGCGCTGGCCGTCCACCTCGACGGCGCCCGCCTTTGGAACGCGGCGGTGGCCACCGGGCTTCCGGAGCGCGCCTGGTCGGAGCTGACCGATTCGACCACCGTCTGCTTCAGCAAGGGACTGGGCGCGCCGGTGGGCTCGGTGCTGGTGGGAAGCCGGACCCTGGTGCGCGAGGCGCGGCGGCTGCGCAAGCGGCTGGGGGGCGGGATGCGCCAGGCGGGGGTGCTGGCCGCGGCGGCGCTCCACGCGCTGGAGCACCACCGGTCCCGGCTGGCGGACGACCACCGCCACGCGCGCGCCCTGGCCGAAGGCCTGGCCGCGCTCCCGGGCGCGCGGGTGGAGCTGTCGCGGGTGGAGACGAACATGGTCTACGCCGACTTCACGCTCGCCGCGGTGGAGGTGGTGTCCGGCCTGCGGGCCGCGGGAGTGCTCGCCCACCCGGTCGGGCCTCACACCGTTCGCTTCGTCTGCCACCTCGACGTCGGCGAGGCGGACGTCGCCCGCGCCCTCGGCGCGGTCGCTCGCCTGGTGGCCCGCCCCGGCTGAGGGCCCTCGGTCCGGCGGATCCTTTCCGCTTTGCAGCCGGTGCGGCGGTGGGTAGAAGGCGCGGGCGCCGCATGCCTCCCCGAGCCGCCGCCGCAGCCCTGGTCCTGGCCCTCGTCGGCTGTGCCGCGCCGAAGGCCGCGGTCGCGCCCGGGGCGGTGGGCTCGAGCCCGGCCCGCCTCGGCCCGCACGAGGAGGAGCCCCGGCTGTCCGCGCCTCCGCTCCCGCCCGACGTCGATCCGGTCCGCGCCACGGCGGTGAGCGGCGAGACGCTTCGCCTCCATCTGGTCCGCTTCGCCTCCGAGTCGCACGCGGCGCGCAGCGCCTCCCTGGTGGGTGACCCCGTGCCCACGGCCCAGCTCGCCCGGTGGGAGGAGGTGCAGACCGAGGTGGTGCGCTTCCTCGCCGGCGCCGCGACCGCGGACGACGTCTCGGCCGTCCGCGCGCTCCTCCGGTCCGTCCTCGACCTCGACCTGCGCGTCTACCAGGGCCTGCCCGAACCGCTCGTCGCCGGGCTGGAGCAGCGCCTGGCGGCCCTCGACGAACGCTTCCTGGCGGTGAACCCGACCGCGGCGCGACCCACCGGATACCGCTGGCCCCTCCCCACGGTGCGGGTGACGAGCCGATTCGGGGCCAGGCTCCATCCCATCAAGGGCCGGTGGAGGCCGCACACCGGGATCGACCTCGCCGCCGAGGCGGGTGAGCCGGTGCTCGCCGCCGGCTCGGGCATCGTGGTGCGGGCGGGCTGGAACGCGGGCAACGGGTTCGAGGTCGAGATCCAGCACGCCGACGGGCTGCTCACCCGCTACAGCCACCTCGCCGCCCCGCTCGTGCTCGCCTGGACGTCGGTCCAGCCCGGCGACCCGCTCGGCGTGGCCGGCCGGACGGGCACCGCCACCGGCGTGCACCTGCACTTCGAGTTCGTCCGTGGCGGGGTCCCTCGTGACCCGCTGCGCGAGTTCCGCAAGCTGGTGGCCAACCCGGCGCCGCGAGTGGTGATCCTGGCGCCCCAGCGCCACCGCACCGCACAGAAGGGTCGGGGCCCGCCGGCGCCCGGTCCGGGCGCCTGACCCGGACCGGTTAAGCTCCACAGGGTGGTGGCCACCCGTCGCGTCGCATGGCTGGGCTGGGCGACGCTGATCGGCGCCGCCTCGCTCCTCCTCGCCGAGTCGTGCGCCGGCCCGCGGACGGTGGGCCTCGCACCCGAGCCTGCCCCGGCGGGGCCGGTCCCTCCCGGCCGAGAGCTGTGGGTGGACGCGCACGCCCCGGAGGGCGGGGACGGGACTGCGGCTCGGCCGCTGCGGCGCCTCACCGATGCGCTCGACGTTCCGGCGCCGGCCCGCCGGGTCCATCTTCTGCCCGGCCTCTACCCCGGACCCTTCGTCGCGCCGGACGGCACGGAGCTGGTCGGCGGGAGCGCTGCGGTGCTCACCGCGGAGGGAGGGGCGACGGTGCTCGAGGCGCGCGGCTCGGTGAGCCTGCGCCGCCTCCTCGTCCAGGGCGGGGCGGTGGGCATCGACGTGACGGGCAATGTCTCGCTCGAGGACGTGCGTCTCAGCGGTCAGCGGCTGGTCGGCGTGGCGGTCGGCCCGGGGGCAGCCTTCCAGGCGCGGGGGACGGTGCTCGAGGCCAGCGTCACCGAGGCGGTGGGGCTCCTCCTCGGCCCCGGGACGCGCTCGGCGCTGAGCGGGCTCACCTTCGAGGGGCCCTGGCGTCGTGGAATCGAGGCCCGCGCGCCCGAGCGCCTGCTCGTGGAACGGACGCGCTTCCGCGGCTCGCTCACCGCGCTGCACCAGCGCGACGGGAGCGTGGAGCTCTCCGACATCGCCATCTCGGAGGGGCGGGGGCCGGGCCTGTACGTGGTGGGCGGCGAGCTGCGCCTGCGCCGGGTGCAGGTCCAGGGCCAGGAGTACGCGCTGCTCACCGGCACCGGCGCCTCGGTGGAGGCCGAGGACCTCACCTCGTCGCGCGCCGACCGCGCCGGGGTGGGGGTGGTCAATGCCCGGGCCCGCTTCACCCGGCTGGTCATCACCGAGGCCGGAACGTTCGGCGGGCTGCAGGGCGTCACCTCCGAGGTGACGGTGCAGGGGCTGGCGGTCAGCGACATCGCCGGTCACGGCGTCTCCATGCGCGGCGGGAGCCTGACCGTCGACGGGGGTACGGTGCGGCGCACCCACGATCCGGAAGGGGCGGGCGGGGACGGGCTGCAGCTCCGGGGCGGACGGGCCGTTCTCCAGGGGCTCACCGTCGAGGACACCGCCGGAAGCTGCCTGGTGGCGGCGGAGGCGGTCGAGGCCACCGTCGTCCAGAGCACGCTCGTCCGGTGCCGCACCGCGGGGCTGGTGGTCGAGACCGCGGCCCACCTCTCCGCGTCCGAGGTGTCGGTGCGGACGACGGGAGGACCGGCGGCGGTGGCCACCGGTGATGCGCGGCTCGTGCTCCGCGGCTTCTCGGCCACCTCGGCGGCGGAGGGCCTCTTGTGGGCGGAGTGCTCGGCCGGCGCCCGGGTCACCGCCTCGGACGTGCGCGGCACGCTGCCCGTCCTGCCCTGCGTCGAGGTGCTGCGCGCGCCGCCTGGCGCTCCCTAGGCGACGGGGGTGGCCCGCTCCTCCGCCCAGGCCACGATTCGGGGGTAGACCTCGCTGGGTGCCCCGGTGCCGAGGAGCAGGTCGCCGTGCCCGTACTCGAGCCGCTCGCCGTTCTCGGTTCCGAAGAGCATCACCGTCTTGTCCGGGGAGCCGAGCAGCGCCGCCTGGGCCTGCACGGCGGAGGGCGGCGCGAGCCGGTCGGCGGTCCCGCCCAGGACAAGCACCGGCTGGGTGATGGCGGACAGCCGGCGGCGGTAGTCGACGGTGCCGTCGCGGCTGCAGAAGCGGTCCTGGTGGCTCCAGCCGTCGAGCTGGCGAAGCAGGCGGTAGGCCATCGAGCCGACGAGGTTGGCGTAGATGCGCCGGAGGACCGGCGGCGCGATGGCCACCGGGTTCAACAGGACGTCGGTGAAGGGCATCGTCCACCGCCCCACGAAGGGCGCGCAGGCCAGGCTGACCAGCCGCTGCCGGAAGGCCCTCGGCCAGGCCAGCCAGGTGCCGAGGCGCATGGCGCGCGACAGCCAGCGGGGGTGGTGGAAGTACACCGGCGCGCCGATGGTGCACAGCGCGCGGATCCGGACTCCCTGAGGGCCTCCCGCCACCGCATACCCCACCAGCCCACCGAGCGAGTGGCCGACCCAGAAGGCTCGCTCCGCGCCGGCCTGCCCGAGGATGCGTTCCAGCACCGCCGGGGCGTCGCGCTCGATGAGGTCGTCGGCGTCGTAGTCGAACCGGCTGCGCCCGGGCGGTGGTCGCGAATCACCGGCACCACGCCAGTCCACGCTGAAGGCCTCGAACCCGGCCTGGGCGAAGGCCAGCGCCAGGGAGTAGGGCGGCTCGAAGTCGAGATTGAGGTGGCTGGTGGCGAGCCCGTGACAGAGGAGCACCGGCTCGCGGAAACGCCGCTGCGCCGCCGGCCGGTGGTGGACGGCGATCGTCCAGCCGTCCTCGGTGCGTGCCGCCAGGCGCAGGGCCGGTGCGCCGCGCAGGCGATAAACGCGAGCGATGACCCGGAGATAGAGCGCTAAAGCGAGCGCGGTGAGGGCGACGATCGCCCCGGCGACGGCCCAGGTCATGGGCTATAGTTCCCGGCCCCCATGAAGCTGCACAAGCTGAAGTTCGTCCTCCCCAACCTCTTCACCGTCACCTCCATCTTCTGTGGGTTCTACGCGCTCGCCCTGTGCGGGGGAGATGCCTCGCCGGCGCAGCTCTACCAGGCGGCGCTGGCCATCTTCTTCGCCATGTTCTTCGACGGGTTCGACGGGAGGGTGGCCCGGCTCACCCGGACGCAGACCCAGTTCGGCATGGAGCTGGACAGCTTGGCGGACGTCATCTCCTTCGGCGTGGCGCCGGCGATGCTGGTCTACAAGTGGGCGCTGGCGCCGCTCGGCTTCCTCGGGCTGTTGGGGGCGTTTCTCTACGCCGCCTGCGGCGCGCTCCGGCTGGCGCGGTTCAACGTGCTCGCCCAGCGCTCCCACAACCACGGCCCGAGCTACTTCGTCGGCCTCCCCATCCCGCTCGCGGCGGGGGTCATCGTCAGCGTGGTCATCGCCCATCACCTGACGCGGGGACGGGAGCTGGGCACCGGAGCCCGGGTGCCCTACCTCATCGTGGTGTGCGTGCTCTCCCTGCTCATGGTCTCCACCCTGCGCTACCGGACGTTCAAGGACGTGCGGCTCTCGCTGAGCTCGCTGAGCATCTTCGCCGCCATCTGCGCCGCGGGGGTGCTCATCGCCACCCGGCTCCATCCGGCCTACGTGCTGGTCACCTACTTCTGCGCCTACCTGGCGCTCGGCTTCGTCGAATCCGGGCTCTGGCTCGGCCGTCGCCTCCACGAGGGCAGGGTCCGTCCGGCGCCTGCCTCCGGGCTGCTCGACGACGAAGAGGAGGATGTCGACGATCAGGACTACCTCTAGCGGGGCGTGCCCCCGGGAGGCCCCGTGCGCATCGAGGTTCTCTGCACCGGCGACGAGCTGCTCACCGGGCTGACGGCGGACACCAACAGCCCCCACTTCATGGACCGGCTCCTCGCCCTGGGCGAGCAGGTGGCGCGCTCGACCATCGTCGGGGACGTGCGGGAGGAGATCCGGGAAGCGCTGCTCACCCTGAGCGCGCGTGCCGACGCGGTGCTCGTCTCCGGCGGGCTGGGGCCCACCGCCGACGACCTGACCGCCGAGTGCGCGGCCGCCGCGGCCGGCGTGCCGCTGGTGGAGAGCAGCGAGGCGCTGGCCGCCCTGGAGGCCCGCTTCGCCCACCGGGGCATCGCGCTGACGCCCAACAACCGCCGTCAGGCGCTCGTCCCCTCGGGGGCGGAGGTGGTGCTCAATCCCCACGGGAGCGCGCCGATGTTCGTCCTGCGGCTCGCCCGGGCGACGTTGTTCTTCGTCCCCGGCGTCCCGCGCGAGTACCGCGCCTTCGTGGACACGGAGGTCCTCCCGCGCCTGGCGCGCCTCAGGTCCGAGCAGCCGGAGCCCGGCTTCCTGGCGCTTCGCGTCCTGAAGACGATCGGCCTGCCCGAGTCCCACCTCGACGCCCGGGTGGCGCCGCTGGCCGCCGCCCACCCGGCTGTCACGTTTGGCTTCCGCACCCATGCGCCGGAGAACCACCTCAAGCTCCTGGCCCGGGGCCGGACCCAGGCCGAGGCCGACGCGAGGCTGGCCGCCGCGGAGCGCGAGGCGCGCGCCGTGCTCGGCGACCACGTCTTCGGCCAGGACGGAGATCGCCACGCCGCGGTGGTGGGCGGTCTGCTCGCCGCGCGTCGAGAGACGGTGGCCGTGGCGGAGAGCTGCACCGGCGGTCGGATCTCGGATCTGCTCACCTCCATCCCCGGGGCGAGCGCCTGGTTTCCCGGGGCGGCGGTGGCCTACGCCAACGCGATGAAGGAAGCCTGGGTCGGGGTGCGGGCGGAGACGCTGGCCCGGCATGGGGCGGTCTCCGAGCCGGTGGCGCGCGAGATGGCGGAGGGCGTGCGGGCGGTGGCCTCGGCCACCTGGGGGCTGTCGGTGACCGGAATCGCCGGGCCCACCGGGGGCAGCGAGGAGAAGCCGGTGGGAACGGTGTTCATCGGACTGGCCGGCCCGTCCGGAGCGCGGGTGCAGCGGCATCGCTTCCTCCCGGACCGGGAGCAGGTGCGCTCCTCCTCGGCGGGTGCCGCCCTGGAGCTTCTGCGGCTGTCGCTCCTGGAGGCGTCCCGATGACGGAGTCGGCGGACGGAGCGGCCGAGCCGGGGGGCGGAGCGCTCGGCGCGCTCCGGGTCTTCGCCGGCGCCTACCGCACCGAGCTCTTGCTCTTCGCCGTCTCGGCCTTCGTGCTCGCCTGCTTCAGCGGTCCGCGCTTTCTCCGTCAGAGCGCCGCGCCGCACTTCGTCTACGCGGCCAAGGCCTGGCTCGACGGCCGGGTGGACGTGGATCCGGCCGACCTCCCCAACCTCGAGGACTGGGCCTGCGTCCGAGAGAGCGCCGGGTCCAAGGTCCGCTGCGAGGGTCCGCCGCGGCCCGGCGACCGCTGGTACGTCAGCTTTCCCTCCTTCCCGGCGCTGCTCATGCTCCCCTTCGTCGCGCTGCACGGCTGGCAGCTCAACGACACCAGCTTCGGCGTGCTGCTCGCGGCAGCGGCCATCGCCCTCTTCTTCGGGCTCTGCCGCCAGCTCGGTGCCTCCGGCGAATCGGGCCGGAGCAGGAACGACGACCTGCTCCTCGCCCTGACGCTCGGCTTCGGGACGCTCTTCTTCTCCTGCGCCATCCGCGGCGAGGTGTGGTTCCTGGCCGAGACCCTGGGCGTGCTGCTCACCGTCTTCTACCTCCAAGCGTCGATCCTCGCCCGGCATCCGGTGCGGGCGGGCGTGCTGTGGTCGATGGCCACCCTGACCCGCACGCCGCTGCTCTTCACTGGCATCTTCTTCGTCCTCGAGGCGGCGTGCGCCGGGCCGGACCGCCGGGCCCAGCTGCGCGCTCTCCTCTCCGCGCCGCGTCCGGTCCTCCGCAAGCTGGGCGCCTTCGCCGCCGGGGCCGCCCCGCTCGGGCTCCTGGCCGCCGCCTACAACTGGCTGCGCTTTGGCTCCCCGGCCGAGTTCGGCCACCGGTTCCTCTACAACAACCGCGTGAACGCGGACATCGACGCCCACGGGCTGTTCAGCCTGGCCTACCTTCCCCGGAATCTGGAGGCCGCCTTTTTCAAGCTCCCGGAAGTGCAGCTCCATCCCTTCCGCCTCTCCTACGACCCGCACGGGCTCTCGCTCCTGCTCACCATGCCCTTCTTGGTGCTGCTCCTCGTGCCGCGGGAGCGGCCTCGGCTCCACTGGCCCCTGTGGATCACCGTCGCGGCGACGGCCCTTCCCGGGTTCCTCTACCAGAACACCGGCTACATGCAGTTCGGCTTTCGCTTCAGCGTGGACTGGACGCCCTACCTGGTCCTCCTCCTCGCGGTGGGGGGCTGGTCCTTCCGTGCCGCCGGCGTCCAGCTGCTGCTCGCCGCCGGCTTCCTGGTCAACCTCTGGGGGGCGCTCGCCTTCCGGGGCTACACCGAGCTCGTCCGCCGCACCGGGCTCTCCTGACCATGGAGCCGGGGAAGGAGAAGCGCTGGCACACCCGCGAGGACAGCGGGCTCTTGCTGGACCGGAACCTCCGCTGGCTGCACGACGGGGAGCCCATCCTCCATCCGCGCATCGTGGCGCTCTTCGAGGAGAGCCTGGTGCCCACCGACGACGGGCGCTTCCGGCTGGAGGTGGGGAGCGACTGGGCCTACGTCACCGTGGAGGATGCGGCCTACCGGGTGACGGGGGTGGACGTGGACGGGTCGCGGGTCCTGCTTCGCCTGAGCGACCGGACGGGGGAGCCCCTCGATCCGGCGTCGCTGCAGCTCGGGCCGGACGGCGTGCTCAGCGCCCGGGTGAAGGGCGGCCGGGCCAAGGCGCGCTTCTCCAGGGCGGCGCAGGTCACGCTCGGGCTCCTCCTCGAGGAGACCCCGGAGGGGACGGTTCTCGCGCTCCCGGCGGCGCGGTACCCGGTCCTCCGCTCCTCCTAGGCCACGGCGGCATCGACGGCCGGCGCGGCCGAGGGTGGAGCCTCGACCAGCCGGGCGGCCAGGGCCTCCAGGACCTGGGGGCGCTCGCGGAGCCACTCCGCGGCCCGCTCGCGCCCCTGGGCGAAGCGTTCCCCCTCCAGGACGTAGTGGCTTCCCGCCTTCTCGATGACGCCGGCGGCCACGCCCAGGTCGAGGACCTCGCCGGCCCGGCTCACCCCCCGACCGTAGAGGACGTCGAACTCCGCCTCCTGGAAGGGGGGAGCGACCTTGTTCTTGACCACCTTGACCCGGGTGCGGCTGCCCACCACTGCCTCGCCGTCCTTGAGATTGCCCACCCGGCGAATGTCGAGGCGGACCGAGGCGTAGAACTTGAGCGCGTTGCCCCCGGTGGTGGTCTCCGGGCTCCCGAACATCACGCCGATCTTCATCCGGATCTGGTTGATGAAGAGGATGACCGTGCCCGACCGGCTCACCGCTCCGGTGAGCTTGCGCAGCGCCTGGCTCATGAGGCGGGCCTGGACGCCCATGTGCGGGTCTCCCATCTCCCCCTCGATCTCCGCCCGGGGAACGAGGGCGGCCACCGAATCGATGACGATGAGGTCCACCGCCCCGGAGCGCACCAGCTGCTCGGTGATCTCCAGCGCCTGCTCGCCGGTGTCCGGCTGGGCGACGAGGAGCTCCTGGGTGCGAACCCCGAGCCGGCGCGCGTAGCCGACGTCCAGCGCGTGCTCGGCGTCGATGAAGGCCGCCACGCCGCCCTGGGCCTGGATCTCGGCGATGGCGTGGAGGGCGAGGGTGGTCTTGCCCGAGGACTCGCTCCCGAACACCTCCACCACCCGGCCGCGGGGATAGCCGCCCACGCCCAGCGCGCGGTCGAGAGTCACCGACCCGGAGGGAATGACCGGGATGCGGGGCTGCTCGCCGTCCCCGCCGAGGTGCATCACCGCACCCTTGCCGAACTGCTTCTCGATGGCCGCCACCGCCGCGGCCACCGCCTTCAGCTTGTCGCTCACCTTGCTCATCCGCGCTCCTCGGACGCCGGCGCTCGGGCGCCGGCCGAAAGCGCGAGGCAGTGAGCAACGGGCGTGCCCGCCTCACGCCCACGAGGGACGGCGCCGCCGGTTCCGAGAACCGAGCCCCTCGCGTCCGGCACCCGGGACCAGGGCAGGCCCCCCGATGTTGGGGGCGGGAACGGAGTGGAGGGATGATCTGTTCTCCTCCCGTGCGCCTGGTGCCTCCGTCGCTGTGCGTGCTGGCCCTCTGTGCCGGGCCGGCGTCGGCGCACACGGATGCCGCCGCCACCGCCGCCGGGGCGTTGCAGGGGGGCGTCCCCCGGGTGGAGGCGACCCTGCTCTCCGGGCTGCGGCGCGTCTCGTCCGGGGAGACCTTCCCGGTGGGTGTGCTCTTGAAGATGGCGCCGGGCTGGCACGTGTACTGGCGAAACCCGGGGGAAGCGGGCCTGGCCAGCGAGGTGAGCTGGACGGCGCCCGGCCTGGACATCGGTCCCTTGCAGTGGCCGGTGCCGGCGGTGCTGCACAGCCCGGATGGCTCGATCACCAGCTACGGCTACCCGGGCGAGGTGGTGCTCTTCGCCGAGGCCCGCTCGGGAGCGCTGGCCGGCCGCGCGGTACGCCTGGCGGCGCTGGTAGACGTGCTCGTCTGCGAGGTGCAGTGCATTCCCGCCACCCTCTCGCTCGAGCGGGAGCTGGGGGTTGCCCCGGAGCCGGCCGTCGACGGCCAGGCGACCGCGCTGCTCGATGCGGCGCGGACCCGCGTTCCGGTCGACGCCCGTGCCGCCGACGTCGAGCTGGCGCCGGTCCGCCCCCCGGGGCTCGTCGCCGGCGAGGCCTTCTCCACCGAGCTCCTGGCCAGCGACGACGAGGGCCGGCCGGTGGCGTTGGCGGCGCGCGACGTCTTCATCCCGGACCGGATGGCCGGCCTCTCCTCGCTGGTCGTCGAGTCCTTGCCGCTGGCCGCGGGACGGCTGCGCGTCGCCGGGAAGCTCGCCCCCGAGGCCGCCGCCGGGCCCTTCGCGCTCCGGGGGGTGCTCCGGCTGGCCGGAGCCTCCGAGCGAGCGGTGCAGGTGGACGTGCCGCTGGGAAGCATCGCCCGGGCGGGGCGGCTCCTTCCGCAGACCAGCGCGAGGGGACCGGGCCTGGGCTGGGCGCTGGTCTTCGCCTTTCTCGGCGGCGTCGTCCTGAACCTCATGCCCTGCGTCTTCCCGGTGCTGGCGCTGAAGGCCTACGGCTTCGTGCGCACCGTCCAGGCGGGAGGCGGGCGCACCGCCGGGCACTCCCTGGCATACACGGTGGGCATCGCCGGGACGATGCTCGTCCTGGCCTCGGGGGTGCTCGTGCTCCGCGCGGCCGGACGGGCGGTGGGGTGGGGATTCCAGTTTCAGGAGCCGCTCTTCGTGGCCGGCCTGGCGTCGCTGATGGTCGCCTTCGCCCTCAATCTCTTCGGCGTCTTCCGCGTCGGGGCGGCGGGAGCAGGGCTGGGGGACGTCGTCGACGGAGCGCGCGGGGCGTGGCGAAGCGCCGGAGAGGGCGCGCTGGCGGTGGTGCTGGCCACCCCCTGCACCGCGCCGCTCCTGGGCGCCGCGCTGGGCTTCGCCTTCGCCGCCCCGGCGTGGGTGGTGATGGCGGTGTTCCTCCTCGTGGCCCTGGGTCTGGCGCTCCCCTTCTGTGCCCTGGTGCTCGTTCCAGGGCTGGCGGCGTGGCTCCCGCGCCCCGGTGCCTGGATGGAGCGGATGCGGGTCCTGCTCGGATTTGCGCTCCTCGGGACGGGGGCGTGGCTGGTCTCGGTGCTTGGCAGCCTGGCCGGGGTGCAGGGGATGGTCCGCCTGCTCGTGTTCCTTCTCGCAGTGGGGGGCGCCGCCTGGGTGGTGGGGAGCTGGCAGGACACGCGGCGATCCGGGGCCGCCGCAGCCGCCGCGGCGGTCCTGCTCGCCGGGGTGGGGGCGGCCACGTTGCGCTTCGACCTCACCACCGGCCCGCCCGCGGCCGCCGCCTGGAGCCCGGAGGCGGTGGCGGCCGAGCTGCGCGCCGGCCGTCCGGTGTTCGTCGACTTCACCGCCGACTGGTGCCTGACGTGCAAGTTCAACGAGCACACGGTGCTCTCTCGCCCGCCGGTCCTGGAGGCCGTCCGGGCCACCCGGACGCGGGTGCTCGTCGCGGACTGGACGCGTCCCGACCCGCGCATCGCGGTGGAGCTGGCCGCGCGGGGCCGGGCGGGCATCCCGCTGTATTTGGTATTTAGCCCGCACCGTCCGGGCGCGCCGGAGGTGCTCCCGGAGTTGCTCACCGAGGGCCGCGTGGTGGACGCTCTGCAGCGCGCAACCCGGGAGATGTCCGCGGGTCTTTCACCCGTGCCACCCACGACCGAGGAAGCCCGCCCATGAAGCGCACCCTGTCCGTCCTCGCCGCAGTGAGCTCTCTCCTCTGGGCCCTTCCCGCCGCCGCCGCCCCGGCGGAGGTGGGCCAGCCCGCTCCCGGCTTCGCGCTCAAGGACGAATCGGGGGCGCAGCATTCGCTCGCCCAGTACCGGGGCAAGGTGGTGGTGCTGGAATGGACGAATCCGGAGTGCCCCTTCGTGCAGCGCCACTACGCGTCGAGGACGATGCAGAAGACGCTGGCCGCGCTGGGAGGGAAGCCCCTGGTGTGGCTGGCCATCGACTCGACCTCCACGAACACCCCGGAGAAGTCGTCGGCCTGGAAGAAGGAGCAAGGCTTCGGATACCCCGTCCTGCAAGACCCGAGCGGCGCGGTGGGGCACGCCTACGGGGCGAAGACGACGCCGCACATGTTCGTCATCGACGAGCAGGGTGTGATCCGCTACGCGGGGGCCATCGACGACGATCCGCGGGGGCGGAGCTCCGCGCCCACCAACTACGTCCGCCAGGCGGTGGAGGCGGTGGAGACGGGCAAGGCCGTGCCGGCGACGACCAGCGTGCCGTACGGGTGCTCGGTGAAATACAAGGGCAACGGCTGAGAACGGGTCACCGTGCCCCGTAGAGAGGACGGGCACCCGGATTGGCACCACCGCTGGTGGCGCCCCTCGGAGACGGGAGGACGGCGATGCAGGCGGGTGCCAGCGGACCCGAGCCTTTCGGAGGGTGCTCCGCTCCCGCACACCGACCCGGACCCACAGCTGCGCATCCGCGCGACCCGCGGCCGGCGTTCCCCGCACGGATCGTTCCTCGACCCAGTCGGCGGCTTGGCTATGATTCAGGAGTGGTACCCCAACGGCTGCGCGGCGATCTCACCTTCCTCCTCCTCGGGTTCGTCTGTGCTGCGCTTCCGGCGTGCAGCTGCTCGGGCACCATGGGCGCCCAGTGCTCCCATGACTCGGACTGCGGCCCGGGTGGAAGCTGCATCGGCACGGTTTGCTCCAAGCTGCCTCAGTGCTCCCGCTCTGCCGATTGCAGCTCGGGGAGCAGCTGCATCGCCGGCAACTGCACCGTGGTGGGGAACACCTGCAGCTCCAACAGGGACTGTGCCGCCGGAGCGAGCTGCAGCACACACCAGATCTGTGCCCCGCCGAGCTGCACCAGCGCCATCGACTGTGGCCTGCAACAGGTTTGCATCGCCGGCTCTTGCGCCCCGGTGGGAACGCCGCCGCCACAGTGCGATGCCGGCGCCACCTGCACCTTCCCGCCTCCGGCGCAGGACGCCGGGACGTCGTGCGTCAACCTCCAGTGCGCCCAGGTGGCCTGTGCCGATGGAGGGACGACCACCGTCACCGGCCAGGTCTTCGACCCCAGCGGACAGGTGCCGCTCTACAATGCGCTGGTCTACGTCCCCAACGGCCAGGTGCAACCCTTCGTCCCCGGCGTCACCTGTGACCGCTGCGGGAGCATGACCACCGGAGACCCGCTGGTCATCGCCCTCACCGATGCCACCGGGAGCTTCACCCTGCAGAACGTCCCGGCCGGCACCGGGTTTCCACTGGTGATGCAGATCGGGAAGTGGCGACGCCAGGTCGACATCCCCGCGGTCGCCGCCTGCTCGGTCACCGCCCTGACCGACGTCAACCAGCAGCGCCTTCCCCGCAACCACACCGAGGGGGACATCCCCCAGTTCGCCATCGCCACCGGCTCGGCGGACCCCTTCGAGTGCCTCCTCCTCAAGATGGGCATCGACACCGCCGAGTTCACCCGGCCCGATGCCGGCGGCCGGGTCCACATGTACGTCACCCCCCAGGGGAACCCACCCCCGCTGCAGCTCGTCGGCGGGAGCCCGCCCGCCGCCAGCCTCTGGTCCGACGCCGGCACGCTCGCCCAGTACGACGTGGTCCTCCTCCCCTGCGAAGGGAGCGAGTACCGGAAGCCCGACGCAGGCATCCAGAACCTCGGCGACTACACCGCCGCGGGAGGCCGGCTCTTCGTGACCCACTACAGCTACGTGTGGACCGCCTTCAACGCGCCGTTCAACACCGTGGCCAACTGGGTTCCCGATCCGAGCCAGTTGCACAACCCGCCCGATCCCTTCTCGGGCATCGTCGACACCTCCTTCCCCAAGGGCCTCGCCTTCCAGGACTGGCTCTCCAACGTCGGGGCGCTCACCGGTCCGAACCTGCTCATCCATGAGCCCCGCGATGACGTGGGACCGGTGAACCTCGACGCCGGCACCCGGTGGATCTACGGGCCGAACCCGAACAACACCGTCACCCCGGTCACCACCCAGCACCTGACCTTCAACACCCCGATCAACCCCCCGCCCCAGCCCGACGGGGGCCCGGGCCTGCAGTGCGGCCGCGTCGTGTTCAGCGACTTCCACGTCACCGCCTCCGGCCTCGCGGACAACGCGGGCATCTTCCCCACCTCCTGCAAGCCCGGGGTCATGTCTGCGCAGGAGAAGGCGCTGGTCTTCATGCTCTTCGACGTCTCCTCTTGCGTGCAGAGCGACGAGGTGGCGCCCACGGTATGCCCCGGCCTCGGGCAGAGCTGTTCACCGACCCAATCCTGCTGCAGCGGGCTCACCTGCCTCGGCGGGTCGTTCGCCCCGTGCGCTGCCGGCGAAAGCTGCACCTGTATCGTCCCGATCAACTGATGCGCTCGCCCCTTCGTTCGCCGTCGTTCTTCGCTCGTGGTGTCTGGATTGGCGCCCTGCTCCTGACCGCGGGCTGCCAGGTGTACGACTTCGAGCCGGTCGACCCGGTGACCCTGGAGCAGACGACCGTCACCCTCACCGTCAAGGCCACGCCCCTCAAGCCCAACCTCATGCTGGTCATCGATCGCTCGGGCTCGATGGGGCTCCCCTTCGACCCCACCGGCCCGACGTGCGGCGCCTGCGGCCAGGTGGGTCAGCCGCCGTGCGACGACACCACCTGTCCGTCCCGCTGGGCCACGCTCAGCTCCACCATGTCCGCGTTCCTCTCGGCCAATGCCACCGTGGCCCGCATGGGTGTGGCCTTCTTCCCCCAGCTGTCCGGTGCCGCCATCGCCGACCCCACCAGCGGCAACCCGAGCAATTTCTGCAGCGTCACCACCAGCGTCGACGTTCCCATCGTCGATTCGGACGACGACGCGCAGCTCCAGACCGACGCGCAGGCGGTGGACTTCGCCATTCGCAAGGTGGGAGCCACCGCGTCTCCGCTGGCCGGCGGGCTGGGCGGGGGCACGCCCACCGGAGACAGTCTGACCTTCATCGCCCAGCACGCGAACTTCGGAACCACGGCTTCGCGGCAGAGCTTCCTCCTGCTTCTCACTGACGGATTGCCCAACTGCAATCCCGCCTCCGGTCTCGACGCCAGGGTGAATCCTGCGGCCTGCGACTGCACGGACGGCCCCACGTCCTCGGCCTGCAGCTTCTTCCCCACGCTCGATTGCAACGACTTCAACGAAACGGCGCGGAAGACCTCCGACATTCGCGCCGCCGGCATCCGGACCATCGTCATCGGTTACGGGGACGTCTTCGGTCCCACCGCCCAGAACTCGCTCCAGCAGATCGCTCTGGCCGGCGACTTCCAGCGCCGGTGCAATGCCGATGGGTCGGAATGCAACCCGTCGGACACGGCCTGCTTCCAGGAGAGCAACCCCACCGTCTGCGACGAGCAGTTCTTCCGCGTGACCTCGCAGGACCAGCTCAGCGGCGCCCTCAAGGCGGTGA
>Ga0335085_10007260_pt1 | contig 17266 bp, 17 predicted proteins | sample Lox_Sample_45_FD_206712 | JGI IMG/M metagenome (GOLD analysis project Ga0335085, IMG submission 206712) | Soil microbial communities from Loxahatchee National Wildlife Refuge, Florida, United States - Lox_Sample_4.5 | ecosystem: Environmental > Terrestrial > Soil > Wetlands | place: USA...
GGTTCTCATGTACTTCAGCGCGTTTTGGCTTGAAGGACGAGGGAATTAAATGCTAGAGGGATGGACGTTTTTCGATAAAGTCATGCTCCTTTTCCTGGGTATGAGCATCATCGTTGCAACTTGGAGCTACTGCTACACCCACCCGCGCAAGAAGCAGAAATAAGTCTCGCCTGCTGCATTCCCTTTCTCTGTCTTGACACTTCGCTGAAGCTGGCCTAGCCTGTTCGTCGGGCAGGGCTACTTCAAAATGTCACTTCCGGCTGTAACCTTTACCATCCTTCCCGTGTCTCACAAAGAGAAGCGCAAGGTTTCATCTGCAACTACACGGGAGAGGACGAAGCTGATGGGACTCACCTACATCAAAGCCACGGTTATTAATCCTGCAGATCGATCGAAGCGATTGAAGGTTGAATTCCTTGTTGATTCCGGCGCCATGTACAGCGTGGTTCCCAAGCCCATCCTGAGGAAGCTGGGAATCAAGCCGCATGAAACCAAAACATTTACGCTGGCCGACGGCACGGATATTACCCGCAAGGTTGGCAATGCCCTATTCGCGTTGGACCACTCTGAGAGGGCTTCACCTATCATCTTCGGCGAAAAAGGCGACACGCCTCTGCTCGGCATGGTTTCGCTGGAAGCGCTGGGCTACGTTCTCGACCCGCTCCGCCGCGAACTGCGCCCGCTGCCGATGGTGTTGGGGTAGGAAGGTTCGAGTCCTGCTCGGGGAGCCGACCTGTTCACCCTTTCTTGCTCCGCATGTAGGTGAAGCCCGCGAGTCCCAGCGCAATGACCCACCAGACGCCGAGCCCGGTCAGCGCCAGCTCGTCGGACAACCCTTTCTGAAAGTCGTCGTACCGCTGCATTATGAACATCGAGACATCTGCTGCGCCTCCGAGGAAGAGGAGCAGGGCCAGACCGTACATCATTCGGATCATCTTATCGCTCATCATGTGCCTCCATGTGGCCCATCTTACCCATCCTTCCGGTAGGTTTCAAACGTCGCCACGGTGATTGAATAAGCCTTACGGCAGCCCCCGCATCTGAGCTTGACGGAATCGGTCATGACGTCGATGGCGCTCACCCGCAGCTCGCCGGGATGCTCGGCGGCGCAGGCGCTCAGGTCGCCGGTCGCCTCCCGTTCGGGGCCGCCCGCCTCGGCCGCACGAGTCAGCAGCGCCCGCACGGTGAAGCGGTGCCGCATGTGGCAGTTGACGCATTCCACCACGACCCGGTCCGGCGGCGTCAGCGCTTTGAAACTCAGGGACAGGGGATGGGCCGAAAAACACTGCTGGGCGAAGGCGCCGCTTTTGAACGTGGGCATCAGACGTTGGTCTCGATGCCGGACGAGGTCTTGTTCAGCACGGTGGCGGCCGCCCGCGAGAGTTCCGCGTCGGTGTCGTGGTTCAGCGCGTAAATCCGGAACTGGATCAGGCGCGTCGGGAGCAGATCCAGGAATTCCTCCAGCGGCTCCGTGGAGACGGTTTGCGTGCTCGAATCATAGACGTACAGCGGGATGCCGCGCGTGTCCTTGGGGTCTGGCCGCGGGTCCAGCGGCGCCATGTCCACGCGAAAGGGCACCTTCTGCAAATGCCCGGGCAGCTCCTTGCGGATCTGCTTCTCGAATTGCTCCCGGCCGGGAAAATCCATGCCGCGCGCCTGCCCCTTGTCTTTCAGGATGGTCGGGTAGGCCATCTTCCATTTGACGTTCCGGCCGAGAATATGCGCCCACTCGTCGCCGAGCTGCCGCTGCTTCGGATTCCGGGACTTGCCCCAGCCGCGGACCTCCTCGAGCAGGGACCAGTCGGTCAGGCCCAGGTACTGCTCCATCTTCTTGCGCGGGTCGTCCGGAAAGATGAGCTGCATGGTGTCGCCGAAGATCTCCCGCAAGTGGATGTCGATGGCCCGCGTCGTCCGGTGGTAGTAGACGTTCGAGTACAGGTACATCCGCGTGTTCAGGAACATCTGCAGCGCGGGCAGGCCGGTCTTGTGGATGGTGAAGCCCTTCTCGGTGATCATCGTGTAGTGGATGAGCCGGCTGAGATCCACGGGGCCGACGGCGACGCCGCACATGTAGGAGTCGCGGAGGACGTAATCCAGGTTGTCCCCCGTGTAGCTGCCGGAGATGATCGGCTGGAGAAAGTTCAGCCACCGCGGCATCCGCGACAGGTCCTTGCCTTTGTCCTTGAGGATCAGATGCGCGACCTGATCGGGATCCAGTTCCTCCCCTCTGGCGAAGGCGCCGGACGGGCTCCGCCGGATCTTCCGGATGATCGGGCCGAGGTGCTCGCGGATGATGATCTGTCCGAGCTTCTCGTGGGTCAGGTGAAACTGATCGAGGAAGTTCTCATCGAAGAAATGGCAAAACGGACCGTGGCCGATGTCGTGGACGAGCGCGGTGACCCGGAGCAGCTCTTCGATGTAGTTGGCGGACGGAGCGTCCGGCACGGCCTTCTGTAAAAAGGGATAGAGATGCCGGGCGAACCGCCCGGCGACATGCATGGCGCCGAGCGAGTGGACGAACCGGCTGTGCTCGGCCGACGGGTAGACCCACCGGGCGCTCTGGAGCTGGAAGATGTACCGGAGCCGCTGGGCCCAGGGTGAATCGATGAGGTCTTTCTCGGTGGTTTCCGGCGGCTCGCTGCGCGCGGCGCTCTTTGCGGGGGCGGCAAAGGGGACGGTGAACGTGATGTATTCGTGGATCGGATCGGCGATCAGCGCCGAGCCATCGTAGTGGGATTTGCCGAGGGAGGGGAGGGACATCACAGGAAAAATCTAACACGAAGGGGGCGGGGGCGCAACAGGCACGTTCCGATGCGCGCGCGCGTGGTGTTCACGAAACCGGACGATCGTCTGGTAGAGGAGGAGGTACCCCAGGGCCGCCGCGAGCACTCCCAGCAGCACATGGCCCAGGACGAAGGGGACGACATAGGGTCGGAATTGTGTCCACAACAGCCGAACCTGATCCCACAGCATGAGCGAGTTGAAATACGGCCAATCAATTTGCGGCTGCGGGCCGACGGGGTCCAAGAGCAGGCCCACCCACATGCTGCCGGCGATGATCGGCAGGAAAGTCCAGGGATTGTTGACCAAGTTGCCCGCCATCACGGCCAGGAAATTCAACCGGAAGGCCCAGGCGAGGAAGAACGCGCTGACGGTGTGAAGGCCGTAGCTCGGAGAGAAGGCGATCAAGACCCCCACGGCGAAAGCCATGGCGGTGCGTTGGGGCGAATCCCCCAGGTGGAGGATCTGGCGGAGCTTCTCCTTGATGGCGGTCAGGGGGATCATCCCAGGCGGTGCTCGTAGCCTGTTGCGGTCAGCGGGCGAACGGAACCATCGGCGTCGATGATGCGGAGGCCCCGGCGGGCCGGCGTAATGCTCCCAATGAGGGTCGCCCGCAGCAGTCCGCGGCGGATGAGCGTCTCGACGCGCGGGACGTTGGCCGGCGGCACGGTGAAAAGGAGTTCGTAGTCTTCCCCTCCGCTGAGCGCGTACGCGAGGGGATCGCGCCGTCGGGCTCGTGCGTAGGCGATGAGCGGCGCGGACAGGGGAATCCGCCGGGTGTCGATCAGGCACCCGACCCTGCTCTCCTCGCAGATGTGGCGCACATCGCCGGCCAGGCCGTCCGAGAGGTCGATGGCCGCGCCGGCCAGATGGGCGTCCGCCAGGCGTCTGGCGTCGCGCAGGCGCGCCGTCGGCGACAGATGGCGTCCGGTCAGATACGCCGCGGCGCGGGCGTTCGTCCCGCGCCCGCGGCGGCCTGCCGTGCGCGCACGGAGAATGTCCAGCCCGGCCTGCGCGTCGCCCAACGTGCCGGTCACGTACAGACGGTCGCCGGCATGAGCCGTGGAGCGCCGGAGCACGGCTCCCGGCGCGGCCTCTCCCAGAACGGCCACGCTCAGGAAGAGACCGGTGCGGGACGCGGAGGTGTCTCCGCCGACGACGGCCGCGTCCGCCGGTCGGCATGCGGCCGCGATGCCGGCGTAGAGGGCCAGGATGTCACGAGGGGTCTGGCGCGGGGTGAGGGCCAAGGCGACCAGGACGAACCGCGGGGTGCCTCCCATCGCCGCGATGTCGCTGAGGTTGGCCATGGCGGCCTTGTAGCCGAGTTGCCGGTAGGTCGTATAGGCCAGGTCGAAGTGGACGCGCTCGGCCAGCACATCGGTGGTGGCCAGCAGGAGCCGGCCGGGCTGTGTCTGCAGGACGGCGGCATCGTCGCCGATGCCGGTGAGGATCGCGCGCCGCACGGCACGCGGAATCCGCGTTGCGTTCCGGAGCCGCTGGATCAGTTCGAACTCGCCGATCCGGCGCCGTCGCATCAGAGCTGTCTGGAGGAAGCGGCGGCGACGGGTCGGCGGCTCATCGACGGGCGGCGTCCCGGCGCGTCCGTCTTGGCGTGCGCGCCGCGGGGGGCCGGCATGCGGCGCAGGGCCGATGCGAGCACGTCATCCATCGTTTCGGCGAAGATGAACGTCATCTCCTTGAGGAGATGCTTGGGGATGTCCGCGAGGTCCTTCTGATTTCTCTTGGGCAGGATCACCTTGAAGATGCCGACCCGCTTGGCCGCCAGAATCTTCTCCTTGAGCCCGCCGATCTCCAGGACCCGCCCCCGCAGCGTGACCTCGCCGGTCATGGCCAGATCGTGGCGCACCGGCCGGCCGGTGAAGGCGGACGTGAGCGCGGTGGCCATGGTGATGCCGGCGGACGGCCCGTCTTTCGGGATCGCCCCGGCCGGGACATGGATGTGGACGTCGTGCCGGGCGAAGACGTCGGGCTTGAGGCCGAGCTGGCGCGCACGCGCCCGGACGTAGCTGAGCGCGGCATGGGCCGATTCCTTCATGACGTCGCCCAGGTGGCCGGTCAGCGTCAGCGCGCCTTTGCCTTTCATGATCGTCGCTTCGATGTGGATGATGTCCCCGCCGACCTCGGTCCAGGCCAGCCCGGTGGCCACGCCGATGAGATCCTTCTTCTCTTCGCTTTCCTTGTGGTGCCGGGGCACGCCGAGGTACTTGGGGATGGCCGTCGGCGTGATGGCGTAGAGCCGCTCCTCGCCTTCCGCGATCTTCTTCACGACCTTGCGCATCACGTTGGCGATCTCGCGCTCGAGGTTCCGGACGCCGGCCTCGCGCGTATAGTCGGCGACGATCCGGTGAAGCGCCCGATCGGAGAACGTGATCTGCTTGTCGGTGATGCCGTGCTCGGTCAGCTGGCGGGGAATCAGGAACCGCTTGGCGATGCCGATTTTTTCCTCCTCGGAGTAGCCGGGAATCTCGATGATCTCCATGCGGTCCCGCAGGGCCGAGAGGATCGGGTCCATGAGATTGGCCGTGGTGATGAACATGACCTCGGAGAGATCGAACGGCACGCCGAGGTAATGGTCGCTGAAGGCCGCGTTCTGTTCCGGATCCAGGACCTCCAGCAGGGCGGCCGACGGATCGCCGCGGAAATCCGCGCCGACCTTGTCGACCTCGTCCATCATGAACACCGGGTTGCCGGTGCCCGCCTGCTTGATGCCCTGGATGATGCGGCCGGGCAGGGCGCCCACGTAGGTCCGGCGATGGCCGCGGATCTCGGCTTCGTCGCGGATGCCGCCGAGCGAAATCCGGACGAACTCCCGGCCCAGCGCCCGCGCGATGGATTTGCCCAGTGAGGTCTTGCCCACGCCGGGCGGGCCGACGAAGCAGAGGATCGGGCCCTTCATCTTCTCCTTCATTTTGCGGACGGCGAGATATTCGAGAATCCGCTCCTTCACCTTTTCCAGGTCGTAATGATCCTCGTTGAGGACCTTGGCGGCGGCCTTGATGTCGAGGGTGTCTTTCGTCTTCTTGCTCCAGGGCAGTTCCACCAGCCATTCGAGATAGGTCCGGACCGTCGCCGCTTCCGCGGTGTCCGGATGCATCTTTTCGAGGCGTTTGAGCTGCTTTTCGGCCTCCTTGAGGACCTTCTCGGGCATCTTGGCGTCTTTGATGTTCTTCCGGAACTCGGCCACCTCTTCGGCGCGCTCGTCCAGTTCGCCCAGCTCCTTCTGGATGGCCTTCAATTGTTCGCGGAGGAAGTATTCGCGCTGGGTCTTGTCCATCTCGCCCTTGGCTTCGGCCTGGATCTTCTGTTGCATCGAGAGGACTTCGATCTCCGCGCCCAGCAGCTCGCTGGCGCGACGGAGCCGGACCACGGGATCGTGGATTTCCAGCACTTCCTGGGTGGCGTCCACCTTGAGCCCCAGGTTCGACACGGTCATGTCGGCGAGCCGGCCGGGGTCCTGGAGATTCTCGATGACGACCATCACGTCCGGCATCAGGATCTTGCCGAGGCTGACGAGGCGTTCGAGTTGCTCCTTCACGGTCCGCATCAGGGCCTCGCCCTCGAGGGACTGGCCCGGCAGTTGGGCCTCGGGGATCTGCGCGAGGCGGACTTCCAGGTAGGGCTCGGTCTGGACGAATTCCTCGATGCGGGCCTTGGCGAGGCCCTGGACGAGGATTTTGATGCGGTCGTCGGGGAGCTTGAGCATCCGCATCACCATGCCCACCGTCCCGACGGAGTAGATGTCCTCCGGCTTGGGAGTCTCGACTTCCAGCGACCGCTGGGCGGCCAGCATGATGATCCGGTTGCCGGCCAGCGCCGCCTCGATGGCCTTGATCGACATCTCCCGGCCCACGAAGAGGGGCAGCACCATGTAGGGGAACACGACGATGTCGCGGATCGGCAGGAGCGGAAGGCGATCGGGTATCTCCGCCGGCGATGAGTCGCGCTGAGCCTGCTCGGCCATGGATGCCCTTTCCTAGAAGGTGAGCCCTTTGAGATAGCGGGCGAAGCGGTCCCCCAGTTCGGGGTTCTTCAAGCCGAAGGCGACGGTCGCCTTGAGGAAGCCGAGCTTGTCGCCGGCGTCGTGCCGGGTGCCGTTCACCAGGCACGCGTGCATCGGGGCAGACTGCGCCATGATGCGCAAGGCGTCCGTCAGCTGGATTTCCTGATTCTTGCCGGGAGAAGTTTTCTCCAGGACGGGAAAGATCGACGGCGGCAGGATGTAACGACCGATCACCGCCAGCCGCGACGGCGCTTCCTTCGGGGCCGGCTTCTCGATCAGGTCGGTGACCCGGAACAGCCCGGACCGGACCGGTTGGGGATCAATGATGCCGTAGTGGGGCACCTCGTCCGGCGCGACTTCCTGGACGCCCAGGATGGGCGTGTGGAGGTCTTCATAGAGCTCGATCAGTTGGCCGATCGCCGGGACGGGCGCGTCGATGACTTCGTCGCCGAGCAGGACGGCGAATGGCTCGTCGCCGATGAGATGCTGCACGCAGAGAATGGCGTCTCCCAGCCCGCGGGCCTGGCGCTGGCGGACGTAGCAGAAGTTGGCAATCTCCGAAATCCGCCTGATTTCATTGAGCAGGCGCTCCTTTCCGCTGTCCTTGAGGGCTTTTTCGAGCTCAGACGGCAAATCGTCAAAATGGTCTTCGATGGCCCGCTTGTCCCGTCCCGTGACGATGATGATGTCCCGAATGCCGGCCGCCACCGCTTCCTCCACGGCGTACTGGATCAGGGGCTTGTCGACCAGCGGCAGCATTTCCTTGGGAGAGGCTTTGGTGGCGGGAAGGAAGCGGGTTCCGAGGCCAGCGGCGGGAATGATGGCCTTGGAAACCTTTCGAGAAGCCATAACGCCCTGATTCTACGGGCGGTTCCGGGCAAAGTCAAGCCGAGGCCGGAGCCTTCGCGCCGCCTTTTTCCCTTTACTTGTCGAGGGGCAATCTGTAGAATTTCCCCTGTTTTTTGAGTTGGTTTCATCATGTCTGCGGTGTGCCGCCCGATGCGGTCAGGGCACCGGAAAGGGGAGCAAGGGGCGGTGCGCGTTTCCCGCACGAAAGGCTCGCACCTTCCCTGGCAAACGGCGGATGGTCGGGCGCTGAGGAAAGTCGGGACTGCACGTCAAGTGACCATCATCCTGGCCTACTGGGTCTTGCTGTTAGGGGGGCTGATCTGGGTTCTCGGCCCGGAGGTCGGCTTGACGCAAGAGGTGGGCCAGCGCATCAATTCCATCGCCATTCAGGGGAACAAACGAATCGAGATTCCGGCCATTCGAAGCCGGCTGACGCTGAAAGAGGGCGAGACGTTCACGGCGGAACGGATCCGGCAACAGATTCGCGTCTTGTACCAGATGGGGTATTTCGAAGACGTCCGCGTGGAAACCGAACCCAAGGCCGGCGGGGTGGCGGTGATCTTTATCGTGACGGAGAAGCCCTTCGTGACGGAGATCCTGTTCGACGGCAACGACAACCTCAAGGACGAGAAGCTCACCGAGAAGCTGACGGTCCGCCCCCAGTCATTCCTGGACCAGCAACAGATCAAAGACAGCGTCGAGCGGCTCCGGCAGCTCTACGAGGACGAAGGGTACTTCAGCGCCAGGCTGATGCCGATCGTCAAGTCCCTGGGCGGGGAGCGAAAGTCGCTGACCTTTTTCATCGAGGAGGGTCCCAAGGCGCGCATCAAGACCGTTGCCTTCGACGCCGCCGCGGCGATTCCGGCGAAAAAGCTCAAGAAGCTGTTGGTGACGCGGGAGTATTTCTGGCTGACCTCCTGGTACGACGATTCCGGCGTGTACAAGAAGGAAGAACTGGACAACGACGTGGAGCGGATCCGCCAGAAGTATTTCGACGAAGGGTATCTCGAGGTCAAGCTCGGCAAGCCCGTGGTCGATTTGAGCGCCGACAAGAAGTGGTTCACGGTGCGATTCCCCATCGTCGAAGGGCCGCAATTCAGATTTTCGAGGATCGGCTACAAAGGGCAGACCATTTTCTCCGAAGCCGAACTTCGGAGCGGGAGCAAGCTGAAGGAAGGCGGCGTTGTCCGGATGGACGAGGTCCGGGACGATATCACGCGCGCGACGGACCTCTACGGCTCGAAGGGCTTCGCGTTCTCGGACATCAACCCTCTGATCCAGCCGGACCCCGAGACCAAGACCGCGATGGTCACGTTCGAGGTAAAAGAGGGCGCGTTGATCCGCGTCCGCAACATCAACATCTCCGGCAACGACAAGACCCGCGATAAGGTGATCCGGCGGGAGCTGCGGGTCAACGAAGCCGAACTGATCGATACCGCCGCCATGAAATTGAGCTTTAAACGGCTCAATAACATGAATTATTTCGAAACCGTTGAAATCGTCCCGAAGCAGATCGATACGAGCACGGTCGACCTGGACGTGAAAGTCAAGGAGAAGTCCACCGGCACCTTCAGCGTCGGCGGCGGGTTCAGTTCGCTCGACAAGCTGGGCCTGGTGGCCGACATCACGGAGGGCAATCTGTTCGGCCGCGGCCAGCTGCTGAAGATCCGCGGCCAGCTCGGCCAGCGGCGGACATCGGGGGTGGTCACGTTCCGGGAACCCTACCTGTTCGACGAGGCGATATCGGCCCAAGCCGACGTCTTCGCCCGCCAGACGTTCTATACCAGTTACTTTGAAAGACGGCAGGGCGCCGATCTCGTGTTCTCGAGATGGTTTTCGGAAAAACTGAGCGGGAGCGCCACCTACCTCTACGAGAAGCTCGAGTATTCCAACGACCTCGCCGGCCAGCTCTTTCTCGGCGGCGGCGGCATAACGAACACACCCGTGGATCAGCTGCCCGTGCTGGTTCAGGAGCAGCTCGGCACGTCCAAAACGAGCGCGGTCATCCTCGGCGGGGCCTTCGATACGCGGGACGTCTATGTCGATCCCAAGGAGGGAGGCCGACACAGCCTGAACGTGGAGCTCGCGGGGGGGCCGTTGGGCGCGACCAACGATTTCTACAAGATCCAGGGCGACACGGCGTGGTATTTCCCGGCGGGCTGGGGCACCGTCTTCGCGCCGCGCGCACGGGTCGGATACGCCCGTGCCTATGAGGCGGGCAGTCAGGTGCCGGTCGGCGACCGGTTCTTTGTCGGCGGCATCCAGACCATGCGGGGATTCCAATTTGGTCTCGCCGGCCCGGTGGCTTCGGATCTAAGCCCACTCGGGGGGCCCAAGCAACTCATCTTCAATTTCGACTACATCTTTCCGGTGGTCACCGAGCTGAAGGTCAAGGGGGTTCTGTTCTTCGACTATGGAAAAGGGTTCGATGATGGGGAGCCGTGGAGCTTGGACCTGCGCTCGGCGGCCGGCCTCGAAGGCCGGTGGATCTCGCCGTTCGGGCCGCTGCGGGTGGCCTACGGATTCAACCTCTCCCCGCGACCGGGCGAACGGCAGGGGGTGTTCGAATTTGCAGTCGGCTCGCTCTTTTAACGGGACAGTCGTGTACACTGGAGCAGAAAGGAAGATCGACATGAAAAACGGAATCAAGATGCTGGGCGTCGTGCTGGCGGCCCTCCTGGCGGTTGCGGCGCCGGTGTGGGCGGAAACGAAGATCGGCGTGGTCGAGCCGCAAAAAGTCCTGGACGGGACCAAGGCCGGCAAGAAGATCAAGGACTCGCTGCAGGACTACGTCAAGGCCCGCCAGAAGGTCATCGATATGGAGGAAGAGGATCTCAAGAAGATGGAAGAAGAGCTGGTCAAGCAGGGCGCCGTGTTGAGCCCCGATGCCAAGAAGGACAAGGAGGAGAAGTTCCGCCAGAAGATGGCGGAGTATCAGCGGAAGGTCCAGCAACTGAACCAGGAGGTCCAGGTCAAGAAGAAAGAGACGCTGGACGAATTCAATAAGAGCCTTGAGCAGGTGCTCCGGGGGATCGCCGACAGGGAGAAAATCAGCCTCATCGTGGAGAAGGGGGACAGCGGCGCCGGCGCGCTGGTCATCTACAGCCATCCCTCGCTTGACCTCACGGACCGCGTCATCAAGGACTTGGACGCGAAGGGGGGCAAGTGAGCGAAAGCGGCGGTCGGGGGCTGTGTCTGGACGTGACCGAGATTCAGGCGATTCTGCCGCATCGGTATCCGTTCCTTCTGGTGGACCGCATCGAGGCTTTGGAGGTCGGCAAGCGGGTGGTCGGCATCAAGAACGTGACGATCAACGAACCGTTCTTTCAGGGCCATTTCCCCGGCCGGCCCATCATGCCGGGGGTCCTCATCATCGAGGCCATGGCGCAGGTGGGCGGGGTGCTTGCCTTCAAGTCCGCGAAAGAAGGGAGCGCCAAGCTCGTGTACTTCATGGGCATCGAGAAAGCCAAGTTCAGAAAGCCGGTGACACCGGGAGACCGCCTGCGGTTTGTCGTGGATGTGCTGCGTGCCCGACATCCCTATTGGAAGATGCGCGGGGAGGCGTTCGTGGACGACACGCTCGTCTGCGAGGCGGAGTTGATGGCGATGATCACGGACGGCGCACCGGCGCCGGAGGCCGAGCAGTGAGCCCCCAGGTGCATCCGACGGCCATCGTGCATCCCAAGGCCGAACTGGCCGACGGCGTGACGGTGGGGCCCTATGCCGTGATCGGGGAGCACGTCCGCATCGGACGGGGAACGCGGATCGACTCGCATGTCGTCATCGAAGGGTGGACGGAGGTGGGGGAGGAATGCCAGGTCCATTCCTTCGTCTCGCTCGGCGCGCCGCCCCAGCATTTGAAATACAACGGTGAGGAGACGCGCGTCCGGATCGGCCACCACAACATTCTCCGGGAATACGTGACCGTCAACCGCGCGACGGCCTTCGGCGGCGGCGTGACGAGTCTGGGCGATCACAACGTGCTGATGGCCTACGTGCATATCGCCCACGACTGCCTCGTCGGCAACCACGTGGTCATGGCGAACGCCGCCACGCTGGCCGGCCATATCACGATCGGCGACCATGCCATCGTGGGAGGGCTGGTCGGCATCCACCAGTTCGTGCGGATCGGCTCCTACAGCATGATCGGCGGCTGTTCAGCGGTCGGGATGGACGTCCCGCCCTTCATGCGGGCGGCCGGCGGGTACCGCGCCCGGCTGTTCGGGGTCAACACCATCGGGTTGAAACGCCACGGATTTGCCGATGATTGCATCCGGCGGCTCAAAAAGATTTACCTGATGTTGTTCCGGTCCGAGGATCGACTGGCCGAAGCGGCCAAGAAAGTCCGCAACGAGTTCGGCGAGCACCCGGAGGTCCGGGACCTGCTGGCGTTTCTCGACGGCACGAAGCGGGGTATCTGCAAAGGATCGGATGAACGCGAGGAGGAGTGAAGGAACGCGGGCTCCGGACGCGCGGACGGAGTGGATCGGCTTGATCGCCGGCAACGGCCGCTTTCCGCTTCTGTTCGCCGAGAACGCGAAACGGCTCGGGTACCGTGTTTCGGCGGTGGCGTTGAACGGCGAGGCCGATCCCGCGCTCGCGCGGGTGGTGGACCGGATCCACTGGGTCGCGCTGGGCCAGTTGGGCAAGCTCATCAAGGCGTTCAAGCAGGACGGCGTGGGCCAGGCCGTGATGGTCGGCGGCGTCAAAAAGACGCATCTCTTCTCGGACGTCAAGCCCGATCTCCGCTCGCTCGCGCTGCTGCGCCGCGTGACCGTGCCCAAGGACGATGCGCTGTTGCGCGCCATTGCGGCCGAACTGGAGGAGGAGGGCATCCGGATCCGGGAGTCCACGTTCGGCCTGGAGGGGTTGCTGGTGGAGGAAGGGACTCTCACGCGGCGCGGGCCGACCAGGAAAGAGTGGCGCGATATCGAATTCGGCTGGGAGATGGCCGAGGCTGTCGGCCGGCTCGATATCGGTCAATGTGTCGTGGTGAAGGACCGCGTGGTGGTGGCGGTGGAGGCGGTCGAAGGGTCCGACGAAGCGATCCGGCGTGGCGGCAAACTGGCGCGCGGGGGCGCCGTGGTAGTGAAGCGGTTCAAGCCTCAGCAGGACCGGCGCTTCGATCTGCCGGCGGTCGGACCGGGGACCGTCCAGGCCATGATCGAGAGCGGCGCCGCCGTGCTGGCGATCGAAGCGGGGAAAGCGGTATTGCTGGATCGGGACGAGGCGATGAAGGCCGCCGATGAGGCGGGCATTGCGATCGTGGGACGGGCGAAATGACGGATGTGCGCGTCGGCGTCATCGGAGTCGGATCGCTCGGGCAGCACCACGCCCGGGTCTATGCCGAGCTGGCCGGGGCGCGGTTGGTCGGCGTGGCGGATGTGGCCGAGGCGCGGGCCGCCGAGGTCGCCGCCCGGCATAGCTGCCGCGCGGCAGCGGATTACCGGGCGCTTATCGGAGAGGTGGACGCCGTCAGCGTGGCGGTGCCGACGCCCCTGCATCACGAGATCGCGCGGGCTTGTCTCGAGGCGGGCCTCCATGTCCTGGTGGAGAAGCCGCTGGCGGCGACGGTGGAGCAGGCGCGCGATCTGGTGGCTGTTGCGGCACGCCGGAATGTGACGCTGCAGGTGGGGCACATCGAGCGCTTCAATTCGGCGTTTCGCGCGACGCGCGGCGCGATCAAGGCGCCCACGCTCATCGAGTGCCGGCGCTGGGCGCCGTTCACCTCGCGGGGCGCGGATGTGGATGTGGTGCTGGACTTGATGATCCACGATCTCGACCTTGTCCTTGGCGTGGTCGGCGCGCCGGTACGGGACATTCAGGCCAGCGGGCTCTCGATTCTCTCGCCCACGACCGACGTGGCTCACGCCCAGGTCATCTTCCGGAACGATTGTCTCGCGACGTTCAGCGCCAGCCGCGTCGCCGAGTCCAAAGTACGCGAGCTCCGCATCTACGAACCCGAGGGGTTCATGATGATTGATCTCGCCGGACAAACGGCCGTGGTGGGCCGCCGGGCCATGAGTGCGTCGGGGAACCAGGAACTGCTGACGGAACAGGTTCGGGGAGACGGGCGGGAGCCGCTCAAGCTCGAACTGGAAGCCTTTCTCGATTCGGTCCGCACCGGCGCCCCGCCGCTGGTGTCGGGGAAGGAAGGCGCGGCCGCGCTGGATCTGGCCTGCGCGATCATGGCCGGGATTGCCCGTCATGGGCGGAGGGAGTCAGGTGGTGCGGCGGGTTCTCATCATCACGGGTGAAGCGTCCGGCGACCTGCACGGCGCCCATCTCGCCGCGGCCCTGAAGGCGCAGGCCCCCGGCGTCACGATCCTCGGCGTGGGCGGGCCCCGCATGCGCGCCGCAGGCGTGGAACTGGTTCAGGACATCGGCCACGTGGACGTGATCGGGCTTGTCGGACTGTCCGCCGCGCGCACCCTGGTCAGGCGGATTCTCACCCTGCGGCGGCTCCTGCGGCACGAGCCCCTCGATCTCGTCGTCCTAATCGACAATCCCGGCCTGAACTTCCACTTCGCGCGCCTTGCCAAGCACGCGGGGCTTCGCGTGGTGTACTACATCGCGCCGCAGCTCTGGGCGTGGCGGCCGCGGCGCATGCGATGGATGCAGCGGCGGGTGGATCACGTCATGGTGATCCTGCCGTTTGAGGAGGAGCTTTATCGCCGCGCCGGCGTGCCCTGCACCTTCGTGGGCCATCCGCTTCTGGACGATGTGGCGCCGGCCTACGACCGGGACCGTCTGCGCGCCGCCTTTGGGCTTCCTCGCGATGCCTGCGTGATCGGCCTGTTGCCGGGCAGCCGGACCGGCGAAGTGAAGAGTCTGCTGCCGGTCTTTCTGGAAGCCGCGCGGCTGCTGCAACGGGACCGGGCCGTTCGCCTCATCCTGGCCGTCGCCGAGACGGTGGAGCAGGAGACCATCAAGCGGATGTGTGATGAGGCCGGCCTCGACGTGCGGCTGGTGCCGCAGGACCCGAACGGCGTCATGGCGGCGTCGGATATGCTCTTCATCGCGTCCGGCACCGCGACGCTCCAGGCCGCGATCATCGGGACGCCGATGGTGATTGCGTACAAGCTGCCCTGGTTCACCTATCTGCTTGCGCGGCTGCTGGTCAGGGTGGGCAGCATCGGGCTGGCCAACATCGTGGCCGGCAAGCCGTTCATCCCCGAGTTGATCCAGCATCGGGCGACCCCGCAGAATCTGGCCGGCGAAGCGCGCCGGATCCTCGACGATGCGGCCTATCGGGACGGCATGCGCGCTGAGATGGGGCGCGTCCGGGCGCTGCTCGGGGAGCCGGGCGCGTCCGCGCGCGCGGCCGCCGTTGTGCTCGATCAGTTGAGGGCGGAAGGAGCGGCGCGCTGATGCGGTTGTATCTGCGCCTGCTCGAATACATCCGGCCGTACTGGGGACGCTTGCTCATCGCGGCCGTCTGTTCGGGAGCGGTGGCCGCCTTGACGGGGGCCTACGCCTGGCTGGTGCGGCCCGCCCTCGACGAAATCTTCATCAACAAGAACGAGACCTGGCTCTACCTGTTGCCGGTGGCCCTGCTGGCCGTGTCCGTCCTGAAGGGCGTGTGCGGCTACGGCCAGTCCTATCTGATGATTTTCGTCGGCAGCCGCGTCGTCACCGATATCCGCCAGCAGCTCTTCGGCCACCTCATGCGCCTCCCGATCGGCTTTCACCTCAAGAATCCCTCCAGCCGGATGCTGTCCCGCGTGGTCAACGACGTGAACTGGATCCAGAACGCCGTGTCCGGCGTGCTCAAAGACCTGTTCCAGCAAAGTCTGACGTTCCTGGTCCTGCTGGGCGTGATCCTGTACCAGAACTGGCGGCTGGCGCTCTTTTCGATCATCGTCATTCCGCTGTCCGCGTACCCGATGGTCCGGTTCGGCAATCAACTGCGGAAGATCGCCGCGACCGGCCAGGAGCGGACGGCCGACATGTCCACAGCCCTGCAGGAGACGCTGACCGGCGTCCGCATCGTCAAGGGGTTCACGCGCGAGGCCGCCGAAGGGGAACGCTTCGCCAAGTACAACGAAGCGTACTTCCGCACCAACATGAAGTCCACGCAGGTCTCTTCCATCACGTCTCCGGTGCTGGAGGCGGTCGGCGTCATCGGCGTCGCCGGCATTATCTGGTACGGGGGGGCGCAGGTGATACAGGGAGCGATGACGCCGGGGACCTTTTTCTCTTTCCTCACGGCCGTCTTCCTGATGTATACCCCGATCAAACGGGTGGCCTCGGCCAACAACACGATCCAGCAGGCCCTGGCGGCCGCCGACCGGGTCTTCACGGTGCTGGATGTGCCGACCGAAGCCGCCCGGGACCGCGGCACGCGCGACCTCGACGGCGTCCGGTCCGCCGTCGAGCTGCGTGCGGTCTCGTTCCGCTACGAGGGAATCGAGGCGTGGGCCCTTCAGGATATCTCCCTGCGGGTCAGCCCGGGCGAAGTGCTGGCCCTCGTGGGCAGCAGCGGCGCCGGCAAGACCACGCTCGTCAATCTGATTCCCCGGTTCCATGATCCGACGGCGGGGGCCATCCTGATCGACGGCGTGGACCTTCGTGAAATCCGGCTGGCGGCCTTGCGTCGCCAGATCGGCATTGTCTCCCAGGAGACGTTGCTGTTCGACGACACGGTGCGGAACAACATCGCGTACGGCAAGGACGCGGTCACCGAGGAAGGCATTACCGATGCGGCGAAGGCGGCGTACGCCCACGAGTTCGTCACGCGCCTGCCGAACGGGTATGACACGCTCATCGGCGAGAACGGGGTGAAGCTCTCAGGCGGGGAGCGCCAGCGGCTGGCCATCGCGCGGGCCCTGCTGCGCAACCCCCCGATTCTCATCCTCGACGAGGCCACGTCCTCGCTGGACACGGAATCCGAGCGCATGGTGCAGATGGCGCTCGCCAATCTGATGAAGGGACGGACGACGTTTGTGATCGCCCACCGGCTCTCCACGGTCCAGCGGGCGGACCGGATCGCCGTGCTGGCCGGGGGCCGTCTCGTCGAAGTCGGCCGGCACGAAGAATTGCTGGCGAAGGCGGGGGTCTACCATCGGCTCTATCAGATGCAGTTCCAGGACAACGGCGGAGAGGGCGTGTCCGCGTGACGCTTGCAAGCCGAGTGAAGCTGCGGCTCCTTCCCCCGCTGGGCGCTGTGCTGATCCGCGCGTTGGGCGGGACCCTGCGCCCGCAGACGCTGCACGAGGATCGCATCAAGGCCTTCTGGAAGGCGGGCCGTCCTGTGATCATCGCATTCTGGCACGGCCGGCAGATCATGATGCCCCTGTGCTACGGCGGATCCCGGATCTTCATCCTGATCAGCGAGCATCGGGACGGCGAGCTGATCCATCGCATCGTGCGCCGGTTCGGCTTCGGCACCGTGCGCGGCTCGACCACGCGCGGGGGCACGCGGGCGCTGCGCCAGATGATTCGGTTGGGCCGGTCGGGCGCCGATCTCGCGGTCACGCCCGACGGTCCCAAGGGACCGCGGTGCGTCGCGCAGGCCGGCGTGGTGGAGCTGGCGAAGCTGACGGGGCTGCCGATCGTGCCACTGACCTTCTCCGCCTCAAAAAAAAACTCTTCCGCAGCTGGGACCGCTTCGAA
>Ga0335085_10007261_pt1 | contig 17264 bp, 13 predicted proteins | sample Lox_Sample_45_FD_206712 | JGI IMG/M metagenome (GOLD analysis project Ga0335085, IMG submission 206712) | Soil microbial communities from Loxahatchee National Wildlife Refuge, Florida, United States - Lox_Sample_4.5 | ecosystem: Environmental > Terrestrial > Soil > Wetlands | place: USA...
TGGTTACGTTTTTTTCATGGTGCCTCCTAGGCCCGCCATCTTGCCACCTAACGTGAGCCTCTGACGGCGCTCCCTCAAGGGCCTGCGGACCTGGGGTGTGGCTTGGCAACATTGTGACAGGCGTGTTTACGCCATTGCTGGCCAATCTCCCAACAGATTTCGAGCCCGCGGACAGAGGCCGAGCCTTGGAGGCGATGCGGAAGAATCCTCCTCAGGGACCAGCTTTCTTATCACTTTTCTCCTTCTCAAGGCCTCCTTGTAAGTGAGGGGGAGTTCTCGCCTAAATCTCCACCGCTCGCGTGGCGGCACCACACCCCGCGGTAGCCTGCCTGGCATTGCGGACGGTTGGCAGAGGACGGGTCGGGCGCGAAATCACGGCCTGAATCCTCACGCTATGAATATCGCCCGTGTCCATCTCGACGCCTTGAAGGTCCTGGGCTACACCGAAACCGAAGCCCGCTTTCTCTACATTGTGGCGACGCATTCGGGCTACTTTGTAGCCCGTCAATTCCTCGCTTTCACCTCTTCCCACTGGGGCAAGCGCACCACTACGTTCTGGAGCAAACTCCACGCCAACAAACACGCCCGGACCGAGTACTTTCCAAAGAGCGGAACCGTCTATCACCTGTTCTCCCGCCGGCTCTACCGCCAGATTGACCGCGAGAACATCCGCAACCGCCGGGAACACGAAATCGAATACATCCAGCGGCGCATCGGAATGCTCGACTTTGTCCTTTCCCACCCACACTGGAACTACTTGGAAACCGAGCCGGAAAAAGTCGACTTCTTCTGCCAGCGATTGAAGGTCCTGACTCACTTCCTTCCCTCGAAGATCTATCACGGACAGAAGACTTCCCAGCCCACCGTTCGCTACTTTGTCGATAAGTTTCCGATGTTTTTCCCCGATGACGCTTCTTCGCCTGTGGTGACGTTTACCTACCTCCAAGGACCGGAAGCACGACTCACAGACTTTGTGCATCATCTCGAAGCCTATCTCCCTCTGTTTCGGCAGCTCTCCGAGTTCCACTTTCTCTACCTGGCCAGAGCCGATTTCACGTTTGAACAGGCCAAGAACCTATTCAATTCTATGGTGGCGATTCCACTCGGCTCGGACATATCGGGGGACCTTCTCCGCTACTTCCACATCCGCAAGGATTGGGACCTCGCCCGCTACGCGTCTCTGACCGAGGCAGACCTGATCTTCCGCAACCAAGCCAAGACCCGATTCGCCGGGCCACGCTTCGAACATCTCTATCGCGGATGGAAGGTGGGACGAGTGACAGACACCGGCGTTGCCCAGGAGTTTGGGGGTCACAGTAGCCATGTCGCCGCGCACTTCGGTACCGAGGTAGTTCGCCGAATTGCGGCTCCCAACCAGGAACCTGCGGAACTACGGTGCAGAGGGTAAGAGCTACACACTCCACCTTCGGCTTCTCTCGTTCCTTCATCCTGTCGTGCGAGCAATTTCTTTGACGCGTGGGAGATAGCCAACGCAGTGAAACGGAGAGTCACCGTGGAAAAAACACCGAATCGGGCGGGAGCGACCCCACCCGTTCGGCCTATGGCCGCCCAGGTAAACCGTGGGGTCGCTCCCGCCCTCCGGCACAGCAGCATGTGCCGTTCTTTTTTCCACGGTGACGAGCAGGCTGGGTGGTCACAATCGGGATACCAATCGGAATAGGAGATGCGGTTCGGATCGACGAAGCATATCGCAGTGAGCCACAGGTGAAGAGAGAGAAAAGCTGACGGGAAATGGGATCTGATTCCAACCCTGCGCAATTTGATACACTCTGTCCGGAGAGGACAGTTGAGTCATCGAGAAAAGGGAACTCGATGGCTCGAAATAGGTATCAACGGGGTCGTGTATTTCTCGACGGAAAAAACAAGGATAAGTGGGCTGGCAGGTATCGGGAAGATGTTATTGGGACCGACGGCAAAATCCGGCGTGTCCGGCGTTACGTCATACTGGGCACGAAGCGCGAACTGCCGACAAAACGACTGGCAGGGCGTCGCATGGACACCTTGCTATCCCGTATCAATGGTCTCGATTATCGACCCGGCCGGGCCGCCACGTTCTCAGAATTTATTGAAGAGTGGAAGGCCCAAGTGCTGACCACACAAAAACCATCCTCCGCGCGAGCAGTGCGCTCGCACCTTAAGTGCTACATTCTCCCCGAACTTGGCAACGTTCGCCTCGACCAGTTTGGTGTTGAGAGCCAACAAAAGTTCATAACCCGGATGCCCGAAAGAGCGAACGAGAAAACGGTGTCTCGAAAAACCGTCCTCAACGTGCTCGGCACGTTGTCAGCCATACTGACAACTGCGCGGAATTGGGGTTATAACTGCGAACGAATCGACACCAAAAAGCTGCGGCTTCCAGCTAGGGGAGTTAAGCACGAAACTCCCTCGTTCACGCCCGACCAGCTCAGGAAAATTCTGGAACTCGCTCAAGAGCCATGGCGGACGATGTTCACTGTGCTCACACTTGATGGCCTACGAGCGGGCGAAGTACTCGGTTTGAAATGGGAAGACATCGATTTCGAACGATCACTGCTTCACATTCGCCGTACCGCCTGGTACGGGAAAATCCAAACCGCGAAGAGTGAGTCGAGCGAGACAGCACTGCCCATTCCAACTTCACTATTAGAACTCCTGAAGAACTACCGAACGGTATGGAAGCCCAACGACGCCGGCTTCCTTTTTGCGACAAGAAATGGTCGACCACCGTCGTCCAACAATGTCGTGGAGTATCGCTTGTGGACGATCCTCGATGCCCTGGAGATCCCGCGATGTGGTCTTCACGCATTTCGCCACGCACACACCGCGTTACTTCTAGACTCGGGCGCAACTCCGAAGGTTGTTCAACGTCAGCTTCGACACGCCGATGCTCGCACTACCTTGCAGATTTACGGGCACGTAGTGGGCGATGCGCACCGCGAGGCGGTAGAGAAAGTCGCATCGATTTTGGACTGTAACAGACCAGAACCGAGAGTTGTTGATAAGTGAATTCAGTAGGTTAGCGACGTTTGGCGATGGATTCGATTCCCATCGCCCGCTCCATACGTCCTGCTGACGCAGTTGGCCTTACTGTCTTTCCACCCTGCGTGACAACACTCACACAGCTGTGTGACGCAAACCACAAGAGAGTGAAATGAGCAGGTGTGGTCCGAGTGGTTGGCACTTCTGCGGCCCAACGCCGTTTCGAGGCCGTTACGGCTACTCCGAACCCTTCAAGCCATGCTGTAAAGAGCTATTGCTGGGGCGTGGGCAGTTGACATGTGCCCAGCGCGACGAGAGCACAGCCTTTGTGATACCTGGCTCAGGCCTGCGTGACGGTTACCACTGACGCGGCGAAGCTCGCCCATCATCCTGATTTTGGCACGCTCGGGGTGAACTGGTGGTCGTTAAGTACCATCGGATTCACTCCTGCCCACCGCGTCGCTGCTGAGCAAGAAGAAGAGGTCTCAGCCGAACGGCTGGCAGAGCAGCCCGCGACCGTAGGTCACTAACTTGAAGCTTCGACGAGACATGATCGTTCCGGCGCTGGCGCTTGTTGTAATCGCCATCTCGGTGCCGTTTGCGATTATGGACACCATCCAAACGGGTCGCGTGCATCTCTTCTCGAGGCAGTTCTTCGAGGAATTGCCGCAGCGGTTCACCGGCCCGGGGCGCTTGCGCTTCATCCTCCAGCCCCTGGTTGCCATCGTCCTGGGGATTCGCGGAGGACTTGCCGATGCCAGGGCGGGACATCAGCCCTACCTGTTCGCGCTGATCTTCGGTACGGAACAGCGAAAGGAATTGTTGCGGAGCGGTGCGGCGGCCATTACGACCCTGGTGGCCATGGGGATCATCTTGGACCTGGTGTTTCAAGTGGTCCTATACCACTCGGTGCATCCGGGCGCGGCCTTGGTGATAGGGCCGATTCTCATTTGCTTCCCTTACGCAGTCTCCAGAGCAGTGACGACACGCCTAGCGCGGGTAATCGGGGTGAAAAAAGACATCCCACGTTCCTTGAAGCCGGGCACGGCGCCACGAGGAGGAAGACATGAAAGAGTGGCCTAAGAATCCAGTCATTTATGAGATCAATACGTGGGTGTGGCTCTCCGAGCTGAGCGCGAAATATCGAAGGCCCGTGGATCTTGCCACGGTTCTGGACGAGGAGTGGGATGCCCTGGCTTCCCATGGCTTTGATGCTGTCTGGTTCATGGGCGTATGGGAACGGAGCCCAGCCGGCATTGCCATCTCCATGCGCAACCCGGGGCTCCTTGAGGATTTTCGGCGAGCCCTGCCGGATTTTGCACCCGAGGACAATGTTGGTTCGCCCTATTGTGTGCGCCGCTATGTCGTGGAAGAACGTCTCGGTGGGCGGGAAGGGCTGGCCGCAGCGCGCAAAGCCCTCGCCAAACGCAACATTCGTCTCATCCTTGATTTTGTGCCGAACCATGTCGCTCCGGACCACCCCTGGGTCTCCGAGCACCCTGAATACTTTGTCCAGGGAGATGACAAAGACCTTCAGAGGGAGCCGACTTCCTTCCTCGCGGCCGGCGGGAACGTTTTCGCCTGCGGACGTGATCCGTACTTCCCGGCCTGGCCGGATGTGCTCCAGCTCAACGCCTTCCACCCGGGGCTCCGGGAGGCAGTGATCCGGACAATCTGGGAAATCGCGCAACAGTGCGACGGCATCCGGTGCGACATGGCCATGCTCCTGCTGAACACGGTTTTTCAGCATACCTGGGGCTCGCGTGCAGGAGAAAAACCCCTCAACGATTACTGGACTACCGTCATACCGGCAATCAAGAGAGAGAGTCGTGATTTCAGGTTCATCGCCGAAGCCTACTGGGGCCTCGAGTGGGAATTGCAGCAGCAGGGTTTTGACTATTGCTACGACAAAAAGCTTTACGACCGTTTGGAGCACGGTGACCCCGAGTGCGTGCGTCAGCACCTGCATGCGGATCTTCCCTACCAGCAGAAGATGGTCCGCTTCATCGAGAACCATGACGAGCCGAGAGCCGCGGCCACATTCTCGCCCCCCAAAGGGCGCGCTGCAGCAGTGGCAATCCTCACGCTGATGGGAGCAAAGCTCCTGCACGAGGGGCAATTCGAGGGTAGAAAAGTTAGATTGCCTGTGTTCTTGGGACGCCGCCCGGCAGAACCGGTGGACCACGACCTCGTGGCCTTCTACGAACGGCTGCTGGAAAAGACCAACCGCGATCTCTTCCGAAACGGGACTTGGAAACTCTGTGAGCGGAGCGGCTGGCCGGACAATCAAAGCTGCCAGAATCTGTTCGCCTGGTGCTGGGAAAAGGGGGAAGAACGCTGCCTCATCGTCATGAATTTTCGGCCGGAAGCCGCCCAGGCGCGAGTCCATGTGCCGTGGAATGACCTAAGAGGAGAAAATTGGAGCCTCAACGATGTACTGACCGGCCAAAGCTACGACCGTGGCGGGAGCGAGATACAGGAGGCCGGTCTGTACGTCGAATTGGGGCCGTGGGAATGCAATTTGTTCCAGTTATCTGCATTGAGAACCGTGCCATGTACGACGTCCGAGAAGGACAGTGTCGGCCCGCAGCGGGTCGGCGTCACGGGGCGATAGAGCACCACGCCGAAGGAAAATAAATCGCGCGCTGCGAGCTTCACGCCTTCCGGCATTCCGTCGCGTCTTTCATCGTTGAGGCCGGCTACCCGATTGAAGTTGCGCAGCAGCAACTCCGGCACTCGAACGCAAGAACTACGCTCGGCTATACACATTTCCGTGGAGGCGCCGTCGAACGAGCGATGGCGGATGTTTCGGAGTCTCTGAAGTTGGACGCGGTTGGACGCGAAACAGGGTGTAAAGGCCAGTATCTTCAGTAAGCGGACGTGGGTTCGATTCCCATCGCCCGCTCCAAATTTTGTAGCAGACGGTCGGCCAGCCTGACTGTTGTTCAGCAGGGACTAGGAAGCTCGACTTCCCCGCGATATCCTCTGTTGCCTCGAAGGAGCAATATGCACGACCTCGTTCTCCCCTATCAGGACTGGGCGCTACTTGCTCTCCGGCTCATGATCGCCGCGATCTTCGGTTCGAGCGGATGGAACCATCTAGCCAATCCTGAGGAACGAAGCAAGAGCATCGAAATGAGCAAGCCATTCACCATCTTCCTGGGCGCCGCGGAATTTGCGGGGGCGCTGGGAATCGCGGGCGGCGTGCTGGCCGGCTGGGCCGCTCTGGGGCTGATCCTGGTGATGCTCGGAGCGATCTATAAGAAGGCATTTGTGTGGAGGACGGGCTTCTGGGGCAAAGGGAGCCAGGGCTGGCATTACGACACGGTGATGATTGTGATGAACTTTGTGGTGCTAGCGGTGGGTCCGGGGAAGCTCGTCCTGTTTCGCTGAATAGCAGGCCGCAGGCCCGGGCCAGGCCGGATCCGCGGCGCGCTCCAGGAAAGAGTTAGTCCGCGGCGGAAACGCCCGTGCGCGGCATCGAGCCGGCGCGCGCTGCCCGGTTCAAATAGTAGACGTAGGCCAGCACCACCGCGGGCAGCAGCACAAGGGCTCCACGCCACGCCATCGGTGCCGCGTACGCGCTGCTGATCAGGCCGGCGAAGATAATGCCGCCCATGAAGTGGCGGAACACCCACTCATAGCAACGCAGGGTGACCTGCCGCAACGGTTGCTGTTGGACTAGTCCGATCACGATGGAAACCATGGCGGAATTCAACGGGAAGTAGATGCTTCCTGCCAGCAGCACGAGTGGCGCGGATGTTTGGCCGCCATGACTCCCGAGGAACAAATGGGAGAACTTGAACGCAACTGCCGTGCTCACGACGAGTGTAGCGGCGCTGAAGGCGACCTGCACCAGCCGCAACCGCTTGGCTGAGGCCCACACGCATTGAACCAGCGCGGCCACCAGGCTGATAACTACAACCTCGGAGAAGTTGCAAGCCGCCATGGCCAGCAGGAGGAACACGAAGTTGGGTGAGATGGTGCCTTCCATTCCGGGTATGCGGACTTTGAGCGTTGACGCCAGGGCCGCCAGTCCCAGATAGATAACGAACTGTTGGAGGCCGTTGGAGGTCCAGGTTCCCGCCGCGAACGCCAGCACCGCGGCACCGGAGAGGAGGACCAGGGCGATGTAGGTTTTGGCTGTGTTTGTCATTGGTTCAGCTCCTCATTCTCATCTTTCGAGCTGACCTACTGGGCCCTGTCGCCCCAGACGACTGAATTGCCCCAGACCACGGAATTACCCCAGACGACCGAGTTGCCCCAGACCACGGAATTGCCCCAGACGACGCTGAATGCAGACGTCGCTGAGTTACCCCAAACCACAGAGTTGCCCCACACGACGGAGTTGCCGGAAGCTGTGGAACCGGAAAAGAGCGAGTTGCCCCACACCACCGAGTTGCCCCACACCACCGAGTTGCCCCACACCGAGGAGGCGGAGGGCGTCACTGTGATGCAGTTGCACGTCGGATCCAGAGTAGCAGTGGGCGACATCGCGCTGCCCACAACCGCCGGAGGAACGTCGGTGCTATTCAGCGCTGCTTCGATGTCCAATGCGCCCGCGCCCACCGTGAAAATGTCCTGCTGGATGGTGTACACCGTTCCCGTGCCCAGGTCGGTAGCGGATGTGGATTGGTCGAAACCTTTCCACGCCGTCTTCATCAGCATGGCCTTCACCTGGTCCGGAGTGAGCGAAGGATTCTGCTGCAGCAGCAGAGCCGCCGCGCCGCTCACCACCGGCGTGGCCATGCTCGTGCCGCTCAGAGTCATATACTTCGGATAGCCGTAGCTCGAATTGCAAACCGTGCCGGTGGAATCGCAAGGATAGACAAGGATTTCCGGATGCGCGGACTGCAGCGCGTTGTTCGGAGCCTTTAGGGAGATCACCTGGTTGCCCGGGGCGACGAGGTCCGGCTTCACAAAGTGATCAATGCCGGTCGGGCCCTTCGAGCTGTAGCTCGTCATGGTCTGCGAAGTCTGCAGCCCGGTCCCGTGCGTATTCGTGGCCCCGACCGTGATTACGTATGGGTCGTTGCCCGGCGCGCCGATGGTGGCATAACCGTTGGAACCGAATGTGTTGTCTTCACCATCGTTGCCGGCGGAAACCACTACAACGATCCCAGCCTGCCACGCAGCTTCCACGGCTTGGCAGAGCGGATCCTGCGAATAGCTTTCGAACACCGGGCGGCCCAGCGACATGTTGATCACCCGGATGTTGTAGGTATCTTTCAGCGCGATGGCTTGCTGGACGGCGGCAATGATTGTGCTGTCCAACGCCGATCCGGTCGAATCCAGCACGCGAAGGCTGACGATATTCGCTTCGGGCGCCATGCCCAGATAGACGCCCGCATAATGATAGGCCACCGAGGAGTCGTACGCATTTCCCGAGATGATTCCGGCAACGTGGGTCCCGTGGCCGTAGGCGTCATTGGTGGAAGTGTCGCCCGGCACAAAGCTCTGGCTGTAGACGAGGCGCGAGGGAGCCTGGTTCCCGTCTGAGTTCAAGTCATCGCGCAGGGTCACGCCGCTGTCGATGACGGCGATGCCCACACCGGTGCCATCCCAGCCCGCGGAATGCGCGAGATCGGCGTTCACCGCGCTGACCACGTGATTCAGCATGCCGTGCACGGAGCGGTTCGGCGAGATGTAGGTCACGCTACCCTGCGCAGCGAGAGTTGCGAGATTCGTGCCCGTGGTGTGCACCAGTTGCGCGTGAATCAGCGGGAGATCGGCCTGGGCCGTCGCCCCAAACGCCGTCACGTCGGGCGTGCTGGAGGACTTGTTGTACTGGACGATCACGTCCACCGGCGCCTTCGGATCCAGGCTCTTCAGATCAGGTGACATCTTGGCGGCGATAACGGCAGGGCTGGCGGAATTGCCGGGAAGTTGCGCAGCCGGCGATGCGGAGTTCGGCGTGCCGTGCGAACGATCACGCGGCTCGGCAGAGGAAAGGTTGCTGCCATGATCAGAGCCCGCAGCAACCTGGGCCATCACGACGGGGTTCGCGTTCCGAGAAGCAAAGGGATTCAGTCGCGCGATGTGCTGCAGCGCGTTCCCAATCAGGGTCCCGGCATGACGTGCGGCGGAACCGCTCTCAGCAACCTGGCCATGGGAGGCGTGGGCAGAGGATATTGGCTGAGAGGTAAAGTCGTGTCCCGGGGCTAGCGGCTGGGGGGTGGTGAGACTCCAAAATGCCCCGAGGAAAGACAGCGCAATGACGCAACCCCAGGTGGTGGTCTTCAGCAGGCCGCCACTTTCTTTTTTCTTGCGATTCCCGTTGCCCGTACCGTCCATTTTCATAATCTCCTGGTTGGGTCAGGTGGTTATGGCGTTTTCTAAAGAGGGAACAGGTGTTCCCGAATGGGACAGTTATAAGAAGCGGGCAAAACGGTGTCCATGGTACGGGTGGCTTCTCTTGGCTAGTACGATCGTTCATTTGGTTTGCTTGTGGGCGCACTAAGAATAATGATGATGGTGCACCCGGGCGGTACTGGCTCGGCCGCGGACCCGACTACCCTCAAATTCCTTCAAATTCTGGCCAACTGTACTGATAAGGGGATATCTACCATCGGTACTATGGAACAGGGTCCTCTCGCCCGGCAGCCTCAACTGGACAGGGAGCGGAGCCCGGACCGGCAGTCTCCCTGAGTGCTGCTATGGAAAAAGTGCCGCCCGGCAATGAACAGGTCCTCCTGGGCCCGGCAGGTGTGTCGATGCGGGCGGGGCTGTGCCGTGTTGACACGCAGAATGCCTCCGCGGAAGAGCCAGCAGGCGGACTGCCGAAGTGGTGGAGTGGCCTGTGGACCGTACCGGGTAACGCGGGAAAATTCCTGGGCTGGCCCGCGGTCAGCTTCATAGCGCTCCAGTTGCTCGTTGGCTTTCCCCTGCTCCCTTATGCGTTCGTCCACTGGCATTCGGACGACATGCTGCGATTCGCGTGCTTCCTCGCTGTGGCACTGGGCGCCTCGCTGTTCAAGGTGCGGCTGCCGGGAATCCCGGCGACAATGTCCGCGAACTTCCTGTTCATTCTGGTCGGCATCTTGGACCTCTCATATCCGGAAACGCTGCTGATGGGCTGCCTGGGGGGATTGGCGCAAATGCTGTGGCACGCGAAGCCGCTGCCGCGCCCGATCCAGCTCCTCTTCACATTCGCCAATCTGGCCATCTCGGTGACTGCGGCGAGCCTGGTGTTCCACAGCGAATGGGCCGCGCGGCTCGGACTGCAATGGCCGCTGCTGCTTCTCGCGGCGTCCACCACTTACTTCCTGATGAATACCATGTCTGTTTCCGGCGTGATCGCGGCGACGGACCGGCGCAATCCCCTGCTGGTGTGGAAGGAATGCTACCTGTGGTCATTCCCGTACTACATGTTCGGGGCGCTGATCGCCGGATGTGTGAGCATCATGAACCGCACGCTCGGCTGGCAGGTAGCCATCCTGGTGCTCCCTGTGGTGTATTGGATGTACCGCTCCTACCGTATGTATCTGGACCGCCTGGAAGCGGAGAAAAAGCATTCGGAAGAAATCGCAGACCTGCACCTGCGGACCATTGAGGCGCTCTCGCTGGCCATCGAAGCGAAGGACCACAACACCCACGCGCACCTGCGCCGCGTTCAGACCTACGCACTGCAGATCGGCAAAGACCTGGGGCTCAGCGACGCGGAACTGAATGCCATCCGCGCCGCGGCCATGCTCCACGACATCGGCAAGCTGGCCGTGCCGGAACAAATTCTTTCCAAGCCCGGCCGGCTGACTCCGGAAGAATTCGACAAGATGAAGATCCACCCGGTGGTGGGCGCGGAGATCCTGGCGCGTGTGCACTTCCCCTATCCGGTGGTTCCCATCGTCCGGTCGCACCATGAGAAGTGGGATGGAAGCGGCTACCCCGACGGGCTGAAAGGCGATCTGATCCCGGCGGGCGCGCGCATCCTTTCCGCGGTCGATTGCTTCGACGCGCTGACATCGGAACGGCCCTACCGGAGGGCCATCTCTGCAGACGAAGCCATGGCCCATCTGAAATCCGAGAGCGGGCGCAGCTACGATCCGCGCGTCGTGCAAGGCCTGGAGCGGCGGTATCGCGAACTGGAAGAAGTCGTCAACGGCTCAGCGAGCGGGAAGAGCGTCTTCGAGGTCGTCTCCAAGGTCGAGCGCGGAGTTGCTCCCTCGGCTGGGTTCGCAGAGCTGCCGAACGAGGCGGAAGTGCGCGCTGCATCATTCCTCGCCTCCATCGTGTCCGCGCGCCAGGAAGCCCAACTGCTGTTCGAACTCGCGCAGACGCTGGGGAACTCGCTCAGCCTTCGCGAGACCCTCTCCGTCGTCGCCGTGCGCTTAAAGCAGATGATTCCCTACGACTCCATCGTTTTTTACGTGTGCCAGGGAGACAAACTCGTTCCGAAATACCTGCACGGCGTGGATTTCGACCTGTTCAGCCAGCTGGAGATTCCGCTGGGCCAAGGTATCGCCGGGTGGGTGGCGGTTACGGAAAAGCCGATTATCAATGGAAATCCGGCGGCCGAAACACAGCATCTGGGAGATCCTCGCCGCATCCCCGCGCTGCAATCGTCGCTCTCCATTCCGCTGCGCGGGCGCGACGGCGTGGCGGGCGTGCTGTCGCTCTACCTGAGGGAGAAGAACGGATTCACCAAAGACCAGTTGCGGCTGCTGCTGGCCGCCAGCTCGAAGCTCGGCCTCTCGGTGGAAAACGCTCTGCAGTACGAGAAGGCACAGGACACGGCGAGTACGGATTATCTGACCGGGTTGCCCAACGCGCGCTCCATCTGCGTTCACATGGAAAAGGAAATTTCCCGTGCCCGCCGCGCAGGACATTCCCTGGGCGTGCTGCTGTGCGACCTGAACGGATTCAAGCGTGTGAACGACAATTACGGACATTTGACCGGGAACAAGCTCCTGCAATTGATTGCCGGAAATCTGAAGACCGCCTGCCGCGAATACGATCAGGTGGGCCGCTTGGGCGGAGACGAATTTGTGTTCGTGCTTCCGGAGACCTCCGCCGTATCGGCCAAGGAGTTTCAGCGGCGGCTGGAGCTGGCCGTTGAAGAAGCGGGCATCAAACTTTGCGGCGAAAAGGTGGTGACGGCCAGCATCGGGTGCGCGTTCCATCCTGACGACGGCGAAACGGCGGAAGATTTGCTCTCCGAGGCCGACCGCCGCATGTACGAATCCAAAGAGAAATTCTATTTGCAGAGGGGCGAGGGGCAGGCTCCGCGGCCGTGGGTCATGGACGCGTCAGGCCCCTTCCGCGCGAACTCCGAGGCCACGATTAGCGAGTCCGCGCGATGAGCGCAGGTATCTCCAGGATTGGCCGGCGGCTCCTGTTGATGGTTTTTCTGTCCCTGGCGGGCGGATTACTTGGCGCCACACTCGTGCGCTACGCCCCGGGTTACGGCATGGACGAGCGCGAACTGGATCCGCGCCTCTCCGAAACCACCCGCGAGGCGATCCGCAGCGGGCACCAGTTGCATTCCGGACTGCTCTCCTACTACGGCGCATGGCTGGCTCGGGCGGCGCACGGCGACCTGGGACGCTCGGAATGGCTCGACCGTCCAATCGCGGGGCTTCTGGTGGAGCGCTTTCCCCTCACGTTGCGATCCGTCCTGCTGGGAGTGTTGACCGCGTGGGCCGCAGGCGTCGTGCTGGCGCTCGCTTCGCTCGGGGCGCGTGCGTGGTGGGTGGACCTTGCGGGAACTCTCACCAGCGGCTTCCTGATTGCTTTGCCCGTCGCCGTGGTGGCGCTCGCGGCCATGTACCTTCGCGCACCGGTGTTTGTTGCGATTGCCGCGGTGATTTTTCCCAAAGTCTTCCGGTATTTGCGCAACCTGCTGGTTCACGCCTACGAGCAACCGTACGTCCTGGCGGCTCGCGCGCGCGGCATTGGGCATGCTCGCCTGCTCCTCCGGCATGTGCTGCGCCTCGTGGGACCGCCGGTGGCCGCATTACTCGGTGTCTCCATTTCTATGGCGTTCGGCGCAGCCATTCCGATGGAAGCGCTGTGCGACTCCCCGGGAATTGGACAACTGGCGTGGCTGGCGGCGCTGAACCGCGACCTCCCGCTGATCATGAATCTGACGCTCGTCGTCACGCTTCTCACGGTTGGGGCCAACTCCGCCGCCGAACTCCTGCACTCGGAGGCGCCGTGAGCGCGAAATCGATCCTGCGCGCCGTCTCCTGCAGTGTCCTTTTTGCCGTTTTTGCCGCGGGTTTGTTCGCGGGCTACCTGACGCACTACTCTTACGCGCTGCAATTCCGCGAGGTGCCGAATGCGGCCCCTTCCGCGTTGCATCCTCTTGGAACAGACTCCCTGGGACGCGACCTGTTCGCGCGCCTGCTCTACGGCACGCGGATATCGCTGCTGCTGGCGCCTGCCGCGGCCCTGCTGGCTACACTGATTGCCGGCGTGTTCGGCGGCTTGGCCGGACTGGCCGGGGGATGGTGCGAGAAGGTGGTTCTTGCGGCAGCCGACCTCTCCATGGCGCTCCCACTTCTCTTTGTGCTGCTCGCGCTGCGGGCCTTGATGCCGCTGGACGTTTCGCCGGTGATTTCCGTGGTGGCCACGTTTCTGATGCTGGGCGCGCTGGGATGGCCTTCGTCTCTCCGCGTTGCCTGGGCCGCGGCCCGCGAGCTCCGCAATTCGGATTTCTTGCTGCTGGCGCGCGCGGGTGGGTCCGCCCCCGGCCGGATTCTCATGAAGCACGTGCTTCCCCATCTGCGTCCCGTGCTGTTCGCGCAGTTCTGGATTTCCATTCCGCTCTTCATTCTCACGGAAGCGACACTGAGCATGCTCGGACTCGGCGTGATGGAGCCGCTGCCCTCCTGGGGCAATCTGCTGAAAGGACTGGAGAATTTTTCCGCGGTCCGTGCCAATCCCTGGATGCTGGCGCCGCTGGTGCTGCTGGTAGTGGTGGTGATTTCCTTCCAGCTTGCGCTGCCTGCTGAAGGAGAACTGGCGTGACACCGCGGACCCGGGCTCTGCTGGCGTGTCTGGTGTTGCTGGTGCTGGCGGCCCCGCTCGGGGCGCAATCGGGGGGCGTGCTGCGCTTCTGCCTGCACAGCGAGCCAAAAACATTTGACCCCGCGCTGGTGGACGACGAAGCTTCGGAAAACGTGCGCTACCTCACCGGGGGAGTGCTCATCCGGCTGGACCGCGAGACGCAGGCGCTCGAGCCGGCGCTGGCCGCCTCGTGGAAGGTTTCGAAAGACGGCCGGACCATCACCTTCCACCTGCGCAAGGGCCTTTACTTTTCCGACGGCACGAAGTTCACCTCCGAAGATGTAGCGTTCACCATCCGCCGGCTCATGGATCCGCAAATGCATTCGTCTACCGGAGACGCATTCCGCTCCGGCGAAGGAACCGTCGAGGTGCAGGCGCCGGCTCCGGATGTTGCCGTCATTACCTTCCCTGCTGCGGTGGCAGGGCTCGAGCGGTTGTTCGACCAGGTCGCCATTATCTCCGCGCACTCTCCGAAAAAAGAGATGGCGGTGCTGGGGCCGTACTACGTGTCGGAGTACAAGCCGGGCGAATACGTGCTGCTGCGGCGCAATCCGAACTACTGGCGCCACGACGCGCAGGGCCGTCCGCTGCCCTACATCGATACTGTGCGCCTGGACATCCAGCGCAACCGGGAAATCGAGCTGCTGCGCTTCCGCCGCGGCGAGCTCCAGATGATCAACCGGCTGGATGCCGAACAATTCAGCAATCTGCAAAAAGAGAATCCGGGAGCGGCACACAATGCGGGCCCCGGCCTCGATGCGGAAGAATTCTGGTTCAACCAGTCTCCGGCCGCGCCGGCGCCGGAATTCCGGAAGGCGTGGTTCCGAACCACCGAATTTCGCCGGGCCGTTTCGATGGCCATCAACCGCGAGGACCTGTGCCGGATCGTCTTCTACGGATACGCAGCGCCGGCGTTCGGCCCGGTTTCGTCTTCGAATAAATTCTGGTTCAATTCCGCTCTGCCGGCCCCGAAGCATAATCCGCAGGAAGCGCTGCGGCTCCTGGCGCAAGCGGGATTCCGCTACGACGGCAAAGTGCTCAAGGATTCCTCCGGCAATCCCGTGGAGTTCACCATCGTGACGAATTCGGGAAACGCCGCGCGCGAAAAAATGGCCACGATGATCCAGCAGGATCTCTCCCAGATCGGGATGCGCGTAAAGGTCGTGACGCTGGACTTCCCCTCTCTGATCGAACGGATAACGAAAACCTTCGACTACGATTCCTGCATTCTGGGGCTGGTGAATACGGATCTCGACCCCGGCAGCCAGATGACCGTGTGGCTCAGCTCCGGCGAAAACCACCAGTGGAATCCCAGCCAGAAAACTCCGGCAACCGCCTGGGAAGCGGAGATCGACAAACTGATGCGCGAGCAGGCGTCATCGCTCAACGAGAAACTGCGGAAGGCCGCATTCGACCGCGTTCAGCAGATTGTGGCCGAGCAACAACCATTCATCTATCTGGTGAACAAAGATGTGCTCACCGCCGTTTCGCCTATGGTGGAAGGCGCCGCACCCGCGGTGCTGAACCCGCAAGTGTTTTGGAACATCGAGACTCTACGGCTTAAGGTTCCCGAGAACGGGGGAACGGAGTGAAGATCCGGCACAGCCCGCTGCTCTCCGCCCGCCTTTCGGTGGACTATCCGAAGAAGCCCGGCGTCCTCCGCGATATCGCCTTGGACATCGAGCCGGGAGAAGTGCTTGGACTCGTGGGGCAGAGTGGCTCGGGCAAAAGCACGCTGGCCCTGGCGCTGATGGGGCTGCTGCCCATGCGCGGCGCGCGCGTGAACGGCAAGGTGATGTTCCTCGGCGAGAATCTGCTCGGTAAAACGGAACGCGAACTGCGCGTACTCCGCGGAAACCGAATGAGCATCGTGCTGCAAAGCCCGCTGACTTCGCTGAATCCGGCGCTCAGCGTGGGAGATCAGCTGGAGGAGGCCTGGCGGGCCCACGCGCGCGGCAGCCGCGAGCAATGCCTCACGGCGCTGCGCACGGCGCTCGAGAGCGTCTGCCTGCCTTCCGAGGCGGAATTCCTGGCCCGCCGGCCCGCGCAGCTAAGTGTGGGCCAGGGACAGCGGGTGATGATCGCGATGGCGATTCTCCATCGGCCGGCCTTGCTGATTGCGGACGAACCAACGAGCGCGCTCGACACCATCACCCAATCGGAAATTCTAAGGCTGTTCGCCCAGCTGAATCGCGATCTCGGCACCGCGATGCTCTACATCTCGCACGACCTTCTTTCGGTGGCGGCGCTCTGCCACCGCATTGCCATCCTTCAAGGTTCACAAATCGTGGAGTCCGGCTCACCGGAAGAAATCTTTGAGTCGCCTCGGCAGGAATATACGCGCCAATTGGTGGCGGCTCTGCCCAGGCGCCCCGTCCGGAGAGATGCCCTCTCAGATGACCGGTGGGATCTGGAGAAGATGCTGGCCGACTCCGCGGTACTCTCGACCACCGAAGAATGAATTCTCCAATATGGCCAGGGGCAGCCGCCCGTCTGAATGGTTCCCCCCGGCCGGCAAATCAGGGATGCGCGTAAGTGAATATGAAGTCGGTTCGGTCGGGATTCCGCGCCACAGTTTGCGTGGTGATTAGCGAATCCGACAAACCGTCCTCCGCCACGCCCGACAGCTTGTCATTGGTCAGGATGTAGCCGCCGGGATTCAGCATCAACGCCATGTTCATCCTTGCCAGGGCCTGCTCGAATTCGCCGAAATAAATAAAGATATTCGTGCCAATGATGAGGTCGAACCCCTCGCGCTGCTCAGGACGCTGGAAGACGATGTCCACGTCCAGCGGCGTGATACGCCGGACGATTTCCGGCCGTATGCTTACCGCGCGAGTCTCGGTGGTCCCCGCCGCGGCCTCTGGGACGCGGATCGGCGGAACTGCCTCGCCAATGTGTTCGCCCAGCCCCTCCCAGTATTTCAGGAATGCCGCGCGGTATTCCGGCGTCATCCGCGCTGTGGTGACCCACGGCAACTGGACGACGTAGGCGTGCCCCGCCGCGGCGTTCTTTCTGGCGCGTTCGATGTGGAAATTCACCTCAGAGCTGATGTCGAGCGTGTACAGGTCAACAGCGGCCGCATCGGAAAGCCCAAGGCGAATCAGCGTGTCGAGAACGGTGAACGGCTGGATGGTTTGCGGCGGATAGAAATCGTTGCCCATTTCCTTGTTCGCGAAGTCCAGGCCCGGCCCGACGATGGCTACTCGGCGCACGCTCCCCGGCCGTAGCAGGCCCTTCCGCGACATCGCCGTCAGATGTTGATCGAGCAAGAAGTC
>Ga0335085_10007263_pt1 | contig 17263 bp, 15 predicted proteins | sample Lox_Sample_45_FD_206712 | JGI IMG/M metagenome (GOLD analysis project Ga0335085, IMG submission 206712) | Soil microbial communities from Loxahatchee National Wildlife Refuge, Florida, United States - Lox_Sample_4.5 | ecosystem: Environmental > Terrestrial > Soil > Wetlands | place: USA...
GCTTCGAGCTCCGCGATCCGCCGCACCACGCCGGCGTCGACGCGCGCCTTCTCGCGAATGTTCGCGGCGGCAGCCGCCGGCACGACCCCGCTTTCGGCGAGCGTCTCCGTCGCCGCCAGTTCCACCTCCAGCCAGCGGCGGAATTTGCCCTCCTCCGTCCAGATTCGGCCCATCTCCTCGCGCGTATATCGTGAAATCAATCGAAACTCCCGTGCGCACACGCCATCCGAATCGGCGCGGCAGATCCGGCAAGATTGTGAGGGGGAAAACTCCCTCCGTCATGATACCCGAATTTCGCTTTTTGTGTCGCATGCCCGGCGGATACTTTTGGATCCAGGCGCGAGCCAAGCGGTGCATGCCGCTTCCGACCTGAGTTAAACTGTGGGCCGATGCGGAGCCGCAAAAGCGTTGGCCCGATTGTGTTCGCCGTGCTCGCTGTCATCGCCGCGGTTTGGCTGGTCCGCCGGGAATTTCCTTCGCTCGTGAAAAAATTGCCGGGAAGCGGCGAAGCCCTCCCTGTTCACGTCGGTCCGCCGGACATCTATCCCGATCCCGAGAAAACGCCCGGCGCCGTAAATCCGGCCGTCACGCAGGAAAACATTCGCGAGACCATCTGTAATCCGAGGTGGAGCACCAAATCGATTCGCCCCGAGGCGGGCTACACGAATCGCCTGAAAGTCGACCAAATCGCGGAATATGGTTACTCCGACTCCAGGGTGAGAGACTACGAAGAGGACCACTTTATTCCCCTCGAACTCGGAGGCAATCCGACCGACCCGAAAAATCTTTGGCCGGAACCGTTCGAGACTTCCGTTCCGGATGGCGGCGCGCACACCAAGGACAAAGTCGAGAATTTTCTTCGCGCCGAGGTTTGCTCGGGCAGCTTGACGCTTGGCGAAGCGCAGCGCGAAATTACGGAGGATTGGTACCGGGTCTATCAGTCATCGGTGCCGCACTGAGCCGCGGTTCTCTACCGTTCGTACGGCAGGGGACCCGCATGGCGATTTACAAATTCAGCGTGGGGAGCGGCGAACTCTGGGACGCGACGATCAGCTCGCCGGAAAACGCCGCAGGGCTGGCGCGCCGCGCGAGCGCCTCTTCGGCGAAAATGCGAGCGGTGTGCGGATTGTTGTTCGTCTCGGAAAGGTGTGCGAGCACCACATAACGCGCGCGTGCATCGAAGCCTTCCGCGTCGGCCAAAAACTCGCTGACACTGTGATTGGACAGATGTCCGGTGCGGCTCATGACACGCTGCTTGATGTGCCACGGATACGGGCCGACCTTCAGCATTTCTAGGTCGTGGTTCGATTCGAGCATCAGGCAGTCGGAGCCGCGCAAGTGAACTTTCACGAGTTCCGGCAAATATCCAAGGTCCGTGACGACGGCCACTTTCGTTCCGTTGGTGCGAAACGTGAAGCCAAGCGGATCGACCGCATCGTGAGGAATCGAAAACGGGGAGCCTTCGATGTCGCCCACGATAAACCGCTGTCCGGCGCGAATGTGCTCCACGCGGTCCAGGCGCTTGTGCGAAGTTTCGGGCAGAATGCGCATCACTTCGGTGTGCGTCGCTTCGGTGATATACACCGTCGTGCGCCACTGGCCTAGTACCTGCGCGAGCGAGCCGATATGATCGCTATGTTCGTGGGAGATGACGATGCCGTCGAGGTGGCCTGCCTCGCGCCCGACCGCGGCAAGGCGCCGCAGCGTTTCTTTTTTGCCGAGGCCCGCGTCCACCAAGAGCCGGGTCCGGTCCGTTTCGAGCAACGTGCAATTGCCCGAACTGCCCGAAGCCAGAATCGTCACGCGCAGACTAATAGGTTCCCCCCGGCGGGGCCGCCCGCCGAGGCGGGCAAGCCCACGGAATAATGACAAAGTGCATCCACTGCGTCAATGACGCAGGTGCGCATCGATCACGAATCGCTTACGGAATGCCGGGAGGGATGCGCGAGGGTGCGAGGAATCATGCCAGCAAATCTCGCGTTGCGCGAAAGCCGTCTAGGTTGCCGAGGACGGTGAGCGCGATGCGGCCGGTCTCGAAGAACTCCCTGGCGATGGTAAGGACTTCCTCGCGCGTCACGGCTTCGATCGACGCGAGCATTTCATCGAGCGTGATGAACCGGTGTAGGTAAATGACTTGCCGCGCGAGGTTGGACATGCGCGCGCTCGTCGATTCGAGCGAGAGCATCATCGAACCCTTGAGATGGTCTTTCGCGCGGCGCAATTCTTCCGCGCTCACTCCTTCTTCCTTCACACGCCGGAATTCCCCGCAGACCGAGCGAATCAGCCGCTCCGCGGACTCCCGTGAGGTCCCGGCATACACGGAAAGGACGCCCGAATCGGTGTACGGCGAGAGGTCGCTCTCAATGGCGTAGGCGAGCCCTTGCCGCTCGCGAATGTTTTGAAAAAGACGCGACGACATTCCCCCGCCGAGAATGATGTTCAGCAGCGACGCCGCGTAGCGCCGCTCATGAGCCAGCGGGTACGACGGTACGCCGAGTACGATATGGACCTGTTCGAGCTCCTTTTTGTCGCGCTGCTCGACGCAGGCGTGCGTTTGGGGCGGCGCTGCAGCAGCGGCCCGCGCCGAGCGCGCCGCGCCTCCGAACTCGCGCGCCACGAGATCCACGAGGTGCGCATGCTCCAGATTTCCCGCAGCGGTAATCACGATGCGGTTTGGCGCATACCACGCCTCAAAACATTCGGCGATCCCGTGGCGCGAAAATTGCGACACCGTTTCCGGCGTTCCCAGAATCGGCCGCCCCAGCGGATGCCCGTGCCAGAAACTCTGGGTGAACATTTCGTGGATCAGGTATTCGGGGTTGTCCTCTTCCATCTTGATTTCCTCGAGGACCACCTGCTTTTCTTTGGCGATATCTGCATTGTCAAAGCGGGGGCGCAGAACGAGGTCGGAAAGCACGTCCACGGCGACGGGCAGATGCTCGTCCAGCACTTTCGCGTTGAAACAGGTCATTTCCTTGGCTGTGAAGGCGTCGAGCATTCCGCCGACCGAGTCCACGGACTGTGCGATCTCTTCGGCTGTGCGCCGCTCCGTGCCCTTGAACACCATGTGCTCGATAAAATGGGCGATGCCGTTCCGTTCGGAGGGCTCGGCCCGCGATCCCGCACTCAGCCAGATGCCGACGGAGGCTGATCGCACATGCGGCATCTTCTCCGTAACAATCACCAATCCGTTCGACAGCTCCGCCCGTTCAATATCGCGCGCTGGATGCGCCATTTTTGCATTGTGACATAGGTAGCATGGAAACGCGATGCGCCGTCTCATGCGAAGCAGCGCAGCCGAAAACGGAAGGGCGTTCCGTCCAGAGAAGACTTTGCAGGTCGGGCTTTGCCTTCGATCGGTCCGTCCGAGCCAGCGCCGAAGTGAGCTAGGGGACCGTCACGGAAACTTCGTTGGAAAATACGCTTTCCACGTTATCTGAATCGACGCTCGTCACAACGTAATAGTAGGTTTTCCCAGACTGTACCGTGTTGTCGGTGTAGGTTGTCGTTGCCACGGGCGAGGCATTCAGCTTGTTATAGGGACCGCCCGGCACGGCGCTGGAATAGCTGTTATAGCCGATGACGGCGGAAGTGCTTGCCGTCCACGATAGAACAACCGAAGGCGCAACTCCAGCGCCTGAAAGGGTGATCAGAGCCGGCGAATTCGTGGCGTTGCTCGCAACGGCGACGCTGCCCGCCACAGTTCCGCTTGCTGCTGGAGCAAACGTCACATTCAGGGTAGCCGTCTGCCCTGGGGGCAAGATGAGACCGCCGGCCACGCCGCTCGCGGTGAAACCTGCGCCAGAGACAGTGACATTCGAAATCGTGACCGCGGAGTTTCCGGCGTTCGTAAGCGTCACGCTTTGGCTCGTCGTAGCCGAAAGATCTACGTTGCCGAAGCTTAAGACCGTCGAAGCAAGAGCGAGAAGAAATGTCGCGGGAATGGCGGTCAAAGTTGCGGGCGCGCTGGTTATGCTGCCGGTGCTGTTGGTCACCGTCACCGTAAATTGCGCTCCCTCATCGGAGGCAGTCGTTGCCGGCGTGGTGTAGATCGGAGAAGTAGCGCCGCTGATCGCCGCGCCATTCTTCAACCATTGATAGCTTACGGGCACCGTGCTTGCCGCCGCGACAGAGAACGTTGCGGTTTGTCCGGCGATCACCGACTGACTCACCGGTTGCGTCGAAATCACGGGAGGCGCCGGGATGCCTGTCCCGCTCAAGGCCACGCTGGAGGTGAATCCGTTGGCGCTTGTGAACACGAGCAGGTCCGAATACATTTGTGCTGCGCTCGGCGCGAATGTAACGGCGACGACCACGCTTTGATCCGGAAACAAGGTGACTGGCAGGGAAAACCCCGACCAGGAAAACACGGCCAGGGACAACGAAGCACCCACAATCGTCGTCTCTCTTCTGCCCGTATTGGTCAAAGTAATGTTGAGTGGCGCGCTCGTCGTGCCGATGATCTGAGGACCAAAGGTTGCAAATGCCGCGCTCGCGGTCACGCGGGCCTGCGCCGGTTCACAGAGCGCAAACACCGCCGCAACAGGGATCGCCGTGCCCACAAGCATTCTTGTAAGCCGTCCAATAGTGCACATTTTTCCCCCGGTTCGTCCGATACGGACTCAAAAAATGTTCGGTTTCCACACCGCTTGCGGGAGCGCTCAGAGGAGGGAATCACGCTCCCGATGAGCCGACAGCTTAGGCGGCGACGGTCGTGGAAGGAAAGGAAGGTCAGGTACAGATTAAGGGAACTGAGAAAACTGTACGAAAGGACAGGTCCGCGGCGGGTCCGTCGCAGCGGGATCTGCCGGTTTGCGGTGACGAGCGAAAGCAGTTTCTGTCTGCGCCGCGCGCCGTGAACGGCGTGGTTCGTGAACGCGCGTGTTAAGATAAAAGCACGTTTTGACGGAGACGCCGCGTGCCTCGCGAACTGCTCGGACAATCAGCCGAAGAATTGCGTGAGTTCGCGGTGTCGCTCGGTGAGAAGCCCTATCGCGGCGCGCAGCTCTATCACGCGCTCTATGCGGAGCGGCGCCTTGATTTCGCCGCGATGACGAACATACCGGCGGCCTTTCGCGCACGCCTCGCGTCCGAGGACGGCGGACGCATCACTCCCCCGTGCGTCCTTCGGCGGTTTCCGTCGGCGGACGGATCAATCCGTTACCTGTGCGCGATTGGCGACGAAGAAAAAAAGCCAGCCCAGATCGAAGCCGTCTTCATGCCCCGCGAAGGCCGCCAGACGATTTGCATTTCCACGCAGGCCGGATGCGCGGTCGACTGCCATTTTTGCCTGACCGCGCAACTGGGTTTGATCCGCAATCTGACGGCGGGCGAAATCGTGGGGCAAGTTCTCGTGGCGCTCGAGGAAAATCGCGGGCAACTCGCGCCGCAGACAAATGTCGTTCTGATGGGCCAGGGCGAGCCGTTGTTGAACTACGACGCGACGATGGCCGCCGTGCGCATCCTGCTGGATCCCAAGGGCGTCGCCCTTGCGCCGCGCCACGTGACGCTCTCAACCAGCGGCATCGTCCCGGGGATCGAGCGGCTCGCGCGGGAGAAAATTCGGCCCAGCCTGGCCATTTCGCTCAATGCCTCGAGCGACGAGCAGCGAGACGCGCTCATGCCCATCAACCGCAAATATCCGTTGGAAACCTTGCTTGGCGCGTGCCGGAACTACCCGCTGCGGCCGCGGGAGTACTTTACGTTCGAATATGTTCTGCTTGGCGGCGTGAATGATTCGCCGGAGGACGCGCGTCGCGTCGTGCGCCTTCTCGCCCACATTCGCGCCAAAGTGAACCTGATCCCCTGGAATCCTGGAAATCTGCCCTATCGCGCGCCCTCGCCGGAGACCATCGAGGAATTTCAACGCATCCTGATGGGGAAAAGCCTACCGGCCTTTATTCGCTATTCGCGCGGACAGGATGTGTTCGCCGCTTGCGGCCAGCTCGCGCTGATGGAAACGCCGAGTCCGTTTGTGGCGCTGCAGTGGAAACTGAATGTACGCGACCGTGCAGTGTAGACTGAACGCGATTCTACTTTTCCTTCCCCCGAATTCCGATCACTGCCATCATTCGGCCTGTGTTCGCGCCTTCGCGTCGATAGCTGAAAAACAAATCCGTGCGGCATGCGGTGCACCAATCGCTCACGTCGATGTGCGATTCGGGCACGCCGGCATCGACGAGTTGCCAGTAATTCGCGGCGCGCAAATCGAGCTGCACGCGCGGAGGCGGAGGTACATGCCCGGGAGGCATCATCGTCAGCCACGGCAGCCAGAGCGGCTCTTCGCCATGGGCGAGTTGCTCGAACGGCCCGTCGAACCAGTCCGCGGCGTGGCGAAACTGCGCCGCAAAGGCTTGCGCGACTTCCGGGCCCACCTCGTAGCAGCAGCGGCCGATCGCCGGTCCGAGTGCGGCCGCGACGTCGCGCGGGCGAGTGCCGAATTCCATGCACATTCTTCCCAGCGTCTTGACCGCGATTCGCGCAAGTGTGCCGCGCCAGCCCGCATGAATCGCCGCGACGGCACGCCGCCGTGTATCGGCAAGGAGAATCGGCACGCAGTCCGCTGTCTGCACGCCGAGCAGCAGACCGGGCGTGGCCGTGATCAGTGCGTCCGCCCGCGGAGCCTCCGCGCCCGGCGCATCCGCCACGTGAATCACATCCGAGTGAAATTGCCGCAGCGTGACGAGCGGCGTTTCGCGCGCTCCCGTCGCGGCCGTGAACTTCGCGCGATTTGACGCGACGCGTTCGCGCTCATCCCAGTCGGTGAATCCCAGGTTCAGCGCGAGATTTCCGCCGATCACGCTCGCGCCGCCCCGCCGTGTGCTGAAACCGTGCACAACCCAGCGAAGCTTGGTGAGCGAGCTGAACTGGGCGATTTGCAAGCCGCGCGCCCGCCGAATCGTCCATGCGTCGTTCGCGCGGCGCGCCGCCGTTTGGAGCTTGCGCGGCGCGATGCTCCTCGGCCGCGAGGTTCGAGTTTTGATGGCGCGCGCCACGGCAGATGTGTCCTACTCACCACTTTAGCGTAATGCAGCAGCTTCCGTCGGCCTTTCGCGGAGGCTGTATAATTTCAGGGCAACGCGGCTTGCGCCGCGCGCGGAGAAATCATGATCGTTGGCTTGGGCGTGGACATCACCGAAGTCGACCGCATCGAAGCGGCCATCGCTCGCCACGGCCGCGCGTTTCTCGAACGCCTGTTCACGCCTTCGGAAATCGCCTATTGCGAAAAGCATCGCAACCGCGCCGAGCGCTTCGCCGGCCGCTTTGCGGCGAAGGAAGCGGCGATGAAGGCCCTCGGAACCGGCTGGGCGCGTGGCGTACGCTGGCGCGACATTGAGGTCGTCCGCGAACCGAGCGGCAAGCCGACGCTGAAACTCTCCGGTGCGACGCGCGCGATCGCCGACCGCCTCGGCGTCAGAAATATCGCCGTTACAATCACGCACGACGGAAACACGGCCCTCGCGCAGGTCATCTTCGAATCGTGAGCCACAGCAAACGAGCCGCTCAGCCGCGGAAACACAAAGAATAGGATCAGAAATCCAGACTGCGCAAAGCCCGTTTTCGGCTCTGCCTTGTGCCCGTCTAAACAGCGATGCCTGCCGGATGGCCGTTTGGCACGCCTGTGATTCGCACGTCCAAGACTTGATTTGCGGGCCAGCGGCCCGAAATCCGCACATCGAGGTAGTTGGTCGAAAGCCCGCGGGTCCACGGCCCGGAGCCGTCCTTGCCGCCGCGATTCAGAGTGAGCACCCGCATGTGTGTTCCCACCTGAGCCGCTTGAAACGCGGCTTTCTTCCGTTCGCCGAGCGCGCGGAGCTCGCGTGAGCGACGCGCGATCACACGTTCGGGAGCAGGATCCCTTCTCTCTGCCGCAGGCGTTCCAGGCCGCGCGGAAAAAGAGAAAACATGCAGATAGGTAAGCGGCAGCCGCTGGATGAGAGAAATCGTTGCCTGGTGTTCCTCTTCGGTTTCGCCTGGGAATCCAGCGATTACATCCGCGCCGATGGCCGCGTCGGGAAGCCGCTCGCGCACGAGTTCCGCGCGGCGCGCGTAGTGCTCCGCGCGGTACCAGCGATGCATCGCCGCAAGGACGCGGTTCGACCCGGATTGCAGCGGCATGTGGAAGTGCCGCGCCATGCGCTCGTTCGCCGCAAAAATAGCGACGAGGTCTTCCGTGATGTCCATTGGTTCGATGGAGCTCACGCGCAAGCGCTCGACCGAAGTCTCGTCCAAAATCCGCCACAAGAGTTCTCCAAGTTCCGCGCGGGGAGCAAGATCGCGGCCGTAGTTGCCGAGATCGATCCCGCTCAAGACGACTTCCCGCGCGCCGCCGTCGCACAATTTACGGATTTCCGAGACGACGCGGCTGGGCGAAAGGCTCCGGCTGCGCCCGCGCACCTGCGGAATCACGCAGTAGGAGCACCGCTTGTTGCATCCGTCCTGAATCTTCAGCACCGGGCGCGTGTGTCCCGCTTCGCCGCCTTCGACGGGCGCGACAAGCAATTCGTGTTGCTCCGAAATGTCGCCGATCAGAATTTTGGCCGCGCCGCTCCCGGATAATAGCGCCCCGCCCGTGATCGTCGAAAGCGGCACAAACCCTCGCGAGGCTGGGGACGGTGAACACCGCGTCATTTCGTCGACGAGGCGGGGAATTTCGGGCTTGTGCGAATTTCCGACCACCCAGGAAACGCCGTCGAGAGCGCCAACTTCGCCGGGCGCACGCTGCGCATAACAGCCCGTCACGACGATGCGCGCCCTTGGGTTGTTCTCGTGGATCGCGCGAACAGCCTGGCGCGCCTGCAAGTCCGCCGCGGCCGTGACCGTGCACGTATTCACGACGACGACATCGGCGGAACTCGCCGCAGCCGAAGCCGCGTAGCCGCGTTCGCGCAGTTGCCGTTCGATGCCCGCAGCGTCCGCCTGGGTCGCTCGGCACCCAAATTGTTCGATGAAGAACGTCGCCATTGCCCGTCCCAACCCGTTTCGACGCTCGCATTTCGCCCTGTTCGCGGCACGTCGAAGGGGCGATTATAGCAGGCAAACGGAGCGGTTCACGCGGCAGCCATTTCGCGGCAGGGGACGGCGTCGCGCCGGCCACTTCGCGTTCGCCATGGGCGGCCTCAGGACACGCCCTTCGCTTCGCTCCGGACCGCGAGTTGGCAGTCACCGCACCAGGGGTTGTTCGCGTTGGCCTGTTCGAGTATCTTCACTGGAAGCGGATTCTCATGGTCGACATCCACTGTCATATTCTTCCAGGTCTCGACGACGGCGCAGACACGTTCGAAACGTCGATTCAGATGGCTGAGATGGCCATCGCCGATGGAATCACGCACGTGGTTGCCACACCGCACGCAAATTCCCAATATAAGTTTGACCCGCAAAGCATCCGCCAAAAACGGGACGAGCTCCAGGCGGCGGTCGGCGACCGCCTGAAGCTGGCGACGGGATGCGATTTTCATCTAAGCTTCGAGAACCTGCAGGACCTCGAAAAGAATCACGAGAAGTACACCATCAACCAGAAAAGTTATCTGCTCGTGGAATTCGCGGATTTTTCCATCCCGCCGTCCATGGACGGCACCATGCACCAGTTGCAGCTCGCCGGGCTTTCGCCCGTCATCACCCATCCCGAGCGGAACGCGCTGCTGCGCACGAAACCTGAGCGTTTGTATCGGTGGCTGCACCAGGGCTGCTACGTGCAGATCACCGCGCAGTCCATCCTCGGACGCTTCGGAACTGCCGCGCAGCATCGCGCCGAACAGTGGCTGGAGGAAGACCGCGTCCATTTCATCGCCAGCGACGCCCACAATGTGAAGGGCCGCCCTCTGCAGCTGCGCGCAGCCTTCGACGCCGTCGCCGAACGCCGCGGCGAAGAGATCGCCAACGCGCTCTTCCGTGACAATCCACTCGCCGCGTTTGAAGGCCGCAATCTTCCCTACGAACCCGAGCAAGTCCATCCGAACGCCAAGCAATTCCGGAAGCGCAAACGATTCCTGTTTTTTTGAAGCGTTTCAGTTAGGACGGGCTTCCGCCTGTCTGGTTTCCGTTGCAGCTCCATCGCGCCTCGATCGCGCGTGGAGCTGGCCGAAGCTCATCTGGTTTCGACTGCGGTTCGAGGGCAACTGCGGCATGCTGAAGCCCGTCGTATCTACCGCTTCTGTTCCATTAGCCCGGCGATGGTGCCCATCAAGTCGTACTTGGTGATGATCTCGAAGCGGCCGCTGCCCATCTGGACGAACACGGCAGGTTCTTCGTGGCTCAGCAGGTACGTAAGGCGTTCGACGGGGGCCTCGCAGAGGACCGTTGGAAGGGGCTCGCTCATCACTTCGCGGATGACCATTTTTCGCAAGTCTTTTCCTTGCAGCGCGAGGTTCAGAATCTGGTCTTCGTAGATCGCGCCAACCGGCTGCTGGCCTTCGAAAACCGGCAATTGCGAGATGTCCTGCGTCTGCATGGTGTGCAGCGCATGGAACACCGTCTGGTCGGGACCGGCAACGATCAAGTCGCGCACCTTGCCGACTCTGTGCTTCGCATTGACCACGTCCTCCGCGGTGAGGGGCACTTCCGAGTCGACGTATCCGCGCTCGCGCATCCATTCATCGCTGTACACTTTGCTCAAATAGCGCATCCCCGTGTCGGGCAGAAACGCGACCACGAAAGACCCTTTCGGCTGTGTTTTCGCCACGCGCAGCGCGCCGGACACGCAGCCGCCGCCGGAGCCGCCCGTAAAAATTCCCTCTTGTTTCACGAGGCGTCGCGCCCACACGAAACACTCCTGGTCGTTCACCTGTACGACGTCGTCGATGAGCTTGAAATCCATGGTGGCGGGGAAAATGTCCTCGCCGATGCCTTCGACGACATACGTTTTAGCCCGGCCAATTTTCCCGGTCTTCACGAACTCGTAGTACAGCGACCCGATCGGATCGACGCCGATCACCTTGACATTCGGATTTTTTTCTTTCAGGTAACGGCCTACTCCGCTGATCGTTCCTCCAGTGCCCATGCCGCACACGAAATGCGTGATCTTCCCCTTCGAGTCCTCCCAGAGTTCCGGGCCCGTCGTCTCATAATGCGCCTGCGGATTCATCGGATTTTCGTACTGATTGGGGTAAAACGAATTCGGGATTTCCCGGGCCAGCTTTTTCGCCACAGAATAATAGCTGCGCGGGTCGTCCGGTTCCACTGCCGTCGGGCAGACGATGACTTCCGCGCCCAGCGCCTTAAGCAGATCCACTTTTTCTTTGGATTGCTTGTCCGTGATCGTGAACACGAGCTTGTAACCGCGCACCGAACCCACCAGAGCGAGGCCGATTCCGGTATTGCCGGAGGTGCCCTCGATAATCGTGCCGCCGGGCTTCAGCAGGCCGCGCCGCTCGGCATCGTTAATCATCCAGATGCCGATGCGGTCCTTTACGGAGCCGCCGGGATTCATGTAATCGACTTTGACGTACACATCGGAGTCGAATCCGGCAGTCAGCCGGTTGAGCCGCACGAGCGGCGTGTGTCCGATCGCGTCGAGGATGTTGTTGCAGAGCAACGAGCGGTCCCGTTGAGCCTTTCGGACGTGCGAGCCAAGCTTACGGGGAGTCGAGAGCCCTTGTCCAGTTTCTCGGCGCGCCCAGGTTCGTGGCAGAATAGGTGCCCGCAAAACAAGGAGAGAAGACGGCTATGAAGCGAACCAATATTTCAACGGGAACACCGTGGGAGCCTGTGATTGGCTATTCACGCGCCGTGCGCGTGGGCGATACCGTGCACGTTTCTGGCACCACAGGCACGGGAAGTGACGGGAAAATCGTCGGACTAGGCGACGCCTACGCGCAGACCGTCCAGACGCTGCGCAACATCGAGTCCGCGCTGCGCAAGGCGGGCGCGCGCCTTGGAGACGTGGTGCGCACCCGAATGTACGTCGTCAACATCGCGGAGTGGGAAAAAATCGGCCGCGCCCACGGAGAATTCTTCGGCAAAATCCGCCCGGCAACGGCGATGGTACAGGTCGGCGGACTTGTCTCTCCGGAAATGCTCATCGAAATCGAGGCGGAAGCCATCGTGACCTCGCGCCCGCCCAGGAAACCCCGTGCCGCAAAACGCGAACGCCGCAACAGGTAGGACAGGCTTCAGCCCGTCCGGTTTTGCCTAGGGGCACACGGCGGGCCGAAGCCTGCACCACTCAATATCGCACCCGCACGCGGTACTTCAACACGGAGGTGCCGTCCCTATCGACCGGCACGTCGAATTGGGCGGCGAACGCGGCTGTCTTCGTGAACTTGTACGTTGAGTTGACCATCTCCCAGTCGCCGCCGATGGGCTCGTTTACTTCAATGGTGACGGGCGCGTCCTTGTGATTCCGCAGCGTAATCTCATACTCGAATTCATACAGCCGGTCCGAGAGTTTTCGGTAATCCGTCTGCTTGCGCTCGGCCACGATGTCGAATGCGTTGCCGATGTGTAGGCTGATTTCTTCGTCCCTCGGCGTGTGGTCGATGCGATCTTCGCCTGCAAAAAGCGATGCATCGCGTGAATCCTGCTGGTACACGCGAATCGTTCCTGCGGGCAACGGCATGCCCAGCCCCGTTTTCTCTTCATTCTTGAACTTGTAGAAAACCTGCACGGGATCTTTGACGGGCGCTCCAGGCTGCGCCGCCGCGCGATAGTAGTAGGCCTGCCCGTTCACGACATAGACTTTGCGCAATGGAAAATGCGAGGCGTTGAGAAGGCTGATCTGCTTCGATTCCTGATCGAAGATCGACGTTCGGCGGTTCAGTGAATACAGATGGTATTCGGAGAACGATTCCTGCTGGAAAGGTGCGGCAGCCGCCGCGGCTCGGTTCACCGCTGCCATGGCCTTCATCTCGTCCATGCCGTATTGGGCAATGACGCGATGTAGATCCCCTGCAACAAGCTGCAGTTGCGCGTTCTTGAACTCCGTCCCGCTGTGATTCACGAGTGTGACCCAACCGTCCAGATCGCCGCTGGCTTCGTCCTTGGCAACGTTCAGCACGTAGTCCGCGCTCCAAGAGAGATTTCCGGTCAGGTACGACGCCTCGACCCGCTGCCGCCGCGCCCCGCTGTTCTGCAGCGACCACAGCAGCGTCGGCCGTTCATACAAATTGTCAGGCAATTCCGGGAAACGGATGCTTTCGTAGGAAATGCCGGTAACGATTTCGTTGCCGATCCTCCACACGGGCGCGCCGTTGAACGAAAGCAGAGTGGCCTTCACTTCGTCGTATTCTGTCGTTCCGCCGGCAACCTTCGGCCGGATGAGCGTGACCTCGCGCCCCACGTACTTTTGCAATAGTTTGTTGGGGTCGAGTAAGTCGTATTCGTAGTTTTGTTCGAGAACATTTAGTTTGGCGGGCTCGCCGAGCGATCGGAAATGCACCGTCGCGGGATTGATCGATGCGGCGATGTCCATGAATCGCAGGCGCGATTCTCCTGCGGGCAAATTGAGCTGGCGGACGTCACGTACCAGCGAAAGATTTGAGTTGTAGACGGTCAGCGCAAGATCGATTTGATCCGCGAGTGTGGTTGCAATCGTGCCGTCGGCGGCCCGCGTGGGAACTTGTCCCACGGATTCCGCGAAAACCGAGCGGCGAAATAAAGGAATCGCAACAAGCAGCGCTGCAAGCGCCGCCGCGGCCAGAAATCTCAAGAGCATGACAGTTTTCATGAGCAGTCTCCCTTGAGGATGAAAGATCATCCTTCTTCCCTTAGAACGGGACCGCCCGAATTTCTTGCGGGATATTTACTGCTGGAGTTGCCAGGTCTTTCCGCCGTCCTGCGTGGCAAAGCGCCTTCCGTCGTTGGCCGTCAGAGTCGCAGACTGGGTATTACCCGCCGCAATGTCGATCCAATCGGGCAATTTGCCAGCTGGGCTCGCGGCCTGCGCCGGCGGAGAGACGCCTTCCCAGTGTTCTCCATCCACCGTTTTCGCAATGGCTCCATTGCGGCCCGCAAGCCAGCAGACGGAATCGGAAACTGCCGCGCCCGCGATCCAATCCTCGCGCGTTGGACTCGCCTGCGGCTTCCAGGTGCTGCCTGCATCGGTGGAGCGCTCGATACTTCCGCCGATTCCCCCGCGCCAGAAGGTCGTGCCGCCCGGGGCTTTCAACAAGGAAGCGTTTCCTTGCGCGGGATTGGATTTTGCGACAGCCTCGAAATTTCGCCTTGCCAGCGAAAGAGCTGTTGCAGGTTTTTGTTTGTCACGACTTGCTTCTGTGCCGATTGCGCCATTCGTCATCCCAATGATAGGGGCTTGCCCGGTAACCGGGACAGACGGGACCGTTGAGTCAAGGGCCTGCGGAGCGGCGGGCGCGGATGTCTCGGCCTGAGCACGAGCTTCTGCAGGAAGCGCAGGCGCCGCGGCCGGAGCCGGAGCAGAGGAATTTTGACGTGAATAGGACGGCGCGGCCGGCCGCGCGTTCGCCGGTTCCACCGACGCGTCTTTCGGGGAGTCAGATGAGCGTTTTGCCGTGCCCGATTCACCGTTCTGCTGTGGCGCCGCCTCGGGAGATTTCTCAAGGGACGGCGTCAACGCTGCGGGTTGGGTGTCGCTTTTCGGTGCTTGCGCAATCAAAGTGCTTGAAACCTCGCGCGTCCTTGCCCGCCAGGGAGGCCTCATCCCGAACCACACTGCCAGCACGGCCGCTACAGCGAGGGCGGGAGCGAGCCAGCGCGAGCGCCAATCGAAGAGTCTCGGACGAGCATGCCTCGCAGGTCCTGCCGCGGTTTCCACCGGCGTGCGGATATCCGGGACGAAGTCTCCGAGCCGCGAGGCCTCTTTTTCGGCGAGGGGTGCGTCAGCCGATGCCGCGAGCGTGTGCAGAATCTCTCTGCACCTCGCGCACATCGCGAAATGGCCTTCCCACCGGACGGCTTCTTCCGGATGGAGCGTCTGCTCGCGGTAGGCCGCAATGGCCCCGGCGTCAGGGCACCCGCCGGCATCTCGCGGACCTAGCTGGTCGAGCGCTTTGCCAACGCGCCGAGCCAGCAAATCTTCGCGCTGACGGATTTTTGGATCGTCTTTGTCTTGCGAGCTCATCCAAATTTCTTCCTAGCCTAGAACGTTCGAGTCCAAGAATCTTGCATGGTTGTGCATAGCCGTTTTGCCGGATCGGGCCTCATTGCTCCGGCGCATCCACCGCGGCTTTTGCTGCGGAAAGCGCCCGCGAAAGGTCAAACGGCCAATCCTCCATTGCGTACTCGAATGCCAGCTCGACCTGAGCGTGGTCGAGCGCCTTTTGTGCCGGGAGCCCGTTGGACGCAGGCGCATCGCGCCGCAGCGCCTGCGTCACGCTTTCGCGCAATGCGCGCCGTGTGCGCTCCAGCTGCCGGGACACGGTTGACTCGTGCTCACCAACCATGCGGCCGATCTCCGCCAGGGTGAGTTGATCCATGTAGTAGCAGGCCAACATCATGCGCTCGCGTGAGTTCAAATTGGTGAGCGCCGTCTGAAGAGCGATGTCGATGCGAGCGAGATACTTTTCACGGTCGGGATCGGCGGGGCTATCGACGGTGCTCCCGGCAAGGTCATGCGGTCCTTTGCCCTCCATACCGGCTTCGAGTGAAACCGTCCGGCTGCCCGCTCGAAGCAGATCGACCTGTTTTTGCGCGAGTACCGCGCGAAGCCACGTGCCAAGCTTGCTGCGCCCGTGGAAATATTCGAATAGGGATTTCCGCCGCCCGTCCGCGCTCGAGCGAACGCCGTAAAGTTCCGCGTGGAGAGAGTCCGCCAGTTCGGCGGCGCGTGTGTCATCCGCGTGGCCCGATCCGCGAAGCATCGCGCCGGCGGCGTGGCGAAGGTCCTGCTGGAAGTGAGCGATGAAAAATTCCCAGGCCGACTCGATTCCCTCGTTGCAGGCGCAAGCCAATGCGAGGTCCTCGAGATGCAGCGATCTCAGATAGGCCTCGACCTCGCGCAAACTCGGACATGAACCGCCGAAGCGTTTTTCAGCGCTGCGCCGGAGGCTTTCGGCAAAGCTTTGCTTGGACAATCCCCATCGCGCACACTGGGTTCCCGCGTGCAGCTCGTCGGCGAGAGCGGCGTACTCGCCGAGGAACCCGTCTCGCGATGCGAGAAATGATTTGTGCGCCATAAAGCAGCCGGACATGTGTTTCGATGCATCATAGCCCGTCTAGGACTACCAGCGCGAACGAGGGGCTTAAAACGGTACTTTGTCGCCACCCCATTTTGTCGCTGGGCGGTGTAGAATAACGTTTCATCATCGTGATTTCGGGCGTGCCGGAGCGCATCGCTTCTGTGTCCTGCGAGGAAAAATTCTTTTGAGCGCGACGTCGCGCGAACGTCACAAGGCATGACAGGAGAAAACATGAACACACGCCATCATAAGAAGGGTTTCTCCCTCATCGAGCTGCTCATCGTTGTGACGATTATCTTGATCATCGCCGCGATCGCGATCCCGAACTTGATGCGTTCTAAAATCCAGGCCAATGAGACGGCGGCGGTTGGAGCTCTCAAGGCTTTGACGGAAAGCGCCCTCTTGTATTCGAATACGTACGGCGGATTTCCCCACGCCCTTTCGGATATGGGACCTGCTTCGGGCGGGACCGCTCCATCATCTACAGCGGCCGATCTAATCGATTCGGTGCTTGCGAGCGGGGTCAAGAGCGGTTATCGATTCGGTTACACACCTGGAGCGGCCGATCCATCAGGCAATGTCCAGAGCTATGCGGTCACTGCAATGCCCGTGGCGCCCGGTTCCACCGGCCAGCGATCATTTTACACAGATCAGAGCGGCACGATCCGAAGCACACCAAGCGGCACGGCGGATTCCACCAGCTCTCCAATCAGTTGAGCTGCGCATCGCGGCGACGAGCCGCGGATGCGATTTCGGCAGTCTTCCATCCTGGACATTTGAAAATCCATGACGCAAAACGTCACGTTTCTAATGAGCTGCGCCGTAATTTGTCAGAATCGACTCGTGAATCGCAAAATCCCGCCTCCTCCGTACCAATTCTTCCAGCGGCCGCTCAGAGCTAAGTGGCGCGCCAGCTTATAGTTGCCGGCAAAGCGACTTCCTGGGCATTTCGTGGGCGGTTTGGATCGCGGATTGCAGATTTCCCTGCGACGCCCACAGTGGCGGACGAAATTAAGCCTAGAGTTTGAGCTGCTGGAGGATATATTGATGCGGAATAAAGAGAAGGGTTTTTCACTGATCGAATTGCTGATCGTGGTCGCGATCATTTTGATCATCGCCGCGATCGCCATCCCGAACCTGCTGCGTTCGAAGATGGCAGCCAACGAAGCCTC
>Ga0335085_10007264_pt1 | contig 17262 bp, 15 predicted proteins | sample Lox_Sample_45_FD_206712 | JGI IMG/M metagenome (GOLD analysis project Ga0335085, IMG submission 206712) | Soil microbial communities from Loxahatchee National Wildlife Refuge, Florida, United States - Lox_Sample_4.5 | ecosystem: Environmental > Terrestrial > Soil > Wetlands | place: USA...
GGCGTCCAGCAGCGTCTTCGCCCGAAGGAGTTGCGCTTCAGCCAGCTTGCGGTCCGCGACGGCCTGGCGGTAATCGGAAAATGCACCGGCGATGTCCGCGCTCTGTACGCGCATCAGGAGCTGGCCTTTGGTAACGGAATCGCCGAGTTTCGCCGTCACCTCGACGACACGCCCCGATGCCAGGGAAATCACGGGCACATTGCGCGAAATGTCCGGGTTGACCACGCCGGTGGCCCGCAGCTCAGTCGCGGCGTCATAAGCCTGCGCGGCTGCAATGGGGAACTGCCCGGGGTGGTCAACCTTCACGAGGCTGTTGTCGCCCGTCTTTTCCACTTGGGCGGGAGGCGGTGCTTCTTCCTTCGGATCAACTTTCGGCTCAGCCCTGCCCAGCCCGCATCCGGCCAGCAGCGCGGCGATCGTCAGACAGAGTGCCAGTTGAAATACAGCCAAACGCCTCATGGAAAAACCTCGCGACCGACCGCGAGATTCATTTGATTCGCGGCCGTAAGATAGGAACCGATCAGATTCAGATAAGCCAGCCGTATGTCCCGATAAGACTTCTCCGCATCGAGGTACTCCAGCAGCGACGAGCCTCCCTGCCGATATGAAAATGCGATTTTGTCGCGTATATCGGCAGCCATCGGCAGGTAGCGGCTTTTGTACGGCTTCAGCAGGTTGATGTTCTGAACGACGGTGTAGTAAGCCGAATCGACATCATTGAGCACCTGCGCCTCGGCGGCATCGCGCAGCTTTTCGTTGCGTCCTATATCGACCTGCGTGCGTGCCTTCTCGCCCTGATTGCGGTCGAAAATGCGCAGCGGAAAGGTGACGCTGCCGCCCACCGTCTGATAGGCGTAGGGATTGGCGAACGAAGGGTTGTGCGAATACCAGACGCCGAACGTCGGATCGGCGGATCCGTTGGCGATGGCCAGTTGGTGGGTGACTTTAGCCAGCTCCACATTCTGAATAGCCGCTTTCAGATCGGGCCTCGTCTCCATGGCGGCATTTCGGAATTCGGCAAGGGGCTTCACGTCTTCGCTGAAATCGAAATTGCCCGTAATATCGAAGCGCTCGATCGGCGTGCGATCGTTCATCAGGGCCAGCAGCTGAATTTTCGCGGTGCGCAGATTCACCAGAGCCGTTTCGAAATCGGACTCAAACTGGACGCGCTGCAGCTCGAGGCGGTTCAGATCCACCTGCGCGATGTCACCGGCCCTGAATCGCGTTCGATTCATGTTGAGGTCACGATCCCAGTAAGCCAGGTTGTCGATTGCATTCTGCAGCACAGCCTTGGCCTGCAGCGCCTGAACGAACGCGCTGCGCAGATTGAAAACCAGCTCCCGCTCCTGATCGAGCAACGTCGACTCAGCTACGGCCGTGGTTTCGCGCGCCTGATCGCGGCGCAGCTCACGCTTGTGCTCGCGCTCGTGCAGATAGCTGACGGAGGGCGTCTCCACGACGCCGCTGAGCGGCCGGTAGAGACCGCCGGGCGAAACCTGAAAGCCATCGGTAGTGATGCTGAAATCCGGATTCGGCCGAAGATAAGCGGTGATCTCCGCCGCGCGCGATTCGTCGATATTCAGTTGGTCCGCTTTGAGTGTCGGATTCGAGGCTTCAAACTTTTCCAGAAGCTGCTGCCAGGTATAAACGGCCGGCGTCTGCTGGGCCGAGAGCTGAAAAACCGCGCCTGCGCAAACCAGCCCCGTGCAGATAAAAACAGACACGCCGCAGCAGCGGGACGAAGCCCGCTTTATCAGTCGGATGAAGCCCAAACTTCACTCTACCGGCCGGTCCGGAGACGCTCAATTATCTTTCGGGCCGGTAAAAATATCTTTCGGACAAGTTATTGACATCTTTCAGTTTGGTACTTGAAAAGGCGGTTCCGACGCCCGAATGTGGTAACAACAATCGGTTTCGGCATTATGCGCGGGCGAAAAGTATGATGAAGACAGAAGCGGCCGGCGCCGGCATCAGCGGGCGCGAACGCCAAACCTTGATGCTTTCGTTCCTTCTACGCGGCACGCGCGCGGCGGTCCTCAGCAGGGCCGCGGCGATGACCGTCGTCATAGCGCTGGTGGACTGGCGCATTGACGGCAACATACCGCTCGGCTTTCTCTATCTCTTTCCGATGCTGCTGGTGGGAAGCATACTCACACGGTGGCAGATCGCCTGCGCCGCGGCGGTATGCACGCTGCTGACGGAAATGTTCGACAGTTTCGACTGGTATCAGCCCGCGTCCATCCCGCGCGACATTCTGATTTTTGCCGCGTTCTTCTGCATGGGTCTTTTCGTTTATGAAGTTGTGCACAGCCGGCAAGCCGCGCTGCAGTACACGATGGAAATCGAACGCGAGGCGCGCGCGCGGACCGAGGCGGAAGAGCAGCTCAAAGTGCTGGTGGAAAGCAGCCCGGCAGCAGTGTTCACGACCAATTCCGACGGCGTCGTGCTGTTGGCGAACGAAGCCGCACATCGGTTGTTTATGATTCCGCCGGGGACGCTGCCGGGGCGCTCGATACGCCCGTTTCTACCCTCGCTCGCGAGCGTGCTTTCGCCGCGCCCGTCGGCGGGTTCCGCTTTTCGAACGGCGATGCAGTGCCGCGGCCGCCGCCAGAACGGCGAAGTATTCATGGCCGACGTCTGGTTCTCCACCTACAGCACAACGGCAGGGCCGCGCCTGGCTGCGATGGTTATCGACGGCACCGAGGATCTGCGCAATCGCGAGGAACTGAGCCTTCACCAGCTGCTGGCGGGGTCACGCATTCTGGTGGGCGCGGTGTCGCACGAGATTCGCAACGTCTGCGGCGCGATCGCCATGGCTCATACGAATCTTTCCAAACAAGCGGCCCTCGCCGCCGATCTGGCCGCGAGCAAGGATTTCGAAGCTCTGGGCAGTCTGATTCTGGCCCTCGAAAAAATCGCCGCGATCGATCTGCGTCAGATGGCCGACCAGTCTTCGAGCATCGATCTGTCTTCTTTACTTGAAGAATATTGCATCATCGTCGAACCGTCACTGGCTGAGCAGAATATCCAGTTATCGGTCGACGTGGAACCCGCGCTTCCGATGGTCTGGGCGGACCGCCAGAGCCTGCTGCAGGTGCTGCTGAATCTCACGCGCAACAGCGAACGGGCGATGGCCGGCGAAACGGTCCGCGAACTCGCGATCACCGCCATGCGCGAGCGCCAGCGTGTGATCATCCGGTTCCGCGACACGGGCTGCGGCGTTGCAGATCCGGACCAGCTCTTCCGTCCGTTTCAGCGTCAGGCGATGCACACCGGGCTCGGCCTGTATCTTTCGCGCGCTTTTATGCGCTCGTTCCGCGGAGATCTGCGATACGCTCCCGAGCCCGCCGGATCGAGTTTCATCATGGATCTCGCCGCGGTCGCCCCGGAAGCCGCCGTTGATGCTGCTGTGAGACGCTTGGCTGTAGATGGCCGCGGCACCGACGGGACCGAAGATCCGGATCCTGCTGATCGACGATCACAGCCTGTTTCGGGAGAGCCTCAGCCGGCTGCTCGAAGCTGAACCGGATTTCCGGATCACTGCCACCTGCGCCGGCGTTAGCGAAGCGCTGGCGGTTCTCGACCGCGAAAGAGTGGATATCGTGCTGCTCGATTACGACCTCGGCGATGAGCAGGGATCGCTATTCCTCGAAGAAGCGAGGCGGCGGCGCTTCGCCGGCCGGATTCTCATGGTGACGGCCGGAATAGACGATGCCGGAACCCTGCGCGCGTTCGACGCGGGAGCTTCCGGCTTGTTTCTGAAGCACAGCCCGCCCGCGCAGCTCATCGAAGCCATCCACAAAGTGATAAGAGGGGAGATGTGGCTGGATTCGCGCGCAGTTCGCTCGCTGGTCGCGGGCGCGCACGACAGATCGGCGGACCGGCAGGCCGCCCAGCCATTGACGGCGCGTGAACGCGCGGTGCTGAAAGCGGTATTCGAAGGGCTGACCAATAAAGAGATTGCCGCCAACCTGGAGATTTCGGAAAGCTCGGTGAAGGCGGTACTGCAGCAGCTGTTCGATAAAAGCGGTGTGCGCACGCGCAGCCAGCTGGTGCGCATTGCGATCGAACGGCATTCGGGCGACTGGCTCGACGGCGACTGAAGCGGCGCCGCCGAGCCCGCGTTTTGGGGCCCCCGCATCTTTCAGTTGCCGACGCGCAGGACCATTCCCATCGTGAGCTGGAGGCTGTCCGGATATGCCATATCTTTTAGGGCGCCGGCCCAGGTGTGCGAATACTCGAGACTGCTCACCCGAAATGCGACCGCGGGGTTCAGATCGTAGTCCACTCCGCCGCCGACCAGGATGTTGAACCAAGGCGTCCAATGGGTCACGTTTCGATAAGTAAATCGGGGCCCCGCGGCGAATATCAGCGCATCGCCGCTCAGCCACCGGCCCAATCCGAGGAGCCTGCATCCGGAGACGTCAGTCTCAATGCCGACAACCTGTTGAGATTGAAGGTTCCCGATCCGCCGCCGCCGAGGCAAGTCAGGTCGCGGCCTGGGCCGCCCAAGCAGAAAACTGCGGTTTGGGCGAAAAAGGTGGGGAGTTGCGGCGACCAATCCGCGACAGACAGAGGACCAGAAGAACGGATTCAGCGACACGCAGGCGAGTCTGCATGTGAAATCGGGGAGCGCCTCCGTGCGCTCCCCGCTGACGTGTAATAAGGTGGCTGGCGTGACCTCCCGCCTGCCTCACGTCAATCAATGCCGCGGATTGCCCTCCGGACGCGCGGCCGGTTCCGCCTGGCTCTCTGGCCTGGATGGCCGTGCCTTCCGGCTGGAACCGTTTCCTCCGTCCACCAAGTGCAGCAGAGGACGCTGGCGTTTCAAAAAGACGGCTGTTTTTGTGGGGTGGTACTGGAGTACTGAGGCACGGGGCGGCGACCGTTTCGCGGGTGATCAGAGGCAGCCGCAACAGAATGTTTGGGGACCGGAAAAGCGGGTATCGGCAGCGAAATTCCGCTGACACTATTCGTTGATTTCGTGCGGCAATGGAGGGGGAATTTCGAAGCCTGTCCCCGCTTTTCCGAGGTGGCGCGTGCTCAGCGGTCGGCGAACCAGACAAGAAACAGACCGTCGGCAGGGACATCTTCCCAATAGGAGAGAAATTCGCTACGAACCTTCCGGCAGTGACGCCGAAGCAGAGACTCCACTTGCGCGCGGCTGAACCACTGCTCCCATGGGTCGGTTTCCAGGCGGCCCCAGTGCTCGGCGTTCTTGTCAATGATCACGATTTTGCCGCCAGGGCGAACCACCCGGCAGATCTCGTCCACAGCGCGCCCGATATCGACAGCGTGTTCAAGCGATTCTGTCGCGTAGGCGCAATCGAACGTCGAGTCGGCAAATGGCAGCTCGGTCATCGAGCCTGCTTTGGTTTGAATACCAGCAGGAACGAACTGCAGCATCTCCTCCGAAATGTCCAGCCCCCATACCTCCGCCTCGGGGTTTCGTTCCTTCAGGACCCGTGCGAACCGTCCTTTGCCGCACCCGACGTCCAACACCCTTTTATCGGTCAGATCGCCAAAGAACTTTAACAGCACCTGAACGTGCTGAATACGGGGATCGATCGTGGACGGGAAGTGCTTTTCATCGCGCGAGGCTTCGTCGAAGCTGCGGCGAATCTGCTCGCGCAGTTCGGGGTCCAGCCGGACCGCAGGTTCGGACCCGGGCGCCCGCCGCCAGAATCGAAAATTCACGCCCGTGTGAGCCCGGACCGCAGGTTCATGCCCTCGTAAGAAAGATGGGCAGGCCCATCTTGCCGCTGTAGGTGGGCCGATAGCGTTCGGTGCTGTACATCCGCTCCACATCGACCTTTCTGGGCCCCCGTTTCGGATCGGGGATCTCCACTGCGGCGTAGCAGCCGTGCTGGATCGCCGTCATCAGGCCGTGTTTGCCTTCCGCGATTAAATCGACCGCCATGCCGGCGAAGGTCGATGCGACCATTTTGTCGACGAAATCGGGCGGTCCCCCGCGCAAATCGTAGGTCAGGTCGCTGACGATTGTCTCGTCGCCGCTGTGTTTTTTGATTTCATCGCTCAGCGACTCAGCCACATTGGCTTTTTTGCGATGTCCGAACGCGTCGGCCTCGCCGTATTCGGCGGCCTTGTAGCCTTCCCACTCGGCGCCCTCGGAAAGCAGGACGAGGGCATAGTTTGCCGGATTGCTCTTTTTGTCCTCGAACATCAAATTCAGCAATTTATCCAGATTGACTTTATGCTCCGGAATGCAGCAGCGCAGCGAGCAGGCATAAGCCGTGTAGAGAGCCGTGTAGCCCGCATCGCGGCCGAAGAGCCGGAAAACGCCGATGCGCTCGTGCGAAGCGACCGTGGTGCGCTGCCTTTCGACCGCATCGATCGCGCGGTTCACGGCGGTGGAAAATCCGATGCAGTACTCGGTGTTGCGGACATCGTTGTCCATTGTTTTCGGGACAGCGATGACCTTGACGCCCTGGCGGTCGAGGTGAGCAGCGTAGCTCAGTGTGTCGTCGCCGCCGATTGCGACCAGGTAGTCGAGTTCCAGTTTTTCGATGTTCTTCAGGACCTGGGGTGTCATATCGAGGACCGTCGAGGTGACGCCGCCTTTGGTGCTCTGAGACGAAGCGAAGTTTGTGCCGGCGAGAAAGGGCGGGACCTTTTTCATCTTCAGAGGGTTGGTGCGCGAACTGTGCAGCCAGGTTCCGCCGGTGCGATCGATAGTGCGCGTGTTCAGCCGGTCCAGAGGCAGGATGTAAAGGCTGACGCTGGCCGGGTCATCGAAATTAACATGGGTGAGGCCTTCCCATCCGCGGCGAATGCCGGTGACTTTGCAGCCGATCTCGCCGCCGCGGTAGACCACGGTTTTTATGACGGAGTTGAGACCGGGGACATCTCCGCCACCTGTCAGTATTCCGATTTTGCCTGGCTTCAAGTGCAGTCCTCCTCGGGCAGGAAAGCTTCATTGTAGAAGGTGGAGCGGGTTGCGGCAGTGAAAAAGGGTATTAGCTCGCTCTTTCTCAGCGGCGGCCGGAGATGAAGTCGTCCCACTGGCCGAAGGGCTTCATCTGTTCGTCGAGCTTCGTGTCTTTGAGCAGCTTCTCGACTTCAGCGCGGGTCTGGCGTGGCAGCCGCTCCGGGCTCTCGGCCAGACCCCATACGAGCGCCGATGCGAGCGCAGCGGTGATCTTTTCCTCGCGCTGATTCACCCGGTCGAAGGTGTCGGATTCGGCGTGATAGTCGGGCAGATACGGGATGGGGTCCTGGATGCCGACGAGATTGGGCACTCCCGCAAGGAGGAAATCGAAATTGTCAGTGCCATCGACGGCGTCGATCAGATGATCGGTGGCCGAGAAGCCGGTGAGCACGGAGAGCGCTTTATTGACCGGGGCGCGCAGGTCTTCGCGGCCGTTCAGGTAGAAGCCGAGAAGGCGGCCGGAGCCGGTATCGAAGCTCATGGCAGCGGCGAAATTGTCGAGCTCCGCGCGGTGCTGCTCGACGTAGCGGCGCGAACCCCACATTCCCTGCTCTTCTCCGGTGAACAGAGCGAAACGCACGGTGCGGCGAGGGACAACACCGAGCTGCTGAAAAGCGCGCGCCATATCGAGAATCAGGGCGACGTTGACACCGTTATCTTCGGCGCCGGTACCGAGGTCCCATGAGTCGAGATGCGCGCCGATGAGAACGAATTCGCCGGGCTTTTCGCGGCCGCGGATTTCGGCGACGACGTTGCGGGATTCGTATTCCCCGCCGAGCTGATTCTGCAGATTGAGGCGAAGGCGAACATCACTTTTTTCGGCGAGGCGCGCGAGGCGCTCGGCATGTTCGCGGCTCACGATGGCAGTGGGGAGCGGTACCGGAGCGCCGTTGAGATCCATCGGATGGCGGTAGAGCAATCCGCGGGGCCGGGTGGATTCAAGCAGCAGGGCGGCCACCTGAGCTTTCTTCGCCGCGGCGATGAGCGAGGCATTGCGCAGATATTCGGCGAAGAGATCGTCGAACGTCTTCATCTCTTTGCTGTGGATGAGGGCGATGGCGTCTTTGGCGCGCGCGCCGAGTTTTGCGAAATCGGCGTCGGAACCTTCGCCGGCATCGACCAGCCGTGCTTCGATAGCGCCCGGCGTTGATACCGTAAACGGGGCGGCGGCGAGGCGGATCGGGAATGGCTCGGGCGAGAGGGCGGACGCTTCAGCCGTGCGGGGAAGCCAGAGGTTGGGGATTTTGAAAGGTTCGATGGCGACGGATTTCAAACCAGCTTCGCGGAATTTGCGGGCCGCCCAGTCGATGGCGCGCTGGGCAGCGGGCGAGCCGGTGGGGCGGCCGCCGATGCTGTCGCAGAGTTCGCGGAGGTCAGTGAACATCGGCGTGTCACCGAGAGCACGCGCGGCGAGGCGCTGCGGAGCGTCGTTATCGGCGGGAAATGCGAGTGTGGAGAGGAGCAGGAGGAGGAGCGCGGGTTTTGTCATTGTGCAAGCCCTATTGCTACAGCATAAAGAGGATCACGGGCTGAAGGCGTGCCGCAATCGCGCCCGGGTCAGCGGGGGATGCCCATCGCTGCAGCGTAGGCGGCGCGAACTTCTTCCGGCTGGCCTGCCTGAAAGGGGTATTCGCCCTCGTACTGCCTGCCAAGGACAGGATGCCTGAGAAGCTCCGCGCGCGGAAGGCTGCCGGTCAGAAAATGCCGCTCGGCGACCGGCAGGGCAACGCGGTGGTTCAGATCGGGGTCGCGGATGATTCCCTTGGGATCTTCGCCCCGCTCGATGCGCGCGAGATCGTCAAGGAAGCGCTGGCGAAGGAGAATCACGCCGCGATCGCCGGTGCCGAGATGCTCCTGCGTGCGGTCGGCGATGGTTCCCTGCCCGATCCAGGCGATGAAATCCTGATTCATGACGTGACTCGAAATCCAGCGGCCTTCGGCGTCACGGATCGGACCATGCCAGGCGGGAATGCTCTGCTGCACGTAGGGCTCCTGCTCACGGGGCACGCGCGTGAACGACCAGGTGACGCTGAGGGTGTTCTCATCGTCAATCGGGACGCGCCATTCGAAATGATCGCCGGGATAGAGCGCGTTGGGCCACAGACATACGCGGCCGGTGGTCCACATAGAATCACTGTCCTTCATGCCTTCGCGCAGGCGGCGATAGACGAAGCCGTAATCGAACTCCTCGAATTCGAGTTTGAGATGGCGCGGCGAGTAGGGGCCGAGTCGGTCGTTGAGGCGTACGCTCCAGTTCATGTGCATCCACTCGAAATGAAGCGGGTCGATGGAATTTTCCTGGCACTGGAGCCAGTTGCACGGGATGTCGGCGAAGACGATCTGGGCGAAACCGTTTTCCCAGTGGAAGGGTTCCCAGTCGGGCACGAGCGGCGGGGGCTGCGGGCCGAGATAGGCCCAGAGCAGGCCGCCTTTGGCCTCGACGGGGTAGGCGGTGATGCGGATTTTGTCTTTGAAACCTGCTTCGGGATGGGCGACATCTTCCCAGGGCTGTTCAGTGCAGCGGCCGGATTCGTCGAATAGCCACCCATGATAGTTACAGCGAAGGCCGCACTGCTCGACGAAACCGTAGGAGAGATCGGCGCGGCGATGCGGGCAATGGCGATCGATCAGGCCGAAGGCGCCGCTGAGATCCTTATAAAGAGTGAGGTCTTCGCCGAACAGGCGCACCGGCTTGACGGAAAGTTTGTCGAATTCGGAGACGCCGGCGATGGGCATCCAATAGCGGCGCAGAAGACGGCCCATCGGAGTATCGCGGCCGGTTCGGGTAAGCAGTTCGTTTTTCGCGCGGTCCAGCACGTTCAGTCAGTATATTGTGCCGATGCGCGAGTCAATGTCGGCGATGGTGCCCTTCACATCCTCGGCGTGAGAGAGGCCGCGGGCCATGTGTCCGTCGAGGTCGCGCAGGAGTTTGCCGAGGCCTTCCAGACTGGCCGAGGTCGCATCCATCTGGCCGCCCACATCGCGGAAGACAGAGGAGAGGCCGGCGCCGACGCCTTCGGCCATCTCGATCCTGCCGGTGAGGTAGACGGGCCGGAGTGAATGGCTGGATTGGATCAGCTGCATCTGGGTGGCGCTGAGCGCTGCGAGCCGGCTGCGAACCGAAGCCAGCCGGCCGACTGCGCGATTGAGAGTGGCGCACGACGATGAATGCAGCTCAGCGATCGCACCATCGGTCATACAATCCGCTGCGTCACCGGGTTTGGATACAGCGTGGACTGCCAGTTCGTGGGCGAAAAATGCGGTAATTTCCGCCTGAAGTTTCGCGCAAGCCAGATCGAACACCACCTGGTCAACTTCTCCGGCCAGATCATTCAGCGACGACGAGAACTGCCTGCCCTGGTGGGTGATCTCTGCGCTCAGGCCGCGCAGCCAGTCGAGAACCGGCCGCAGCCCGGCAGCTCTTGCGCCGAGCCTGTCGGCCTCAATTGCGCCGTTCAGCGCGGAGACCCGCAGCGATTCGGAGACGTCGGCGACGATGGCGGATTTTTCGCGCACTCGGCCGCTGAGGTCGGTATAAAGGTCGAGATCGCGGCACAGCTCACGGAGAACCGCGACCAGCCGGTCGAAGAGGAGGGCCGCGGCGGCGGTGGCGTCGTGGCCCGCCGTTCCCAAATCGGCCGGCGGAGCGGAGGGAAGTTTCTCCTCGCGGCTCAGCATTTCGACTTTCATCGCGTGGCGCATGAAGTCGTCGTAGCTGCCGAAGCCGAGCCTGCGGAGGCTGCTTTCCAGCAGTTTCGCCGACGCATCCATGGCGGCTTTTCGGTCGTTCGACTCCTCTTCTATCGCGGCCTCCGCGGCCCTCAGCTCTGCGTAGAGCTGTTCGACCGTCTCGCGCAGCGGCGAGGTGGGTTTGAAGCGAACAGAGAGGTAACCATCGGGGATCGGAGAGACCATGGCCATCACCCAGTAATAACGACCGTCGTGAGCGAGGTTTTTGACATAAGCAACGATGTGCCGGCCGCTCTGGATATAGTCCCAGAGCGTGCGGAAAACGATGCGCGGCATATCGGGATGCCGAATGATGTTGTGCGGTTTGTTTTTCAGTTCCTCCCATGTCCAGGCGGCGACGCGCTCAAAAACGCGATTCGCTTTGTGTATCCGGCCTTTGAGATCCGTGGTGGAAAAGAACAATTCCTCCACTCCGAACGGCCGAGGTTCGTTAATCAGCGGAATTTTTTTCAATTTCGTGTTAAAGCAGCAGTAAATTTATTATCGCCAATCCGGAGGGCTGCTTTGCGCCGGTGCGCGGCCAGCGGATATAATCCCGGCGTGAGAAGCAGCAGAGAGCGAGGACCAAAATGATCATCGACGCCCACGGACACGTGACCGCGCCGGACAAGCTGTACGTATATAAAGCGGGAATTCTTTCGCACCGCGGGGCGCACGGCCGCGGGAGCCCGGGCGCAAACGACGATGACATTAAGCGCGCCCTGAACGAGCCGGTGTTCGGCGGCTCATCGCATCTCGATCAGCTGAAGGAAGTCGGCACGGATATGCAGCTGGTTTCGCCCCGGCCGTATCAGATGATGCACAGCGAGCAGGCGAAGCTGGTGCAGTGGTACATCGAAGAGACCAACAACATCATCTGGCGGCAGACGCAGCTTTATCCGAAAGTGTTCCGCGGCGTGTGCGGGCTGCCGCAGAGTCCGGGAGTCAGCCCGGCGAACTGCCTGAAAGAGCTGGAGCGATGCGTAAAAGAGCTAGGGTTCGTCGGGTGTCTGATCAATCCCGATCCGGGCGAGGCGGGCGGCATTCAGACGCCGCCGCTGGGGGACCGTTACTGGTATCCGCTGTATGAAAAGCTGGTCGAGCTGGATGTCGCGGGCCACGTGCATTCGGCGGGATGCCGTTCGGACCGCCTGCCGTATTCGCTGCACTTCATCAACGAAGAAAGCATAGCGGTGGTTTCGCTGCTGAATTCGAACGTCTTTAAGGATTTTCCGACGCTGCGGATCGTACTATCGCACGGTGGCGGAGCAATACCGCTGCACTGGGCGAGATTCGAAGCGGCGTCCCTCAGAGTGCCGGGCGCGACGCGGTTCAAGGACCGGATGCGCAACCTGTACTACGACACGGTGCTGTACTCGAGCGATTCGCTGGCGTTGCTGATCAAGACGGTGGGCGCGGATCGGTGTTTGTTCGGAACGGAGCGGCCGGGCGTCGGGACGGTGAAAGATCCGCTGACCGGCAAATGGCTGGATGAGACGCGATATCTGATCGAGGCGTTCGACTGGCTGAGCGACGCCGATAAAAAGCTCATCTTTGAAGACAACGCGAAGAAGGTTTTCCGGCTGGACCGGGCGGCGGCACGCGCATGAAGACAAACGGGAGAAGGCGATCCTCCGCCGCGGCCAAACCCAGCCGGCGTCGCTTGTACATGTGGTTCGCGTTACTTGGCGCCGCGCTGCCGGCATTCGGGCAGCTCAAGGAAATCACGATCAACTATCCGGCGAAAGCGCCGGCGAACTGGCCACTGTTTCTGGCGAAGGAGGGCGGCTATTACCAGAAGTACGGGCTGGACGCGAAGCTGGTGTTCGCGGTGCATCCCGCCGGCATGGCGATGGTGGTGAGCGGCGAAGCGGTAATGACGAACTATCCGATGGATCAGGCGATGCAGGCCGCGATGCGCGATCCGTCGATCGTGATCATGGGCAGTCCGCTGAATCGTGCGTTGTTCGCGATGATGACGCGGAAGGAAATCAAAAGCGTCAGCGATCTGAAGGGCAAAAAATTCGGCGTGAGCCAGCTGGGCGATCCGCCTTACAGTTTTGCGCTGGAGATTCTCCACAAGTACGGGATCGGGCCGCGGGATGTCGAGTGGGTCCCGCTGGGTACGGATGGCAACGGGCGCGTGGCGGCGCTGGCAAGCGGAAGGATCGACGCTACGATGGTGCCACCGCCGGCATATTTCAAGATCGAGCCGCAGGGATTCAAAGAAATCGCGAATCTGGCGGACAATCCCGATCTGTACGCGCCGCTGGCTTACGTGTTCAGGAGAAGCACGCTGGCGGCGAATCCGAAGCTGCCGGAGCTGCTGATCAAAGCGCAGGCGGAGGCGATCAAGCGGCTTTATGACGACAAGGCCGAGGCGATCAAGGCTTATGCGGCGTACGATCCGCAGAGCCCGGAAGACATCGGGAAGATTTACGATCACGACAAAATCGCGAACACTTACGAGCGCGTGCCCTACGTGCTTGCGCCGGGCGTGAAATACATCACCGAGCATCAGGCCGATGCGAATATCGGGGCGGCGATGAAGGCGTTCGACTTCCACAGGGTCGTCGACAACAGCGTGGTGGAGCGGCTGGTGAAGGAGCACTATTTCGAGCAGCTGTTCGGGCCGGGGGTCAAGGCCGAGGAAGAAGCGAAGGCAAAGATCGCATTCAAGTAGACTGAAACCCTATGGCTGAAATCGTTCTGGGAATCGGGTCGTCGCACGGCCCGCTGCTGTCTACGCCGCCGGAGCAGTGGGACCTGCGCGCGCAGGCCGACCGCGAGAACAAGAAGCACTGGTATCGCGGGAAGACGTGGGATTACGAATCGCTGCTGAAGGAACGAGCGCCCGGGTTTTCGGCCGAAATCACGCTGGAGTCGCGGCGCGACCGGTTCCATCAGTGCCGGAAAGCTATGGAGGCGCTGACGAAGAAATTCGCCGAAGTGAAGCCCGAGGCCGTCGTCATCGTTGGCAACGATCAGCGCGAATTTTTCGACGAAGGCGTGACGCCGTCGATCACGGTCTACCGCGGGGCGCAGATCAAAAACATACAGCACATGCCGAAGGACAATCCTCCGGGAATCAACATTGCCGAACCGGGCAATTCGCCGGCGGAGGGCGCCAATTATCCGGGGGCTACGTTGCTGGCGGATCACATTCTCGATTCGCTGGCCGCGGAAAATTTCGATCTGGCGCAGTCGGACACGACGCCCAAATCGGCGCCGCGCGGCGGCATTCCGCATGCGTACGGGTTTCTCTATCATTCGATCCTCGGCGACACGCCCCCGCCCAGCGTGCCCATCATTCTGAATGTTCATTTTCCGCACAATGTGCCGAAGAACAGGCGCTGCCTCGAACTGGGGCGCGCGCTGCATCGGGCGATCAGGAGCTTCGACGGAGTGGGGCGCGTCGCAGTAATGGCTTCGGGCGGGCTGACACATTTCGTCATCGACGAAGAGCTGGATCGCAAAATCCTGCAGGCGATGAAGGACAACGACGAGAAGACGCTGGCGGAGATTCCGGAAAGCCTGTTCAAAGTCGGGACCGCGGAGACCAAGAACTGGTACCCGGTGATTTCGGCGGTCAACGAAGCCAGGCTCAAGTACCATCTGGTGGATTACGTGCCGTGCTACCGCTCGGAGGCCGGGACGGGCAATGCGATGGCGTTTGTATATTGGGAGTGAATGGTTCCGTGAACCGGGCGTAAAGCGTTCTCTCCGCGCCGTTTCGAGGGTCCATTAAGTTGGGGCCCACGCTCAGCGCAGGTGTAACCATTCTCAGAAATATCAGTCTTTTAGGATTGGCATGAAGTCCGTTGAATCCCGCGAAACAACCGCTACGGCCGAACCGTACGGTTCGACGCGCCGCGCGTTTTACCTGGCCGCAGTGTACGTTTTGGGCGCACTGATGACGCTGGCTATGGCAATTCCCACGGCGCTCTATCTGCTTGTTCCGCCGAAAGTGCGCAATCGGTCGCGCTGGATCGATGCGGGCGATATCAGCCAGCTGCAGCCCGGCGTGCCGGTCGAACTCAGTTTTCAGGAGAACCGGCTGGACGGCTGGAAGGTGCTCACCGAAAAGAAAACCGCGTGGGTGGTGAAGGAAGCGGACAACAAAGTTGTGGCTTTCGGTCCGCAGTGCACGCATCTGGCGTGCGCTTACCATTGGGAAATGGCGCAGAGCAAATTCGTGTGTCCCTGCCACGGCTCGGAGTTTTCGATCGACGGCAAGGTGCTCGCCGGTCCGGCGGCGCGCCCGCTCGACCGCTACCTGACCAGGATCGAGAATAACCGACTGCAGATCGGCGCTCTGCGGCAGAACCTGACGGCCCGGGCGGATCTCAATCGCGGCAACGCGCCGAGCCAGGAGGGCTGAAGCGCGTGCCCGGCAAATTCGAACGGTTCATCGAACACCTCGACCACCGCACGGGCCTGCATTCCGGCCTGCGCAGGTTTCTGTATGAGGAGATTCCGGCGTCGAGCGGCTGGCACCAGGTGTTCGGCAGCGTGGCGCTGTTTCTGATCCTGATTCAGTTTTTCACCGGCGCGATGCTGGCGTTCAATTACGCACCGACTCCGGGCGATGCGTACAGCAGCCTTCGCTACATCCTGACGGAAGTGACCGCCGGCCGGCTGATGCGCGGCCTGCATCACTGGGGCGCGAGCATGATCATCGTGATCGTGGTGCTTCATATGGTGCAAGTGTTTTTGTGGGGCGCGTACAAGAAGCCGCGCGAAGGCACCTGGGTGGTTGGAGCGATCCTGCTGCTGCTGACGCTGGCATACGGGCTGACCGGATATCTGCTGCCGTGGGACAACCGGGCGTACTTCGGCACTGTGGTGACGACGCAGATCGGCGCGAGCGTGCCGCTGCTGGGTCCGTACGTGTCCCGATTGCTCGGCAGTTCGGGCGACGTCGGAGTGGTGACGTTCGCGCGATTCTATGGGCTGCACGTGCTGCTGCTGCCGCCGGCGACGATGCTGCTGATCGCGTTCCATGTGTATCTGGTGCGCAGGCATGGGGTGGCGCCGACGCCGGGCGATGAAGCGAAGCCGAAGAAGTCATTCTTCCCCGAACAGGTGTTTAAAGACACCGTTGCGGTATTCATCGCGTTTGCGATTCTTTTCGTGATGGCGCTGGTAGTGCGGGTGCCGCTGGAGCGCCTGGCGGATCCGACGGACACAAACTATATTCCCCGCCCCGAATGGTATTTCCTGTTCCTGTTCCAGACTCTGAAGGCGTTCAACGGACCGCTTGAAGTAGTGGGAACCGTAGTGCTGCCGACGCTGGCGATTCTGGCGCTGATTTTGACGCCGTTCATCGATCGCAGCCGGGTTGTGCGGCTGCGGCAGCGCACGCTGGCATTCGGCGTAGTGGCGCTGGCAGCGCTGGGATGGGGCGGCTTGACCGCAGCGGCCGTCGCGACCACCGGGCAGCAGACAGCGGCGGAGCAGATCGATTTTTCCGGTCCGACACAGTGGATGCAGCTGACGCCGGTGGAAATGGCGGGCATCCATTACTTCCGCGAAGCGCAGTGCAGCATGTGCCACAACGTCACCGGCGATACCCCGAAGATGGGGCCGAATCTGATCAATACCGGCCGCCGTCATGATGCCGGGTGGCTGATGGCGCATTTTGCAAACCCGACCGCAGTGAGCCCGGGAACTACGATGAAGACGCCGCAATTGAGCGACACGGCAATCAAGAGCCTCACCTCGCTGATGATGGCGCTGACGCCGGAGAACGGCGATGTGGTGGACTCGACTCCTGACTTCGCGGTGGAAGGCGCGCTGATCTTCCAGAAGAATTCCTGCGGCGCCTGCCACATGGTGAATGGCGCAGGAGGGAAGATCGGTCCCGAACTGAACGGCGTGGCCAATCGGCGCAATGAAGCGTGGGTGATTCAGCATTTCCAGAATCCGCAGATGGTGTCGCCGAAGACGCCGATGCCGCCGTATAAATTCAACGAGGCGGATATGCAGAACGAAGTGTCGTATCTGTTCACGCTGCCGAACAAGGCTGTCGGGCAGTAAGGAGGAACGCGACCGGCGTCGCGCGTACCGGTTCTATGCGGCGGCCGGGGTCGCGTGGACCGGTGACGCTGTGCTGATACGATCTTCGGACATGAGATCGATCCACAATGGCACTGCTTTCCTGATTCTGGCTGCGGCGGGAGCGCTGATCGCGCAGGCGCCGGGCATTACGCGTACGGTGGTTACACGCAAAGATGTATCCGTTCCGGGGCGCGAGGCGATCGTCGCGCGGGTCGAGATTGCACCGGGAAGTTTTGCCGGCCGGCATACGCATCCAGGCGATGAAATCAGCTACATTCTTTAAGGCGAGGGCGAAGTGCTGTTGGAAGGCCAGCCGCCGCTGAAGGTCAAGGCCGGCGATGGGTTCGTCATTCCCGCCGGCGTCAGACATGATGCACACAATACCGGCTCGACGACGCTGAAACTGGTCGGCGTGTATGTGGTGGAGAAAGGCAAGCCGCTCTCGACTCCGGCGCCGTGATTGTTAGGCTGGTGATGGTATGGAAATCACCTGGCTTGGACACGGCACGTTCCAGATGGCGCTC
>Ga0335085_10007266_pt1 | contig 17260 bp, 16 predicted proteins | sample Lox_Sample_45_FD_206712 | JGI IMG/M metagenome (GOLD analysis project Ga0335085, IMG submission 206712) | Soil microbial communities from Loxahatchee National Wildlife Refuge, Florida, United States - Lox_Sample_4.5 | ecosystem: Environmental > Terrestrial > Soil > Wetlands | place: USA...
ACGACGTGCGCTCGCATATCGCGCAGAAATGCGCCGAACTCGCTGCGGCTCGGCTTTCCACGGCCGAACTCGGCGAGATGGAAGGCGCGCTGACCGCGCTTGAAGCCGCCATCGCACGCAAGGACAGCGCCGCGGCCAAGGGAGCGCATGACGCTTTTCACGGGCTGTTCCTCGCCGGCGCCCGCAATCCGCTCCTGGTGGCGATGTTTAATCAGGCGCAGGGCGCGCGGCTCTCCAACGTTTCGCCGAAGCACAACAGCTTCTACGACCCCCGCCATCTCGACCAGCACCGCGCGCTGCTGCGCGCGCTGCGCAAGCGCGACGCCGGCGCCGCGCGGGCCGTCGTGCGCAAGCACTTCGAGAGCCTCGGTCTCATGCTCGCGGTCGCGGCACGGGCCAAACGCAAGTCACAACCGTCTCAGATCGTGCCGCTGCCGCGGCGGGCGGCGCGCTGAGCACGCGACATTTCAGGTGCGTGGGCGCAGCCGCTGCACCTGCATCTGCGCCAGGAACGGCACCAGCGGATGCGCGCCCATCTTCACGATCGACGGCATGTCGAGCTTGATCAAGGCCTCGCGCTGCTCCGGCGGAAGGTGGAAGCGGTCGGCAAAGGCGCCGGCGTCGGCCATATATTGCGCCCGCATGTCGGCGTCGTGGGCAAGGCCGTGCAGTGCCGAGGTGAGCTCGACCAGTTCCGGCTTGATCGACGGATAGTGCGCGGCGTGGTTCTGCTCCGCCGCGCCGCCGATCCAGGCCAGCGAGGCATAGTTGTGGTGCCAGCTCGGATCCATGGAGACGACATCGGGCTTGCGCTCGCCGAGCGCCCCCGCGGCGCAGGCCCAGCAGCGCAACTCGATATTGCCGGTATCGTCGAGCTCACCCTCGTCGTAGCCGATCAGCGATTTCAGGTTGCCAGCGGCGAGCTTCTCCAGCACGCGCTTGTCCCAGGCGAGCTCCGGATTGGAGTAGCGGTCGGTGCCGGGGAAATGCGACATGCCGCCGCTCGACAGGATCACCGTCTTGAGGCCGAGTGCCGTTACGGTGCGCGCTACCGCCTGGCCGAACTGGTAGCAGCGCTCCATGGTCGGCTGCGGCGGCAGATAGGCGTTGACGTAGATCGGCAGCACCGGTCCGGTGTGGCCGAGATGCGTCAGCGGAATGCCGATGGCGTAATCGATTTTCGCCGTCGAGCTGAAAGCCGGATCGAAGTTCTGTCGATAAAGCTGGCGCACCAGTTCGAAGCCGATCTCGCTCGGCACCTTCCAGTGGAATTTCCGGCCGGCGAACTCGCCCGTGGCCTCGCCGCCGACGTGGACAGTGAAGGGCGGCGCGGTGGTATGAAAGAACTGCTCGGCGTGGTCGTTGGAGAAAATGATCCAGAGATCGGGCTCGAGCGCGCGCAACCGCTTGCCGACATCGGCGGCGACCTCGCGCACATGGGCGACCAGCGCCTTGTCTTCGGTGTCCGGCATGGTGAAGAACTGGGGCGCGTGGGGAAGCATCGCGCCGCCGATCACGGTCGACATCATGGTTGGTCTCCTTTGCCGGAAAAGTATCGCGCATGGAAAAGAACAACAAGACACGCGGTCGCAGCGGCCATGCGTGCGCTCGGCTTCCCAGGTCCCTGCCAAGCCGTTAGTTTCGCATCATTCAACGATTGAGGTGAGGCAATGGTGGAAGTGCCGATAACGATCGCCTGCGGCAATTACGACCGCACCAGCGCGATCAGGGACGGCAGGGTCAAGGTCGAAGGCTGCGCGGTCACCTATCTGCCGATGTACCCGGAAGAGATTTTCCACCGCGCCTTCAAATTCCAGGAATTCGACGTCTCGGAAATCTCGTTCTCGAGCTACATCCGCACGGTTGCGGCCGGGACGTCCACCTATATCGGCGTGCCGGCTTTCGTATCGCGCATATTCCGCCATTCCGGCATCTACATCCGCAAAGGCTCCGGCATCGAGAAGCCGGAAGACCTGCGCGGCAAGCGCATCGGGGTGCCGGAATATCAGATCACCGCGGTGGTTTGGATGCGCGGCATGATGCAGCACGAATACGGCGTGTCGCCGTCGGAGATCCATTGGCGCAGCGGCGGCCAGGAGCAGGCCGGCCGCCACGAGCGCACGCCGCTCAAGCCTATCCCGGGCCTCGACCTCAAGCCGATCGGCGACAATCAGACGCTGGTCGGCATGCTGCGCGACGGCGAGCTCGACGCTTTGTTCACGGCGCGCGCGCCGTCATCGTTCCTGAAGGGTGAACCGCACATCCAGCGGCTGTTTGCCAATACGCGCCAGGCCGAGCAGGCCTATTATAAGAAGACCAAACTGTTTCCGATCATGCACCTGGTCGGCATCCGCAAAACGCTGGCCGAGAAATATCCGTGGCTGGCAACCAGCGTCTACAAAGCATTTTGCGAAGCCAAGGCCCTGGCGATGATCGATCTACGCGACGTCAACGCGCTGATGGTAACCCTGCCCTGGCTCGAAGCCGAGACCAACGAGACCGCTGCCATCATGGGCGAAGACTTCTGGAAATACGGCATTGATGAAAATCTTCCCGAGATCGAAGCCTTGACGCAATACATTCACGAGCAGGGCCTGGCCGACCGCAAGGTCAAGGTCGAGGAGCTGTTTCATCCTTCGACGTTCGATATTTCCAAAGTGTGAGGCGCATCATGGCGCAGAGCGGCAATCGCGTGATCGTTTCGGGCTGCGGGCCGGTGGGCGCCGTGATGACGCTCGCACTGGTCAAGAAGGGCATCCCGGTTACGCTGATCGAGCAATTGCCCGACGCGGCCGAGGATCAACGCGCCGCCACGGTTCATCCGCCGACGGTCGAGATGCTGGTTGGGCTCGGTCTCGAAAAGGAAATGTTTTCCGAGGAGCCGTCGGGCGGCATGCAGGCGCCGCTGTTCCACTTTCGCGACCGCGCCACCGGCGAGCTGATCGCGGTGTTCGATATCAGCATGCTCAAGGGCGAGGTGCCGTACCCCTATGTGCTGCAATGGGAGCAATATAAGCTGGTGCACGCCGCGCTGCCCTACATCAAGGCGAGCGGATTAGGCGAAGTGCGCTTCTCCACCAAGCTCACCGGTCTCACGCAGAGCGCGGATCGTGTCGAGGCAACGGTGACGAATGCCGCCGGCGAGACCGAAAAACTGGACGGCAAATATCTGATCGGAGCCGACGGCGGCAGCAGCACGGTGCGGCGGCTTGCCGAGATCGATTTCGAGGGATTCACCTGGCCCGAACGCTTCATCAAGATCGGCACCAGCTTCGACTTCGGCACCACGGGCCGGGGCTATTGCACGCGCAACTATTTCTCCGACCCCGATGAATGGATCAATCTGTTCAAGGTCAAGGGCTATGGGCCGCCCGGCATCTGGCGCGGCGTCTTCCCGGTGCCGGAAAAGGAAACCGACGAGGAAGCGCTGAGCATGGCGGGCATTCAGCGCCGCCTGCAAGGCATTCACCAGAAGAGCGGCGACTACGAGATCCCCTACTACGCGCTCTACGCCGTCCATCAGCGCGTCGCCGCCACCTTCAACAAGGGCCGCGTGCTACTCGCCGGCGACTGCGCTCATGTCAACAACCCGATCGGCGGCATGGGCATGAACGGCGGCATTCACGATGCGCTCAATCTCGCCGATAAGCTCTCCGACGTATGGTTCGGGCGCGCCGAAGCAAGCGTACTCGATCGCTACACTCGGCAGCGCCGCAAGGCGCAGGTCGATTACGTGCAGGCGCAGACGATCCAGAACAAGAAGGCCTTGGAGGAAAAGGATCAGGCGGTGCGCCGCAGGCATTTGGACGATTTGCGGCGCACCTCCGAGGACGTCGCGCTGCACAAGAAGTTTCTGTATCGCAGCTCGCTGTTCGACAGTTTGAGTTCGGCGAATGCGGTCGAGTGAGTGGAGGCGATCGGCGCGCGCAGCGGTTACACCAATCGTACTCTAGCGCTGTGGATCGGACGGTCCCAGCACTGGAATATTCCAAAATTCGATAACGACCCAAAATACCTTGCCCGCTACCGAGCCTGCTCTCTGCAGCAAGGGCCACTTCGGCTGAAAGGTCGCAGTCGCAACGGTAATCATCGCCTCGGCGTATGCCGCATTGGCAAGCTCTCGTTGGGAAAGTGAGAATGCTGCGACGGCGCCGCGATTTTCCTTCTGCATTTTCATCCTCACAGCATGATCGCAAATTGAGGGAGGTTATTTTCGCCGACGGCCCGACGATCAGACGCGAGCAACGAGATAACGAAACTTGTTGTTGAGGCGATATTCTCCCGAAGGCTTGGCGTAGGGTGCAATCGACGCCGCGACGGCTTCACGCGCGCGCTCCATGCTGCTGTTGCGAATTGCACGCTCGGCGGGTCCGGAGGACAACATGCCGCGGAGCGCTGTTTCGAGGTTCGGAAAGCTCCAGGGGCAGTCCACGTCCGTGATCGTGATCGGGGTCAGGCCGGCATCGGCGACCAGCGCCTTTAAATTGGATTCCTCGGACAGAGCGAACGGGCCGGGCGCGCCCGGCGGCGGCGGCGGCATCAACGCGCCGAGGGCCTTGAGGTGACCGGCCGCGTCGCAATCCTCCGGCAAGCCCCAGGTGGCGACAACGATGGTCCCGCCCGGCCGCGCGACGCGGCGCGCCTCGCCGAGAGCGTTTCGCGGCGATGCCGCATACTGGAAGGCATTGAAGCCCGTCACTACGTCGAAGCTCGCGTCACCGTGAGGCAGCGTCTCCATTTCCCCCACGCGCACATCGCGGCCCGGCAAGCGCTCACGCGCGATTTCGATGAAGGCTGGGGTGGCATCGATGCCGGCGACGTTCGGGATCTTTTGCGAGAACACCGCGACGGCGAGGCCAGGTCCGCAGCCGATATCAAGGCTCGATTTTGCATTCGCGAGTTCGGGGCGGCCGAGTACGCTCTGATAGAGCGGTCGGAAAAAGCCCTCCATCAGTTCGGCGTAGTCGCGGGCCCGCGCGTTCCATAAAGCCCCCTGCACCTGGGCAGAACCGGTAGGCCGGGCGTTGGCGATGTCGTTCATCTTTGCCTCCTCTGGCGCCGTGTGGGCGAACTGGGTCATGGCGTGAACCATGCCACGAGGCGGACATCGCTGCTTTCAGGCCACCTTAATTTAGCGTCAAGGCAGCCTTCATAATGGTGTTGCCAACGAGCGCGACGCGGTATCGTGGACTTGATCGATGTGGCGCGGAGGACGCCCGCATTGCAATATCGCTTCGAAGAATATGCGCTCGACACCGGCTTGCGCGAGCTGCGGCGCGGCACGGAGCCGGTGGCGGTCGAGCCGCAGGTCTTTGATTTGCTGGAATACTTGATCCGCCACCGGGACCGCGTCGTCAGCAAAGACGATTTGTTGGCTGCCATCTGGCATGGCCGGATCGTTTCGGAATCGGCGCTGACCACGCGCATCAATTCGGCGCGTACCGCTGTCGGCGACAGCGGCGAAAATCAGCGTCTGATCAAGACATTCCGCGGCAAGGGCTTGCGGTTCGTCGGAAAGGTGCACGAACAGACGGCTCCCTCCGAGACACACGCGGGCATTGGCCAGAGCGCCTCGCCGGGCGGGCAACCATTGCTCTCCGATCAGCCGTCGATCGCGGTCCTGCCGTTTCTGAACATGAGCGGCGATCCCGAGCAGGATTATTTTGCCGACGGCATGACGGAAGAAATCATTACCGCGTTGGCGCGGTTCAAAAGCCTGTTCGTCATCGCACGAAACTCGAGCTTTAACTACCGGGGCCGGTCAGTCGACATCAAGGAGGTCGCTCGCGAACTTGGTGTCCGCTACGTGCTTGAAGGCAGCGTCCGCAAGTTGGGCGATCGCGTGCGTATCACCGGTCAGCTCGTCGTGGCCGAAACCGGCACCCACATCTGGGCGGAGCGTTTCGATCGCCTGCTGTCCGACATTTTCGATCTGCAAGACGAAATCTCGGAGAATATCGTCGGGGCGGTCGAACCCGAAATCCTCTCCGCAGAGGTGCGCCGGGCGCGCGGCAAGGGACCTGAAAGTCTCGTGGCTTACGACTGCGTCTTGCGGGCCTATCAGCACCTGTGGATTCTCACCCTTGAGGACAACGACAAGGCGCTGGATTTTTTGCGCCAGGCGATCCGGCTGGCTCCGGACTATGGACTGGCCTATGCCTACGCCAGCTGGGCCGACCTTTTCCGCGTACAACTCACGCAAGCCGCGTCGCTTCGGCCGTTGCTCACCGAGGCGTTGTCGTTCGCGCAGCGCGCGGTCGAGCTGGAGCCGTCGGATCCTCTCATTCAGACCATACGCGCGGCGTGGCAACTCATGATCGAGCGTGACTTCGACGGGGGCGTCGTCCGTCATGAGGAAGCCTTCAGGAAGAATCCGAACTCGGTGTGGATATGCGGGGCCAACGGGTTCGCACATTGCCTGTGCCGTCAGCCTGAACGCGCGCTCGAAATGGTTGAACGCGCACGGCGCCTCAGCCCGCATGATTCCAGTATGTTCCTCTGGCTTCCCGGCGGCGCGATCGCCCATCTCTTGGCCGGGCGTCCGGAACAGGCGATCCGCTGGACCGAAGATGCGCTAGCGCTCAACCCCCGGCATTTGATCTCGCTGTTGCTCCGCGCGGCCGCCGAGGTCGCCGTGAAACGGGAGGCGGCTGCGCATCAATTTGTCGAACGCATGCGCGCGATCAATCCGAAGCTGGACTTGAAGTTCGCGAGCAAGATGCTGCCGTTCAAATATGCGGACGATAAGGAGCGGATTCTGTCCAGTCTTCGCGGTGCCGGCTTGCCTGACTGATTCTTTCGTCGGCGGCGCCGGCGCTTCAGCGTGGCGGTTGAGGCAGCAATTCCTTGCCCCATTTCTCCTCGATCGCGCGGGCCTCGTCCGCCGACAGCGCCGACGGCGGCGGAAATTCGTCCCGCCACGCGAACGGCCTGCACGCATCGATGATCGCCTTGGAGTGCGAGGTGACGCCGCGCTCCTTGTTTTGCGGCGAAATGCGCGGATCGAGCGCCGAGCTCCAGGCGTTGCGCACGATATCGATGCCTTCGGACGGTTCGCATCGGGTCGCGACCGCCCACATGACGTCGGCGAGGTTGGAAGGATCGATGTCCTCGTCCACCACCACCACGACGCGTGCCATATAGCTGTGTGACGCCGCCACCAGGCCGGCGCGCTTGGCGTGGCCGTCATAGCGCTGCCGCAACGCCACGACCGTCATCAGTTGCGAGACGTGTTGCCAGGCGCCCACCACGTCGGTGACGCCGGCGGCTTCGAGATTGCTCCAGATCGTCGCAGCCCGGAACGGCAGGCCGAAATGGAAGCGCGGCGGCTTCATCGGCGGCGAACCGAGCAGGATCGGATCATTGCGGTGATGGATGGCGGTTACTTCCATCACCGGACCAGGACGCGCCGCGGCGGCGTAGTAGCCGGTAAACTCGCCGAACGGCCCTTCAGGCAGCGTCGCTTCGCTCATGGGCAATAATCGGCCTTCGAAAACGATTTCCGCCAGTGCGGGGAGCGGCAGGCCGGTTTGTGGACCGGCATACACCTCGATCGGCGCGTCCTTGATCGAGCCGGCGAACTCGTACTCGGAGCGGCCATCGGGCAAATATTCGAACCCGGCAATGAACAGAGCCGGGTCCTCGCCGTGCACGACAGCGAGCGGGCAGCTCTCGCCCCGCTCCCAATATTTCTTGGCGATGATCGCGCCGTGCCGGCCGCCGTGGTCGAATTGCACGGTGACCTTGTTCGGGCCGTGCACCTGGATGCGATAGATCGAGGCGTTGATCCAGCCGCTGTCGGGATCGCGCATGATGACGAGCGAGCCGGAGCCGATGAACGGCCCGCCGTCGTGCCGGTGCCAGACCGGCGCCGGAAAGCGTGTCACGTCGACATCCGAAGCTGCGATTGTGTTGTCGAGAAAGGCGGCCGTCTTGACGGTCACCGGGGCATGCGGCCGCAGCGTTTTTCGCTTCTCCATCCAGGCCTTCAGTGCGTCGAGGGGCCGCAGCGACGGATCGAGGCCCAGCGCCAGCGCCGCGCGTTGCACATTGGTTGTGGCGTTGGTGAAAATGCGAAAGCCGCGCTCATGACCCTTGATATTATCGAACAGCAAAGCCGGGCATTCGGGCAGCCCGGCCGCGACCTCGGTGATGCCGCCGATTTCGAAGCGCGGGTCAGCGCCGTCGATGCGGCGCAGGGCCCCCAGTCTGTCGACGAGGCCGATAAATCCGCGCAAATCCTCGTACATAATCCGCTACCTATGAGTGCTGCGCGGGGCGCACGCGCAATTTTGAAATTGTCTAAAATGTCCGTGTGGCCGAACGATCCGCCCCGCCTGCGCGATCTGCCGGCATCAAGTCAAGGAGTTCTTTTCCACCGTGAACAAGTATAAGTGACTGCTGTTCCGGGTACACGCATTCCATGGAATCCCTTGCCCATCTCGTTCACGTCTACGGCCTCGCGGTGGTCGCCGTCTGCATCGGCCTCGAGGGCATCGGCTTTCCGGTACCGGGCGAAACCTCCCTCATTGTCGCCTCGGTCATGTCGGGGACGCATCACAGCCTCAATATCGTTGCGGTGATCCTGACGGCTGCGACCGCGTCGATCCTCGGCCGCACGATCGGTTACTATATCGGGCGCGAGTTCGGCTACTGGCTGCTGCTGCGCTACGGGTTTTATTGGCGGATCACCGAGGCGCGGATCAAGCTCGGCCAGTATCTGTTCCTGCGCCACGGCGGCAAGATCATCATTGTCGCCCAGTTTATTCCTGTCCTGCGGGCTATTGCCGGCATCCTGGCCGGAGCCAACCGCATGCCTTGGGTGCCCTTCCTGCTGACCAACATCATCGGCGCTTTGCTGTGGGCGATGTTCTTCGGCACTGCGGCATTTTATCTGGGCCGGCAGATCGAGCAGATTGCGGGCCCGATGGTGTTCGTGCTTGGCGCCGCCGCCGTCGTCTTCATCATCGTCTTCGGAAACTTCGTGCGGGGCCACGAGGCGCAGCTTGCCGCGAAAGCCGAGCGCGCGCTGCCAGGTCCGCTTCAGTTGCCTTGAGACGCCTGCCTCGCTGATAATGTCAGCCGTAAGAAAACCGGGGAAATAACATCGTGGCCGCATCCTGGTCGACGATCGATTGCGACGTTCACGTCAACGTGCCGAGCATGAAGGCGCTCTTGCCGCATCTCGACGAATATTGGCGCGACAGCGTGCTCGATCGCGGCATGAATTCGCTCGATTCCATGAGCTATCCGCCGAATGCACCGCTTACGGCGCGGCCGGACTGGCGTGGCAAGGCCGGCGAGCCGCCGAACAGTCTCGACCTCTTGCGCACGCACGCTCTCGACCGCTGGAATATCGACGTCGCCATCTGCAATTGCCTTTATGGCGTCCAGCTTCTCTACAGCGAGGACATGGCGGCGGCATTTGCCAAGGCGGTGAATGATTGGGTCGCCAAGGAGTGGCTCGATCGTGATCCGCGGTTGCGCGGCTCGATCGTGGTGCCGATGCAGAATACCGAGTTTGCCGTCGCCGAGATCGAACGCTGCGCCGGGGACAAACGCTTCGTGCAGGTGCTTGTCCTCGCCATGGGCGAGGCGCCGCTCGGCCGGCGCCAGTATTGGCCGGTCTATGCGGCGGCGGAGCGCCATGGCCTAGTGCTCGGCATTCATGCCGGATCAAGCTATCGCCATCCGGTGACGTCGCTCGGCTGGCCGTCCTATTACATCGAGGACTATTGCGCGAATTCGCAGGGCTTTCAGTCGCAGGTGGCGAGTCTGGTCTGCGAAGGCGTCTTCGTGAAATATCCGAAGCTGAAAGTCGTGCTGCTGGAGTCCGGCGTCACCTGGTTGCCGGCGTTCCTGTGGCGGCTGTCGAAATTCTGGCGCGGCGTGCGCCTCGAAGTGCCGTGGGTCGATCGTTCGCCGCTCGAGATCGTGCGCGATCACGTGCGGCTGACCGTCCAGCCTTTCGACGGTCCCGACGACCCGGTTGCCGTCGCCAAGCTGATCGACCACATGCAATCCGACGACATGCTTCTGTTCTCGTCGGATTTCCCCCACTGGCAGTTCGACGGCGACGACATCATGCCGGCGGGAATTCCCGAAAAGCTGCACGGCCGCATCCGGCGCGACAACGCGCTCGCCACCTACGGCCGTCTCGCCGAAGCGGCAGCCTAGGCCGTACGCATGGCGAAACACGTGATTGCCGCGCTGCGCGAGTTTCCGGCCGGGACGCGCAAGCTGGTCGATGTCAGGGGCCGGCAGATCGCGGTGTTCAACATCAAGGGCGAGTTTTTCGCGCTGGCCAATCGCTGCCCGCATCAGGGCGGCAGTCTTTGCGCGGGCCGCTTGACGGGACTCATCGAGGCCAGCGAGCCCGGGCAATATCGTTACTCGCGGCGCGGCGAGATCATCCGCTGCCCTTGGCATGGTTGGGAGTTCGACGTCCGCACCGGCAAATCGTGGTGCGATCCCTCGCGCGTGCGGGCACGGCAATTTGCGGTGTCGGTCGCGGCCGGCGCCGCCCTTGTCGAGGGTCCTTACGTCGCGGAGACATTTCCGGTCAGCGTCGAGGACGAATACGTGGTGCTCGATGCGTGAGCACGGGCGAAATGGCAACGGAACGAATGGCACAGGGTAGCTTGCGGCTCGCGGCGGATATCGGCGGCACGTTCACCGACATCGCGGTGTTCGACGAAAAAACCGGCGAACTCACCTTCGGCAAGGCGTTGTCGACGCCGGCCCATCTGGTGGACGGCATCACCGCGGGCGTGATCAAAGCCGGCAGCGATTATCGCTCCGCCGGGCTTTTCCTCCATGGCTCGACGATCGCCATCAACACCATGCTGGAGCGCACCGGCGCCAAGACCGCGTTGCTCATCACCGAAGGGTTTCGCGACATCTACGAGATCGGCCGCATCAACCGGCCGGACGCCTATAATCTGTTTTTTCAGAAGCACGTGCCGCTGATCGAACGGGCGCTGCGCTTCGAGGTCAAGGAGCGCATGCTGGCGGACGCCGAGATCGACACGCCACTCGACGAGAACGAGATCGCCGCGCTCGGCAGGGAACTCGAAAAGATCGGCGTCGAGGCCGCGGCGATCCTGTTTCTCAACTGCTACGCCAATGCCGACCACGAGCGGCGCGCCAAGGCGATCCTGGAGAAAAATCATCCGGGGCTGTTCGTCTCCGCCTCGCATGAACTGTCGCAGGAATATCGCGAGTTCGAACGCTGCGCGACAGTCGCCGCCAACGCCTATATCGGGCCGAAAGTGCGCCGCTACATCGGCGAGATCGACGCGCATATGCGTTCAGCGGGCTTCGGGGGCTCGTTCCTGGTCGTGCAATCGACCGGCGGACTCTACGAGGCAGAACAGGCGCAGAGCCAATGCGTGCGCATGTTGGAGTCCGGGCCTGCGGCGGGCGTGATCGGCACCCAGGCGCTGTGCCGCGCGCTCAAGATCGACAATGCCATCGCCTTCGACATGGGCGGCACCACGGCGAAGGCCGGCGTCATCCATCGCGGCGAGCCGCTGACGACCGGCGCGGCGCTGATCGGCGGCTACGAGAAGGCGCTACCGGTGCAGATCGCCATGATGGACATCTTCGAGGTCAGCGCCGGCGGCGGCTCGATCGCGCGCGTCGACGAGGGCTCGCTGCGGCTCGGGCCGCAGAGCGCGGGCGCGTCGCCGGGCCCTGCTTGTTACGGGCTCGGCGGCACGGAACCGACGGTTACGGACGCCAACCTGATGCTCGGCCGGCTCGGCGCCGACCGCTTTCTGGGCGGCGAGATGAAGCTCGATACCGCCGCTGCCGAACGCGCGCTGAAAAGCAAGATCGGCGAACCGCTGGGCATGAGCGCGGTCGAGGCCGCCGACGGCATCCTGCGCATCGCCGCGACCACGATGTCTTACGCGGTCAAGGGCGTCACCACCGAGCGCGGTCTCGATGCCGGCGACTTCGTGCTGTTTGCCTATGGGGGCGCCGGTCCGCTACACGCCGTCGAGGTCGCGCGCGAGATCGGCATGCGCAAAGTCATCATACCGTTCGCGCCCGGCGTCTTCTCCGCCTTCGGCATGCTGTTCTCCGACTTGCGCTACGATTTCGTGCGCACCTGGTTCACGCCGCTCGATGACGCGAAGTTCGATGTCATCGGGCGCGTCTATCGCGAGCTTGAGCAGCAGGGCCGGGCCGCCATCGACGGCACGTCGGTAAAGCCGCAGAAGATCGCCGTAAAACGCGCCGCCGACATGCGTTACGTCGGGCAGGAGCACGCGGTGACGGTCGACCTGCCGATGTCGGTATTCGCCCGCGGCGACCGCGAGGCGATCAAGCGCCATTTCGACGAGCAGCACGCGCAGCGCTACGGCACTTCGGCGCCGCAAGAGCGCGCCGAAATCGTCAGCCTGCGCTCGACCGTCACCGGCCTCATGCGCAAGCCGCCGCAGCGCAAGATCGCGCGCGGCGCCAAGGCGCCGCCCCGATCGGCATTCGGCGGCAAGCGGGGGGTCCATTATGCCGGACGCTTTCACGCGACGCCGACCTACCGGCGTGCTGAATTGCTCTCGGGCAACCGGATCAAAGGGCCGGCCCTGATCGAGGAATACGCTTCGACCACGGTGCTGATGCCGGGGGACGTCATGGAGGTCGATGTGTTGGGAAATCTGGTGATCACGATAGGAAGACGTTGAAGCGTCACAACAGCGAAGATTGATGGAGTAACCCAATGAAGCTTCCTCGCCGAAAATTCTTGCATCTCGCAGCCGGTGCCGCCGCGGTTTCGGGCATTCCCGGCATCGCAAGCGCCGAAGCCTATCCGGCGAGGCCGGTGCACATCATCGTGCCGGTCGCGCCCGGCGGCGCCCTCGATATCATTGCGCGGCTGATGGCCCAGAGGCTGTCGGAGCGGTTTGGCCAGCCCTTCGTCATCGATAATCGCCCTGGCGCGGGCACCAATATCGGCGTCGAAGCCGGCGTCCATGCCGCACCCGACGGCTACACCCTTCTTCTTATTCCAGCTTCGGTAACAACCAACGCGACCCTTTATAAGAATCTAAACTTCAATTTCATCCGCGACGCCGCCCCGATCGCGATGATCAGCAGCCTGCCGCTGGTCATGGAAGTCAACAACGCGGTGCCGGCCAAGACGGTCACCGAATTCATCGCCTATGCCAAGGCGAACCCCGGCAAGATCAGCATGGCCTCGGGCGGCAGCGGCAGCGCCTCCCATATCGGCGGCGAGTTCTTCAAGATGAAAACGGGGATCGACATGGTTCACGTCCCCTATCGGGGCGGCGCGCCGGCGTTGGCCGACCTCATCGGCGGTCAGGTGCAGGTGATGTTCAGTCCGCTGCCGGAATCGCTGGGCGCGATCAAGGCCGGCCAGGTCCGCGCCCTGGCAGTGACCAGCCTCACGCGCTCGGACGCGCTGCCGGATGTGCCGACCGTGGCCGAGGTCCTGCCGGGCTTCGAGGCCAGCACCTGGCAAGGCATCGGCGCGCCCAAAAGCATTCCTGGCGACATCGTCGAGAGGCTCAATAAGGAAATCAACGCAGCCCTCGCCGATCCGCAGGTGAAAAAGCGGCTGGTGGAAATGGGCAGCGTGCCGATGCCGATGTCGTCGGCCGACTTCGAAAAGCTCATCGTCGACGAGACGGAGAAATGGGGAAAGGTCATTCGCGCGGCCAATATCAAGCTGGAAGCGTCATGACCGGATGCATCGACAATCCGAATATTATGTCAGGCCGATGCGGGCAGTGACCATCTGAGGAAAGAGCCCATGAAGAAGGCAAAGACGGCGAAGCGCAAGCCCAAGGTCGATCCGGTGGTGACCGAGATCGTGCGCAACGGCGTCATCGCGGTGACCGAGGAAATGAAGACCAACCTCATGCGCACCGCCTACAATATCATCATCTACGAGGCGCTCGATTTCACCACCGGCCTGTTCACCGCCGCGGGCGAGACGATTTCCATCGGCATCGGATTGCCGATGTTCATCCGCGGCATGGCGGAGACCGTCAAAGCGAAGATCAAGCACTTCGGCCGCAACACCATGCGCCCGGGCGATATCTACGTCACCAATGACTCGTACCTCACCGGCAGCCACCTCAACCACGTCACCCTGACGCTGCCGATCTTTCACAAGGGCGTGCTGGTTGGTTTCTCCTGCTGCATGGCGCACTGGATCGATATCGGCGGCACGCTCGGCGGCATGACGACCGATATCTATTCCGAAGGCCTGCAGATTCCGATCCTGAAATTGCATGATCGCGGCAAGCCGAACGACACGCTCATCGACGTCATCAAGCAGAACATGCGCATGCCGAACCGCGCCATGGGCGACCTGCGCGCGCAGATCACGGCGGTCAAGACCGGTGAGCGGAGATTTCTTGAACTGGTCGAGCGCTATGGGCGCGAGCAGGTGCTCGGCGCCATCACCGCGATCATGGATCATTCCGAGGCCATGGCGCGAGCCCGCACGCGTTCGATACCCGACGGCGTTTATGAGGCGGAATCCTACATGGACGACGACGGCATAGATGTCGGCAAGAAAGTGCCGATCCGCGTGCGCGTCACCGTCAAGGGCGACGAGATGACCGTCGATCTCAGCGACGTCTCGCGTCAGGTGCGCGGCTTCTACAATTCCGGCATCACCACCGGCTACGCCTGCTCCCAGGTCGCCTACAAGTGCCTGACCTCGCCGACCGATTATCCGATCAACGACGGCTCGTTCCGCAGCCTCAAGGCCATCGTGCCGCCCGGCCGCATCATCAGTGCGGTGCGGCCGGCGCCGATGCGCTGGTGGATGACCTATCCGATGACGATCGTCGATACAGTGTTCAAGGCGCTGGCGCCGGTCATTCCGGATCGCGTCATCGCCGGCCACCACGCCGACCTGTTGATCGCTGCACTGCACGGCATCAATACGAAAACCTCCGAGTTCTTTCTCGCCAATTTCGGACCGCTCGGCGGCGGCTGGGGCGCCAAGCGCAACGAAGACGGCGTGTCGGCGACGGTGTGCATCAACGACGGCGACACCCACAACAGCCCGAGCGAGCAGTCCGAAGTCAAATTTCCGATCGTCGTCGAGCGCTACGCGCTGGTTCCGGATTCGGGCGGCGCCGGGCGTCACCGCGGCGGGCTCGGCGTCGAGCGCGTGGTGCGGGCGCGGGTGCCGATGACGTTCAATACTCAGGTCGAGCGCGCCCACTGCAAGCCGTGGGGCCTGGAGGGCGGCGGTGAGGCGACCGGCAACGAAGTGGCGCTGCGGCTCGACAGCAAATGGAAAACGGACTTTCCGAACGCCAAGGTGCTGGTCGCGATGCTCAAGACCGGTGATGCTTTTCGGCTGCGCTCCGGCGGTGGCGGCGGCTACGGTTCGCCGCTCGAACGCCCGCCCGAGGAGGTCGCGGCCGACGCCAGGCAAGGCTATGTCTCGCTTGCGGCGGTGAAGGCGCTTTATGGCGTCGTAGTCGATCCGCAGACATTTGCGGTTGATCCCGAAGCCACCGAGCGCCTTCGCGCGTCGATGCGCGGGGCAGCCATGTCTGCCGCGCCGACCGGCACCGGCTGATAGCCCCGAACGGTTCAAAAAAGCGGGCTTATCCTACGGTTCTTGAACGCCTAATCGCGTATCGCCATATTGGATAAGTCAACGGGAGCAATCCCGTATGGCATGGGGCGCCGCAAGGGCCCTGCAAAGTCGCTTGCAAAGGACTTTGAAACCATGTCCAGGGTTTCGTCGCTATCGAGTCCCTTCCTGCTTGGCTTCGATGAGATCGAACGCGTGCTCGATCGCGTCGGTAAGGCCACGGATGGTTACCCTCCGTATAACATCGAGCGCATTCCGCGCGAGGGGAACAGCCCCGAACGCCTGCGCATTACCTTGGCGGTGGCGGGTTTCACCCGCGATCAACTCGATGTCACCGTAGAGGAGAGCCAGCTCGTTATCCGAGGCCGCCAGCAGGACGACAAATCCCGGCAATACATCCACCGCGGCATCGCCGCGCGCCAATTCCAGCGCACCTTCGTGCTGGCGGACGGCATGGAAGTATCGGGAGCGGATTTGAGAAATGGTTTGCTTTCGATTGATTTGGTACGCCCGCAACCGGAGCGTATCGTTAAATCGATCTCAATCAAAGAATGCGACTAAACCGAGTAGGACTCGACGAAGAACACAGAGAGGAGTCGAGGGCCATGACCAGCGAAATGAATACCACGGACAGCAAATCGGGAATGTCCACCGAGGCATTGGCGCATCTCGGCGACGGACGTATCGCTTACGTCAAGACGATCCGTTCCGAAGACGTGCGCGCGCTGTTTCCGCAAGCGAAAATGCCGGAGCTTGAGCCGGGCCAGAAGCTGTTCGCGCTGCATGCCGCTGACGGCACGCCGATCATGCTGACCGATAGCCGTGAAGCCGCCATCGCCAATGCCTGGAGCCAGGAGCTCGAGACGGTGAGCGTGCACTGATCGGGAATCGGAAGACAGTCACCAGGTATCAGGCATCGTTCGCAGGGCTCGGATGGAAAACGTCCGAGCCCTTTTGATTTCTTCCGCGTTCGGCGATGTCGGTGCGGGCTATGCCGCTGACGCCGGCGGCATGGTGAGCACGGCATAAAGCGCTTCGGCGTCGTGGGACGCGCGCAGCTTGTGGGCGATGGCCGGATCGCGCAACAGCCGCGCCACGCGTGCGAGCGCCTTCAAATGATCGGCGCCGGCGCCCTCGGGCGCCAGCAGCAAGAACAAGAGATCGACCGGTTGACCGTCGAGGGCTTCGAAATCGATCGGACGGTCGAGCCGTGCAAACAATCCGAACAGGCGCGGGAGATCGGCCATCTTGCCGTGCGGGATGGCGATGCCGTTGCCGATGGCGGTCGAACCAAGCTTCTCGCGCTGCATCAGGATTTCAAATATGCCTCGCTCATTCTGCCCGCTGAGCATGGCGGCACGCGCGGCCAGCTCTTGCAAAGCCTGTTTCTTGTTGTTGACTTTCAGCGCAGGCAGAATCGCGTTCGGCGCGACGAGATCGTTAAGCGGCATGGTTGGAACCTGAGGACCGAGGCGGCAGCCTAACGCAGAGCCCTGGGCTCTTGTTCATCTCTGCGAGTGATATAACCGAAACACCGGTGCCCGGTGTCCGGGACCAAGCTGTAAGGGCGGCGGACCATAGGGAGCGCCCGCCGCGTCGTCAATGGGTTTTAGACGCGGCAAATGCGGGCGGATCGATCCAGCCGAAATGCCCGTCGGTGCGGCGGTAAAC
>Ga0335085_10007267_pt1 | contig 17259 bp, 10 predicted proteins | sample Lox_Sample_45_FD_206712 | JGI IMG/M metagenome (GOLD analysis project Ga0335085, IMG submission 206712) | Soil microbial communities from Loxahatchee National Wildlife Refuge, Florida, United States - Lox_Sample_4.5 | ecosystem: Environmental > Terrestrial > Soil > Wetlands | place: USA...
GGTCGCTACCGGCTGCAATGCGAGCGACACACGTAATTTCTTGACCATGTCGGCTTCGCTGGCGAAGTCGAGGTTCGCCTGCACGGTGCACGTGCGATACATCATGTCGAGACCGAGCGAACCGACCCTCGGCATGTAAGCGGTCATGATCTTGTAGCGGCCCTTCGGCATTTTCGGCATGTCGGCGCGTGTCCAGTTCGGTGTCATGCCGATCCCGAGAAAGCCGATCCCCAGAGGTTTCGCCACTTCGCGCACTTGCGCCAGGTGCGCCATCAATTCGGCCGCCGTCTGATGCACATTGTCGTAAGGCGCGCCGGAGAGTTCGAACTGGCCGCCAGGCTCAAGTGAAATCGCCCCGCCGCCGGTCACGTCGAACATGCCGATGATGTTCTCGCCCTCCATGATCGGCTCCCAGCCGAGCAGGTCATGCATGCCATCGAGCAACGCGCGGATACTGCGTTTGCCGGAATATGGAACGGGACGGTGATCGGCGACGGTAAAGGCGAACTTCTCATGCTCGGTGCCGACCCGGAATTGTGTCTTTGGCTTGCAACCTGCTTCGAGCCAGGCGACGAGTTCGTCGCGCGTCTCGATCGGAGTCATGTCGATTTGGTCACGAGCCATGCAGGTATCCGGGCAAAAAGGTCGCGACCTTAAACATGGGAGCCGGCAAAGAGCAATGTGAGGCCCATGCGAATTTTGCTGGTCGACTTCGTGCCTGTGTCCCGGGCGCAGCGCAGCGCGCGGATCGTATTGGTTCTCCGCTGCGACCCTCTGACGTCGTCCTCCGCGAAGGCGGAGGACCCAGCACTTATGAACCGGACTGCTGCACCCAAAGCGCTGGATCCCCGCTTTCGCGGGGGATGACCGGACTTGGTGGGGCACGCGCACTCAACACGCGAGCCCTTGTTCAAAGATTCAATTGTCAAACAAGCAAGCGTCATCGCCCGTATTGTTTATCGAGGCCCCGGGCAGGCCCGTCGTCTCCTTGTCGATGCGCCGCCGGAAAAGAACCGAGGGCGCGCGGGACGCCAGGGGCCTTGCGAGGACCCACGGGCCTCGACGCCTCGCGACATCGAGGCATGTCGAGTCTTTCAAGTGCCGCAAGTCCGCCAAATCCCAAGGCGTCCCGCGCGCGGTGTTTGTAGGTTTGTTCCGCATAGCCCCCGGTGGACTTACCGTTTCAGGCAACCCCCCTTCCGGGTCGGCCACCTCTCCACCGCTTTTTCCCAGACGTCCGTCCGCGCATTTCTGACCATGCCGGACGGCCGCCGTCAGTGGGGCGGATTGGCCCGCGGCGTTGCGAGCCAGGACGATGCGGCTTGGACCGCCGGGGGGAAGCGCCGCATCTCCGACGCTGCCGTCATCCGGCCACCGCTCCCCGCCCCGTGTCTGGAGACGCTGATCAGACACCCCTCGGTACGAGGCGGGATCCATTGTGTATATATTCCTATAGGAATATTGTCAAGCACATCGTTCATATTTTGTTCTTTTTCTTTGGACAAGCTTGCTTTATTGATCGACGCCCATGACGCAGTTCACCCCCCACCAACAAAGTGCCCTTCGATGCGTGGCCGAATGGCTCAAGGCGAAGCCCGGCACGGACGGGACCCCTCAGGTCTTCCGCCTGTTCGGCTATGCCGGTACCGGCAAGACCACGCTCGCCCGACATATCGCGGATGAAGCCGATGGCGAGGTGAAGTTCGCCGCTTTCACCGGCAAGGCCGCTTCCGTCATGCGCGGCAAGGGCTGCCGCGGCGCCTCCACCATCCATGGCCTGATCTATCGGGCGCGCGAGAGCGGCGAGGAAATCCCCAGCTTCGACCTGTGGGATGAAGCGCCCGCCTCGAAGGCCGAGCTGATCATCATCGACGAGTGCTCGATGGTCGACGCTGAGCTCGGCCGCGATCTCCTGTCGTTCGGCGTACCGGTCCTGGTGCTCGGCGACCCCGCGCAATTGCCGCCAATCCAGGGCGGCGGGTTTTTCACCGAGTCCGAACCGGACGCCATGCTCACCGAAGTGCACCGGCAAGCCCAGGACGACCCGATCGTGCGGCTGTCGATGGATATCCGCGCCGGCGACTCTATCGAGCCGGGGCGCTACGGCGAGACGACGGTGCTGCGCAAAGGCGATCTCGACCCTGATCGCGTGCTCGAGGCTGATCAGGTCCTGGTCGGACGCAACGTCACGCGCCGTTCCTACAACGCGCGCATGCGCGAACGGCGTGGCTTCGAGGGCGAGATGCCCTCCGCCGGCGACAAATTGGTTTGCCTTCGCAACAACCGGAAGAAAGGCCTGTTCAACGGCGGGCTGTGGACGGTCAAGGAGAGCGGCGGGCGCAAAGGCGGCGCCAAGACCGGCATCATGACGATGCGGCTGTTGCCAGACGACGAGACTGCCACGCGCGGCGTAAAGGTATCAGTGCGGCCGGAATGTTTTTCCGGTGGTATCGAACAGGTGGATTGGCAGCGCCGCAGACCCTATGATGAGTTCGACTACGGTTACGTCCTCACCGTGCACAAGGCGCAAGGCTCGCAATGGGACGACGTGGTTCTGTTCGATGAATCATTTGCGTTTCCCGACAGCCGCGAGCGCTGGCTGTATACGGGCGTGACCCGCGCGGCGAAACGGCTGACGATGGTGGTGACGGGTTAACCCGATTTTCACGCCAGCGATAGACTCACGTCAGTCATCCCCCGCGAATGCGGGGGATCCAGCGTTTCCAGTAAGAGCTGGGTCCTCCGCTTTCGCGGAGGACGACGATTGAAAAAGTTTCGAAACACATTCCGCCCTTCCTGCGCAGACGGGAAATCAAGCCGCTTCTTTTTTCTTCGCCGGCGCGAAGCGCTGATAGAAGCCTTCATTATGCGCAGCGAGATCGATCAGCAGCTTGTTAGGCTCAAAGCGCGCCCCGTATTTCTTTTCAAGCTTGCGGCAAAGATCGACAAAGCGCTTGGTGCCCATCATATCGATCCAGGACAGAGTGCCTCCGGAGAACGGCGCAAAGCCGAATCCGAGGATCGAACCGACATCGGCCTCGCGCACATCGGTCAGCACTTTTTCCTCGAAGCAGCGCGAGGTTTCCAGCGCCTGGATGCCGAGCAATCGCAGCTTCAATTCCCCGATATTGATCTTTTCCGGATCGAGCAATTTCTTCGGCTGGAGCTCCACCAGGCCGGGCCACAGTTTCTTCGGCCCATTGGCCGGGTAATCGTAGAAGCCCTTGCCGTTCTTGCGGCCGAAGCGGCCGCGCTTCTCCACCATTTCTTCCAGCAGCTTCTTCTGCCGCGGGTCGATCGCCTTCGCGCCGAGATCCGCCTCGGTGGCCTTGAGGATTTTCCAGGCAAGATCGACCGCGACCTCGTCGTTGAGCGAAAGCGGGCCGACCGGCATGCCGGCCATGCGGCCGACATTCTCTATCATCGGCGCCGGCACGCCCTCGGTCAGCATTAAATGACCTTCGCGAATGTAGGTGCCGACCACGCGCGAGGTGTAGAAGCCACGTGAATCATTGACCACGATCGGCGTCTTGCGGATGGCACGCACATAATCGAGCGAAGCGGCGAGCGCCTTGCTGCCGGTTTGCTTGCCGAGAATGAGTTCGACCAGCATCATGCGATCGACCGGCGAGAAAAAATGGATGCCGATGAACCGCGCCGGGTCCTTGAACTCGGACGCGAGCGAGGTGATCGGAAGGGTCGAGGTGTTGGAGGCAAAAATTGCCTTGTCGCTGATCACCGCCCGAATTTTTGCGATGACCTCGGATTTGATTTTGCGATCTTCGAACACCGCCTCGATGACAAGGTCGCAATCCTTCAACGCGCCGTAGTCGGCCGTCGGAGCAATGCGTGCCAGCAATTCGTCGCGTTCGGCGCTTTTCATGCGGCCTTTCATGACGCGATCGCTCAGCGCTTTGTGCAATCCGGCCTTGCCCTTGTCCGCGGTTTCCTGATCGCGGTCGATCAGCACGACCTCAAGCCCGGCACCCGCGCTCACCTGCGCAATGCCGGCGCCCATGAAGCCGGCGCCGACCACACCGATTTTTTTCAGGCTCGTCGGCGGCTCGTTGGCCGGGCGGCGCGCCCCCTTGTTGAGGTCCTGCATCGATACGAACAGCGAACGGATCATCGCGGCCGCTTCCGGCGAGCGCAGGATTTTGGCGAACCAGCGCGACTCGATGCGCAACGCCGTATCAAACGCCACTTGCAGGCCTTCGTAGACGACCTGGAGAATGGCCCGCGCTGCGGGATAATTGTCGTAGGTCTCGCGCCGGTAAATCGCATTGGCCGCGGGGAACGTCATCATCCCGGCCTTGGAATACACAGGTCCGCCCGGCAGGCGGTAACCGTCGACGTCCCACGGTGCCTTGGCTTTGCCGCCGGCCTTGATCCAGTCCTTTGCCGCCTTGATCAGATCGGCTTGCGGCACCACGGCATCGATCAGCTTCATTGCTTTCGCGCGGTCGGTCTTGAGCTGGTCGCCCTTGAGCAGGAATTGCAACGCATCGGCGGGTGGCAACATGCGAGCGACACGTTGCGTGCCGCCGGCGCCGGGAAAGAGACCGATCTTGATCTCGGGCAGACCAAGCCGCGTCTTCGGGTTGTCGGACGCGACGCGGTAATGGCAGGCGAGCGCGAATTCGAACCCGCCGCCCATGGCCGTGCCATTGAGCGCACAAACCCAGGGCTTGCCTGAGGTCTCAAGGCGCCGGTAGACCAATGACAGCTTGCGACTTTCCTCGAAGATGAAAGCGGCGGCCGCTTCTTCGCCTTTGGTGCGGACAAGATTTGCGAAAACAGAGCCCATGCCCTCGAGCATCGCGAGGTCGGCACCGCCGCAGAAGGCATCCTTGCCGGAGGTCACAACCACGCCCTTGATGGCAGCGTCGGCAATAATCTTGTCGACCATGGCGCCCAATTCCTCGATCACTGCCGTGGTGATGACGTTCATCGAACGATCGGGCATGTTCCAGGTGACGAGCGCGATCCCATCGGCATCGACGTCAATATTGAAATTCGCCATCGCCCGCTCCTATTTCCGTGTTCCCGATTTTCGGGATCATGCGCTAGTAAGGCTCGCCGTTCTTTTTTGTGTAGCGCGCGCCTTTTTCGTCGCGCACCACCATCATGTCGATATCGGAATAATGTGCACGCTCGGCTGCGGCGCGGGTGCCGACCTCGATAAAGACCGCGTCGCGATCCGAGCGGTTGACCAGGCAGTGACCGTCCGCCACGCCGGCCTTCCAGGCAGCGGCGTCTCCGGGCCCGAGCACGGTCTCGCCGCCGTCCTCGCGCAGCACCACTTCACCTTCAAGCACGTAGACGAGTTCGTCCTCCTTCTCGTGCCAGTGTCGCTGCGATGACGCCGCTCCGGGCTTGAGCGTGCAGATGTTGACGCCGAAATGCGTGAGACCCGCGGCGCGGCCAAGCCGCTTGCGCGAGCGGCCGGCGACTGCCTTGTTGAACGGCGGCGGATAGCCGGTCGCAACGTCGATCTGGATTTTGTCGATGTCGATTTTCGGCATTCTGTTTTCCAGTTCCCCTCCCCCACGCGCTCTTCGCGTGGGGGGAGGGGTCAGGGGTGGGGGGCTGCTCCGTCGTTCCGGTCATTTAGGGCTTGGCAGATTGCTGACATGACTGCCTCGGTGTCCTTTAGCACATCATGATTCCAGAACCTGAGAACGCGGTAACCGCGAGATATCAAAAATTTCGTGCGCGCATCATCTGCGATGACTTGATTCTTTTCTGCGTGGCCACCTCCATCCACCTCCACAATCAGCCGCCGAGTATGGCACGCAAAGTCTGCGTAGTAGGGCCCGATAGTCGCCTGCCGACGAAAATGAGTTCCTTCAATTTGAAGGCCGCGTAAATGCCACCACAACTTTCGCTCTGCATCGGTCATTGCACGGCGCAGCGAACGAGCGCGTGGCACGCGTTTGTCCTTCTTGCGCAACTGGACACTGCTGTTAAGCATCACCCCCACCCCTAACCCCTCCCCTCCGCTTCGCGGGGGAGGGGAAATCCCTGCACCGCGATGTGTCTCGGGCCACGCGCTGCGCTGCATCCGGGACAAGCACCTTTACACCCGCTCGATGATCGTCGCCGTGCCCATGCCGACGCCGATGCACAGCGTCACGAGCGCGGTTTCCTTGTCGCGCCGTTCCAGTTCGTCGAGCACGGTGCCGAGGATCATGGCACCGGTAGCGCCGAGCGGATGGCCCATGGCGATAGCGCCACCATTCACGTTGATCTTGTCGTGCGGAATGTTGAGCGCCTGCATGTAGCGCAAGACCACCGAGGCAAAGGCCTCGTTGAGCTCCCACAGGTCGATATCTTTCTTGGTCATGCCGGCTTTCTTGAGCACCTTCTCGGTCACCGGGATGGGGCCCGTCAGCATGATCGCGGGCTCGGAGCCGATATTGGCGAACTGGCGAATGCGCGCGCGCGGCTTGAGGCCGGCGGCCTTGCCGGCGGCCTTGCTGCCGATCAACACCGCCGCGGCGCCGTCGACGATGCCCGAGGAATTTCCGGGCGTGTGCACATGGTTGACCGCCTCGATTTCCGGATAGCGCTGCACTGCGACCGCATCGAAGCCCGCCATGTCGCCCATTTGCACGAAAGACGGTTGCAAGGCGGCGAGCGTCTGCATGGTGGTATTGGGCCGCATGTGCTCGTCCTTGGCCAGAATGGTGAGCCCGTTGACGTCCTTGATCGGGATCACCGAATTCTTGAAACGCCCCTCCTCCCAGGACTTGGCGGCGCGCTTCTGGCTTTCGACCGCATAGGCATCGACGTCGTCGCGCGAAAACCCGTATTTGGTCGCGATCAAATCGGCGGAGATGCCTTGCGGGAGGAAGTAGGTCGCGACGGCTATTGACGGGTCCACTGGCCAGGCGCCACCGGATGCGCCGATGCCGATGCGGCTCATCGATTCAGCGCCGCCGCCGATCGTCATTTCGTGCTGGCCGGACATGACCTCCGCAGCCGCAAAATTCACCGCATCGAGGCCGGACGCACAGAAACGGTTGATCTGTATGCCAGGCACGCCGTCGCCGAACCCCGCAACCAGCGCGGCCGCGCGGGCGATATCGCCGCCGGCTTCTCCGACGGGGTCGACGCAGCCGAGCACCACGTCGTCGACGAGCGCGGGGTCGAGCTTGTTGCGATCCTTGACCGCGGCGAGGGTTTGCGCGGCGAGGTTGAGCGCGGTGACCTCGTGCAGCGATCCGTCGGCTTTGCCGCGACCGCGAGGGCTACGGACGGCGTCATAGATAAATGCCTCGGCCATGGGGGCCTCCGGTTTGGCGCGTGTCAAAGGCTGCGCGCGATCAAGAGCTTCATGATCTCGTTGGTGCCCGCGTAAATCCGTAACACACGGGCATCCCGGTACATCCGCGAGATCGGATATTCGTCCATATAGCCATAGCCGCCGAACAATTGCAGGCAGCGATCGATCACTTTGCCTTGCGTGTCGGTAAGCCGGTATTTGGCCATCGAGGCGGTGACGGTGTCGAGATCACCCCTGACATGCCTGTCGATGCAATAGTCGAGGAAGACCTTGGCGATTGTCGTATCGGTCTTGCACTCGGCGAGCTCGAATTGCGTGTTCTGAAACTCGATGATCGCCTGCCCGAAGGCCTTGCGCTGTTTGACATAATCGATCGTGAGGGCGAGCGCCCGCTCCATCATCGCGACCGCATGCACGGCGACGATGAGCCGCTCCTGCGGCAGCTCTTTCATGAGCTGATAGAAGCCCTGCCCTTCTTCGGTGCCGAGCAGGCTCGAGGCCGGAAGCTGCACGTCTTCAAAGAACAACTCCGAAGTGTCGGCCGAATCCATGCCGAGTTTTTTCAGCTTGCGACCCCGGCGGAAGCCCTGCGCGTCGTCCGCCTCCACCACAAACAGCGACGTGCCCTTTGCGCCAGCTTTGGGATCGGTCTTGGCAACGACGATGATCAGATTGGCGTGCTGACCATTGGTGATGAATGTCTTGGAGCCGTTGAGCAGATAGCCATTACCGGATTTTTTTGCCGAAGCGCGCACACCTTGCAGATCGGAGCCGGTGCCGGGCTCGGTCATCGCGATCGCGCCGACAAGCTCGCCAGTGGCAAGTTTCGGGAGCCAGCGTTTCTTCTGGTCTTCAGTGCCGTAATGCAGGATGTAGGGCGCAACGATTCCGGAATGTAGCGGCGCGCCGAAAGTGTCGAAACCTGCAAGCGCAAGTTCGCGATTGATGACCGCTTCATGCGCGAAGCTTCCGCCGGCGCCCCCGTATTCTTCCGGCATCGACGCACAGAGCAGGCCGGCCTCGCCTGCTTTGGTCCATACGTCGCGATCGTAGATATGGGCTTCGTGCCAGCGATCGAGATTGGGCACAAATTCGTCGGCGATGAAGCGCCGCGCCTGTTCCTCAAGCAGGACAAGGTCTTCGCTCATCCAGGCCGGGCGCGGGAGATTGAGTGCGTCCATGGGCAAATCCATCCGTAAATAAGATAGGGCCCGGTCCCGGCGGACGCGAGGGGTAAATGGACCCACCCCGATTGCGGCCGCCGACACTGTGCTCCATCATGCTGCCGCTCCATGAGAAAGCGGCCTGCCGATGATTGCCTATCGTCTCGGCCCCGTCATCACCCTTGCGACCTTTGCGGTTGTGCTTTCCCTTTCCGCACAGGCCCAGACAATCGTGCACGGAAACGATTTTCCGGCGGGCGAAGTCTCCCCCGTCAATGGGTCGTTTTCCATCCGCTTCCCGATCTCGTACCGGGACGTCGAATATAGAGGTGTCGAAACAAAAATCGGAGATATCAGGGAAGCTGCGTTGAACGTGCACATGCTCGCCGGTATCGATGGTGAAGGCATGCGATTCTCCGCGACAGAGACGCCACTCCAGAAACCTCTGCCGCCTATCGACAGCTTCCTGGAGACATCGAAGAGACGCCCCGATGCAGTCGCCTCAGATGTGCAACACGAGAAAAAGGACGGCCTGGAAATTCTGTCGTTCACGCTCAGTGAACCAAAGCAGGAATATTTTTTTCGGGTGTTGCGCAGCAAGACAACCGGTTACGTCCTCGTCGTCCAATTCCCTACCGAGCTGCGCAGCAAGGCGACCGCCATGAAGGACGATTTCTTTAGCTCATTCAAGATTGTTCCGCATTGACATATCGGAACAGCTGCTCACCCAAATGAAGGGTGGTCGCAGCCGCGGCCGGATGCTACGAGGCAGACGAGTATAAGCCCGGGTTTATCAGCACCATGACTTCGCCGACCGGCGCCAAAGCGCCGCAAGTGATTGATTCGCCAACCGCATGGCTGCGTCTCGCCGTGGCCGTGGCGATTTCCACCATTGGCGGTGTTGGCATGTGGTCATACATGGTGGCGCTGCCTGCCATCCAGACCGATTTCGGCGTCAGCCGCGCCGAGGCCTCGCTTCCCTTCACCTTCGTCATGCTTGGTTTCGCCGGGGGCGGCGTGCTGATGGGGCGCCTTGCAGACCGATTTGGCATCGCCGTGCCACTCGGCATCGGGACACTCGCGCTGACCGCCGGCTATCTTGCCGTCGGGTTGTCGCCGAACCTGTGGCTGGTCGCGCTTGCGCACGGACTTATCGGAATTGGCTGTTCGGCCAGTTTCGGACCAATGATGACTGACATCTCGCATTGGTTCCTGCGGCGGCGCGGCATTGCTGTCGCGCTTGCGGCGGTCGGAAACTACACCGCCGGCGCGATCTGGCCGCCGGTCGTGCAACATTTTATTTCCACGTCCGGCTGGCGCGCGACGCATATCGGGATCGGGCTGTTCTGTCTCATCACCATACTGCCGCTGGTGTACGCGATGCGTGCGCGGATCGAGGGCCAGCATGCGGAAACTGATAGCGCGGCTGCGCGCCGGCAAGCCGAGGCGCCGTTCTCGCCGCTGACACTGCAAATACTTCTCTGCATTGCCGGCGTCGGTTGCTGCGTGGCGATGGCGATGCCGCAGGTGCACATCGTCGCCTATTGCGGCGATCTGGGTTATGGCGTCGCGCGCGGCGCCGAAATGCTGTCGATAATGCTCGGTTTTGGCATCATCAGCCGCATCGCCTCCGGCTTCGTTGCCGACCGGATCGGCGGAGTGCGGACGCTACTGCTCGGCTCGGTGCTGCAAGGTGTGGCGCTGTTTCTTTATCTCTGGTTTGACGGACTGGTCTCCCTCTACGTGATCTCTGCACTGTTTGGCCTGTTTCAGGGCGGCATCGTGCCGAGCTACGCCATCATCGTGCGCGAATATTTTTCGCCACGCGAAGCCGGCACCCGGCTCGGCCTGGTGCTGATGGCGACATTGATCGGTATGGCGCTGGGCGGCTGGATGTCGGGCCTGATTTTTGATCTCACCGGATCCTACCGGGCTGCGTTCCTCAACGGCCTCGCCTGGAATCTGGTGAACGTCTCGATCATGACGTGGCTGCTGCAGCGATCCCGCCGGCGGCCCACATTCGCCACCGCCTGACTTCCATGCGGTTCGTCATGGCCGGGCTTGTCCCGGCCATCCACGTTTTAATTGGTTGATATTCCGAAAGTCATGGATGCCCGGCACAGGGCCGGGCATGACGGGATTGTTCAGAACGCGTCGTCCGGCAATTCCATGGTCGAGGCCGCTCCCGCCTGAATGCGGGAAAGCCGTGTTGCCGTCTCAGGCAACATGCGCTCCATGAAAAAGCGGGCGGTGGCGAGTTTCGCATTCAGTCGTGCGGCGGAGCCGTTCGTTTTCGGCAGTTTGGCAATCGCGGCTTCGGCGATTTTGCACCACATGTAGCCAAGGGCGACCAGTCCGAACAGATGCATATAGTCGTAAGAGCCGGCACCCGCATTGTCGGGCTTCGCCAAGGCGTTCTGCGCGAACCACATCGAAGCCTGCTGCAGGTGCGCGAGTGAAGCGCCCAGCGGCTTGAGGTAGACGTTCATCGCATCGCTGTCGGCGCGCTCCTTGAGATAGGTCTGCACCTCGTTGAAGAAGTGCATGATGGCGCGACCGCCGTCTTTGCCGAGCTTGCGCCCGACCAGGTCAAGCGCCTGTATACCGTTAGCGCCTTCATAAATCTGCGCGATGCGCGCATCGCGGACAAATTGCTCCATGCCGTGTTCGGCGATGTAACCGTGCCCACCGAAGATCTGTTGCGCCATAACAGCGTTCGCGAAGCCGCCATCCGTGAGCACGCCTTTGATCACGGGAGTAAGGAGCCCCATGTGATCGTCGGCGCTCTTGCGTTCGTTCTCGTCATCTGATCGGTGCGCGATATCGCTCTTGAGCGCGGTCCACATCACCAGCGCGCGCCCAGCCTCGTTAAAGGCGCGCATGCTCATGAGTGCGCGGCGTACATCCGGATGCACGATGATCGGGTCGGCCGGTTTATCCGGATACTTGACGCCGGAAATGGATCGGCCTTGCAAACGCTCCTTCGCATATGCGGCGGCGTTCTGGTACGCCACTTCGGACAGCGCGAGCCCCTGCACGCCGACACCAAGCCGCGCTTCGTTCATCATCGTGAACATGGCGTTGAGGCCGCGATTTTCTTCACCAATCAGCCAGCCGGTGGCGCCATCGTAATTCATGACACAGGTGGAATTGCCGTGGATGCCCATCTTCTCTTCGATCGACCCACAGCTCACCGCGTTGCGCACGCCGAGAGACCCGTCATTGTTGACCATGATCTTCGGCACGACGAAGAGCGAGATGCCCTTGGTGCCGGCGGGCGCGCCTTCGATGCGCGCGAGTACGAGGTGAATGATATTCTGCGAAAGATCATGGTCGCCGGCGGAAATGAAAATCTTGGTGCCGGATATTTTGTAGCTGCCGTCCACCTGCTTCACCGCCTTTGACCGCAACAGTCCGAGATCGGTGCCGCAATGCGGCTCGGTCAGGTTCATCGTGCCGGTCCAGACGCCTTCCACCATCTTCGGCACATATTTCGCCTTCAGCTCCTCGGAGGCATGCACCAGCAGCGCGGCGATAGCGCCTTGCGTAAGACCGGGATACATGGCGAAAGCCATGTTGGCGGAACAAAAAAATTCATTGACGATGATGGTCATGGTCGCCGGCAGGCCTTGGCCGCCGAACTCGGCCGGCGCCGAAATGCCGATCCATCCGCCCTCAACAATCTGCTTGTAAGCGTCCTTGAAACCCTTCGGCGTCGTCACGCTGCCATCAGCGGCGCGCTTGCAGCCTTCCTTGTCGCCGACGCGGTTGAGCGGGGTCAGCACTTCTTCACTGAATTTGGCCGCTTCGCGCAACACCGCTTCCACCACGTCGGGTGAGGCGTCGGAGAACCCAGGCAGATTTCCATAGTGATCGAGATGGAAGACGTCGTTGAGCAAAAACAACGCGTCATCTACTGGGGCTTTATAGATCGGCATGGTTCCTCTCCCCGGCAGCGCGCCGCAAGGTGTTAACAGGATATGAAGGTAACAGTTTCCCTACTTCACGGCACCGGAAGAAAGCCTAAGGGCAGGCCCCAACGACGCGCAGTATGACGGAGCCGGTTTACACCTGCGTTAAGGGTAGAGGGACCGCCGCCAGAAGCAGTCAGGCCTTGCGGGATGCGGATGATCTTACCCGCGGCGAGGCATCGGAAGCCTCGAACATCTCAGTGTAAATTCGGCGCAATTCAGTAATGGCACCATCGATATCGCGCCGCTGACGCTCCAGCAAAGTGATCTGCTCGACACATTTTTGGCGAGTGATTGAAAGAGTGTTGGAGCTACCGCGCACACGAGCGGCAAGCATTTCGCGGATCTCGGTCAGGGTGAACCCGAGTCGTTTGCCTTGCAGAATCAAGGCGAGACGGTCGCGGTCGCCCCGGCTGAACATTCGGGCGGAGCCGCTCCGATGCGGTGCCATCAGGCCTTTGCTTTGGTAAAAACGAATAGCCCGGAGCGTAACACCCGTCTCCCGCGCCAATTCTCCGATGGTAATATTGTCTGCCAAGTCCGACCCTGCGGAGGCTTCGGTGGTGTCGCCGGGGGTTTGAGGTCGGTCTGCGTTGTTCATCTCGCCCCTACATTTTACCTCTACCGAATCGTGTGAATCTTAGGCGTGCAACTATTGGCGGCGGTGGCACTCCGGTGTTCCTCCCAGGAAATATTGTGGCGGGGCAGCGAATGCCTGCGGCAAGCCGCCTGACACCCTTTCGCTTTCGCCGAAACTGCCCCGCTTCGGCAAAACGTTAACGGGTTGTTTACCGCAACCAGCAAAAAGTTAGCGCTGGGACGAAGGACCGGGCCCCGTATCCACCCGCCGTTAAAGTTGCCGGTTCCCGCGAGAGTCAATCGGACTCTTACCGTCTCCACCTCGGATGTGGGTGTGAGCATGAAATTTGGCTTTCCGTGGAGCGTCAAAGGCATTCGACCCGAAGCGCGCCACAACGCGTGCGAGGCGGCGCGCCGTGCCGGCTTGCCACTGAGTGACTGGCTCAACGCAACCATCCTGCAACAGGCCGCGGCGCAAGGAATCAAGATGCCTTCGCTTGCGCGTGGTGGCGACGAAGGACACGCTGAGGAGCTCTACGATTTACATCAACGACTCGACGATCTGACCCATCGGATCGATCAGATTACCCAGGTCGGGTTCGCAGCTTACGCGCCAAAACGACACCGCGAAGAGCAGGATCAGTTCGCCGAACTGTTCGAAAGTCTTGAGCAACGATTTGATCAAATCGCTGCCAATATCGCGCGCCAGGCAGCTCAGCCAGCGACGGCAAGCGTGCATGCGCCAGATTTCGCGCCGGATGTCGCGACAGGTCCCGACCGAGCGATCCCTGAAACCACCGCGCCCTGCCACGCATTCAATGGCGAACCAAAGCCCGCGCGCACCCAACAATTTATTCCGGTTGCACAGATGCCAGTGCCACCGCAGGATCTGTCGGGACTGGAAGACAAGCTTCGCCGGATCACCGATCAGATTGAAACACTGCGGCGTCCCGGGGTTGAGGAAGCGATCACTGCGTTACGCTTGGAGCTGGGCGACATCAGCCGCACGCTCAACGACGCGATGCCCCGCCGCGCCATCGAAATCATTGAGAAGCAGGTTCAGAGTCTGAGCCAACGCGTCGCGGAGGGGCGGCAAGCCGGCGCCGACGCCAACGCCCTGGCCGGAGTCGAACGCGGCCTGGCCGAAGTACGCGATGCGGTGCGCGATCTGACGCCGGCGGAAAATCTGGTCGGTTACACTGACGCCATCGAAGCTCTCGCCCACAAGATCGACCTCATCGTCGCCGAGAGAGACCCCGCGACGATGCAGCAGCTCGAGCGGTCCCTCGCAACGTTGCGCGAGATGGCGGCGCACGTCGCGTCCAATGAAACGATAAGCAGCCTCTCCACGCAGGTGCGGGCGCTGGCTGACAAGATCGACCATCTTGCGACAGGCGCCGGCAGCGACGCGCTCAATAAACTCGAACTGCGTATCGATGCGCTCAGCCGCGCCGTGACCGATCGCGCCCAGAACGGCGATGTCTTGCCGTTGCGCCTGGAAGCTCTTCTCCAGTCGCTATCCGAGAAGATCGAGCAGGTTCAGCAATCGCGCAGCGATCAGATCGCGGTCAGCCATCTCGAGGACTGTATCGCCAAATTAGTCGAGCGATTGAATGCGACGGACTCGCGCCTCAACAATCTCGATGCCATCGAACGCGGTCTCGCCGACCTGCTGGTCCATATTGAAGACATCCGCACAAACAGGGAATCGACAGCGCTTCGGGCTGAGAATTCGGCGAACATCGATTTGCTGAAACAGGATATGGCGCGGACCCAAGGCACGCTTGAAGCGGTGCATGGCACGCTCGGCCAGGTCGCGGATCGCCTCGCCATTATCGAGAAAGATATTCGGGCTGATCGACCGGAGCCTGCGAAACCCGAGGCCGAGATCCTCGACCTCATGCAACCTGCCGACAAAACGTTGGATGAGGTCGCTGCCATCGCTTCCGATGCGGCCGTTCGCGCGGCGCAAGATGCGCCGTCGCCAACGCCAAGCCCGGCGGCAGCGCCCCAATCTTCTGCGCCTGTGTTCCAGCCGTCATCGCCATTGCTCGCGGAACTTTCCAATCTGGGCGTGCGGCCGGCAAACCTGCCTGCGATTGATTCTGCTTCGCCAGCGGATCAACCGCTCGAGCCTGGCTCAGGCGCACCGCGTCTTGCTACGCATCCCGGCGTGCGCATCGCTGCGTCGGAAGCAGCTTTGGGCGTCGCCCGGCCAAGTACCGCCGCTCGGGGTGGAAAATCGGACTTCATCGCCGCAGCCCGCCGTGCGGCTCAGGCCGCCGGCCAGGATCCGAACGGGCGTCAGACGCGCCCGGCGTATGTCAGGGCCAAGGGCGGCGAACCCGCACCAGTGCCGCCCAAAGTCATGACACGCATCAAAAAGATGGTCCTGGCGGCGAGCATTGTCGCCATCATCGTCGGATCGATTCAGTTCGCGAGCAACATTTTCAATTTCGGAATTTTCGATACCAGCGAAACCAAGCTGACCAGCAGCCCCGAGCCTGATCTGCCGAATAGCGACACCTCTATCGCTGCGGAAACCACCGCGCCCGCAGCATCCCCCACGCTTGCGGACGGCAACCCGGCGCCCTCAAGCGCGCCGGCGGCCAAAGCGGCCGATGCCGATATCACCTCGTCTCTGCTTGCGCCGCCAACATTGCCAAGCCTGACACCCGCAGCACCGTCGGGATCGCCAACCGTTGCAGCGCCAGCGCCTGTCGTCCGGCCGCGACCGGGCCTGGAGCCAACCGCTCAAGCGTCACCGCCAGCGTCAAATTCGCCGCCGTTGAGTGCTCCACTCCCGGGAAGCGCACCCGCGACAAAAAACGACGTTACCGGGTCGATCGCACGGGCCCCTGCCGACGTCAGCGCAAGCAGGCAGCCGGCGCCGACCGCGCAACCGGTAACCGACGGATTGCCGGTCTCTATCGGCGGAGCACGGCTGCGTAACGCGGCTGTTGCCGGCGATCCCGCCGCCGCCTACGAAGTCGCCATGCGGTTCATGGAAGGCCGCGGCGTGCCCGCGAACCTGGAAGAAGCCGCGCGATGGTTTGAGCGCGCCGCGAGCAAGGGCCTCGTACCCGGTCAATTCCGCTATGCCAGCATGCTCGAAAAGGGCCAGGGGGTGAGAAAAGATCTGGCCGCCGCCCAAAAGCTCTATGTGGCCGCCGCCAGCAAGGGTCACGCCAAGGCCATGCACAACCTTGCAGTCCTCTATGCAGAGGGCGTCGATGGCAAGCCGGACTATGTCAACGCGGCTCAATGGTTCCGCAGGGCCGCAGAACATGGCGTTGCCGACAGTCAGTACAACCTCGGGGTACTGACTGCGCGCGGCCTCGGCACTGAGAAGAATATCGCGGAATCCTATAAATGGTTCGCGCTGGCGGCTGCCCAAGGAGACCGCGATGCAGCCCGTAAGCGCGACGACGTCGCCGCTTACCTGAATGCCCAGACGCTGGAGAGCGTCCAGGAAGCGGTCAAAAGCTTTGCGCTTCAGGCACAGCCGGCGGAAGCCATCGTGGTCCCTGCGCCAACGGGCGGCTGGGATCGCGCAACGCCGCCATCGCGCGAGAAGCCACGGTCGGCTGGCCCACTATCGCTGAGCGATTTCAGTCCAGGAAAACTGTAAACCGCCTTGGCCTTTAGGCTGAGGGCGTGATTAACGGCGCGCGCATCGCTAAAATCAGACGAAGCTTGATCGGTCGGCGACGAGTCGATCGCATTTGATCGGCATTGCTGACGCTTCCGTGCGTTTCGGTGTTAGTTGTAGAGGTGGGTTTCCCCGAGTGGCGTCTGTTGCCCGGAGCATGCGCCTCAACTGTCGGACAAAAACGCTTGCAGATCTATCTTCCCATCGCTGATTTGCCCGTGAATGTCTTCCTGGTGCTCGGGATGGGACTGGCCGTCGGCTACATCTCCGGCATGTTCGGGATCGGCGGCGGCTTCCTGATGACGCCGCTGCTGATCTTCGTCGGGATCTCGCCGGCAGTCGCCGTGGCGACCGTATCCAGCCACATCGCGGCATCGTCATTTACCGGCGCAATCAGCTATTGGCGCAGGCGCGCGCTCGATATCGCACTGGCGATGATGCTGCTAAGCGCCGGCATCGTGGGCACAGCCACAGGCGTCTGGCTTTTCACCGAACTGCGCGCGCTCGATCAACTCGATCTGTTGATCGGCCTGTCATACGTGACGTTGCTCACAGTCGTCGGCGCGATGATGATCTACGAAAGCGTGCGCGCAATCATGCGCACGC
>Ga0335085_10007268_pt1 | contig 17258 bp, 15 predicted proteins | sample Lox_Sample_45_FD_206712 | JGI IMG/M metagenome (GOLD analysis project Ga0335085, IMG submission 206712) | Soil microbial communities from Loxahatchee National Wildlife Refuge, Florida, United States - Lox_Sample_4.5 | ecosystem: Environmental > Terrestrial > Soil > Wetlands | place: USA...
GCGCCCTCGCGCTGGCCGTCGATCGCTCGGCCATCGTCGAACACATCCTCCGCGGCGGGCAGACCCCCGCGCACGCCTTCACCCCCCCCGGGATCCCCGGCTACCAGCCGCCCGCGGGCATCCCGACCGATTGCGCCGAGGCGCGCCGCCTGCTCGAGGAAGCCGGGTATCCCGGCGGGCGGGGCCTGCCGGTCTTCGAACTCCTCTTCAACACCTCGGAAAGCCACCAACTCGTCGCCGAGGCCATCCAGGAAATGTGGCGCCGCGAGCTGGGGGTCGAGGTGCGCCTCGTCAACGAGGAGCTCAAGAGCACCCTCGATGCGCGCCGCACGGGCAATTTCCAGATCCTCCGCTCCGTCTGGATCGGTGACTACGCCGATCCCGCGTCCTTTCTCGGCGTCTGGGCTTCCAGCAGCGGCAACAACTACACGGGTTGGTCCAGCCCCGACTATGACCGCCTGCTCGACCAGGCCGCCCGCACCGCCGATCCCGCCGCGCGCTTCGCGGTCTTGCAGCGCGCCGAGGCCCTGCTGCTCAAGGCGGCGCCCTTCATCCCCATTCACTACTATACTCACGTCTTCCTCATCCGGCCGTCCGTGCACGGCTGGTATCCGACCCTGCTCGACCACCACCCCTACAAATACGTTTGGCTCGGGCCGTAGCGCGACCGCCGTTCAGCGGTCGTCGGCACAGCGTTCGCCGTGCAGGGCGGCTACGCCCTCGCGGGCGATGATGGGCACCATGAGCAGCGCGGCCACCGGATCGGTCCACCACCAGCCGGCCACGGCGTTCAGGCCCAGGCCGCCGAGCAGGATGGCCGAGAGCCAGGCACAGAGATCCGTCTGCCGCGAGTCGGCGTGCAGCGCGCGGCTCGCCAGGCGCGTCGCCACGCGGCGTTTCGCCCGCGCCAGCAGCGGCATGACGACGAGGGAGGCGACGGCGAGCCCGATTCCCGCGAGGCTCGCGTGTGGCGCCTCGCGTTGTACCAGCGTCTTGATCGCGTCGGCGGCAACATAGGCGGCCAGCACCAGGAAGCTGAGGCCGACGAGCTTGAGCGCCATCTGTTCGCGCCGTTCGTCGGCCCGATGCGCCTGCAAGCGCCATAGCAGGACACCCCCGGAGATGCTCTCGATCACCGAATCCACTCCGAAACCGATCAGGGCGACGCTGCTCGCGAGCAGCCCCGCGCCGACGGCGACCGCCGCCTCAATGACATTCCAGCCGAGGGTGAAATACTCGAGTCGTCGGCCGGCGCGCGCCTGGGCGGCCCGGACGCCGTTTGCGTCATTGATGCCAGCGGCGTTGTTCATCGCAAGACGCGCCAGAAGATCAGGATGCGGGGTTCGTGACAATTTTCCATCGGGAAATCGCGTCACGACCGCACCGGCCGTTGATGCCTTTTTGATGCCTTCGGCGGGTCTTTTGATTAGGGCCACCCGGCCGCCCCGGCTACCCTTGGCGGCATGAACGCAATTGCATTGTTGCTGGCTGAGCTGACGCCGCCCGCCGCCGATCTGGTCTTCGTCGGCGTGACCGTGGCGTTCTTCGCCGGCGCCATCGCCTTCGCGCGGTTCTGCGAGAAGGTGCGCTGAGCACCCGCCGCCGTCCGCGCTCCCTCGCCATGGAAACCACCATCATCGGCCTGATTGCCGTCGCCTGCCTCCTCTACCTCGTCGTCGCCGTGCTTCGCCCGGAAAAGTTCTAACCGGATTCCGTCATGGACAATCTCAACGCCTGGACCCAGTTCGCGCTCTACGTCGGCGCGCTCCTGCTCATCACCAAGCCGCTCGGGCTTCACCTCGTGCGGGTGCTGGATGCGCGCGGCCGGACGTGGCTCGATCCGGTGGTCCGGCCGGTGGAGCGCCTGACCTACCGCGTGTGCGGCATCGATCCGGCGCGCGAACAGGGCTGGTTGGGTTACACGGTCTCGCTGCTCGTTTTCAGCCTCGTCGGGATGCTGCTCACTTACTTCATCCTCCGTTTCCAGGATCACCTGCCCTTGAATCCGCAGCACCTGCCCGGAGTCAACCCGCACCTCGCCTTCAACACCGCGGCGAGCTTCACGACCAATACCAACTGGCAGTTCTACGGCGGTGAATCGACCATGTCCTATCTCTCGCAGATGGTGGCACTGGCGTTTCACAACTTCGTCTCGGCCGCCGCCGGCATCGCCATCGCCGCGGCATTGGTGCGCGGCATCGCCCGCCATTCCGCGCAGACCATCGGGAACTTCTGGGCCGACGTGGTCCGGATCACGTACTACGTGCTCGTCCCGATCTGCGTGGTCCTCGCGCTGGTGCTCGTCTCGCAGGGCATGATCCAGAACTTCAAGCCGTATACGGCCGCAAAGACCTTCGAGTCCTACACCATCCAGGTGCCGAAGACCGACGCCAGCGGCCAGGCGGTCAACGGCGCCGACGGCAAGCCCGTGATGGTGGATCAGGCCGTGGACACCCAGACGATCGTGCAGGGCCCGATGGCTTCGCAGATCGCGATCAAGATGCTCGGCACCAACGGCGGGGGCTACGTCAACGCCAATGCCGCGCATCCCTTTGAGAATCCAACGCCGCTTTCCAATTTCCTCCAGATGCTCGCGATTTTCGCGATCCCGAGCGCGTTGACCTACTACCTGGGCCGGATGGTCCGGAATCAGCGGCACGGCTGGGCGGTGTGGGGCGCCATGTTCGCACTGTTCGTCGCCGGCGTGCTGGTCGCCTGGAAAGCCGAAGCCTCTGGCAATTTGATTCATCAGCACCTCGGCGTCGCCGCGGCCGACGGCAACATGGAGGGCAAGGAGGTGCGCTTCGGCATCTTCAACTCGGCGCTCTTCGCCACCATCACGACCGACGCCTCGTGCGGCGCGGTGAATTCGATGCACGATTCGTTCACGCCGCTGGGCGGCATGGTTCCGCTGTTCAACATCGAGACCGGCGAGGTCATCTTCGGCGGCGTGGGTGCCGGCCTCTACGGCATGCTCATCTTCGTCGTGTTGGCGGTTTTCATCGCCGGGCTCATGGTCGGCCGCACCCCGGAGTACCTCGGCAAGAAGATCGAGGCGTACGACGTGAAGCTCGTCATGATCGTGCTGATGGTGCTGTCGACCACCATCCTCGGCTTCACCGCCTGGGCCGCTGTCACGCCGTGGGGCCAGGGCGCGCGCGCAAACCTGGGTCCCCACGGGTTCAGCGAAATCCTGTACGCCTACAGTTCGGGCGTGGGCAACAACGGCAGCGCCTTTGCGGGCCTTTCCGGCAACGAGATTCACTGGGACACGACGACGGGATTGGCGATGTTGGTCGGCCGATTCCTCATGATCGTCCCGGTCCTCGCGCTCGCCGGCAATCTGGCCGGAAAGAAACTCATTCCCGCCAGTGCGGGCACGTTCCAGTGCGAAGGTTTCACCTTCATCGCGCTCCTCATCGGCACGGTCCTGCTGGTGGGCGCCCTCACCTTCGTGCCGGCCCTGGCTATGGGGCCCATTGTTGAACACTTCCTGATGAATGCCGGTACACTCTTCTAGATCTGTAGGAGCCTGCTTGCAGGCGATCCCCATCTCATCGCGAGCAAGCTCGCTCCTGCAATTTCCTCCATGAGTACCAAGACCATTTCCCTTTTTGATCGCGAGATCCTGCAGAAGGCTGTGGGCGACTCTTTCCGCAAGCTCGATCCGCGCGTCCAGCTCAGGAACCCGGTCATGTTCGTCACGCTGATCGGCGCGATCCTCACGTTCTTCCAGCTCTTCACCACCGTGGAGCCGCGCGGCTACGTCGTGCAGATCGCGCTCTGGCTCTTCTTCACCGTGATCTTTGCCAATTTCGCCGAGGCCGTCGCCGAAGGCCGCGGCAAGGCGCAGGCCCGCGCCCTGCGCGCGTCGCGCCGGCAGCTGGTCGCGAAGCGCCGCCGCAAGGATGGCTCTTTCGAGCAGGTGGACGCCACGCAACTCCGCAAGAGCGACGTCGTGCAGGTCAGAACCGGCGAAATGATCCCGGGCGACGGCGATGTCATCGAGGGGGCGGCGTCGGTCGATGAATCGGCCATCACCGGCGAGTCCGCGCCCGTCATCCGGGAAGCCGGCGGCGACCGCAGTGCAGTCACCGGGGGCACGCGAGTGTTGTCCGACGAACTGGTGATCCGCATCACCGCCGACCCGGGCGAAGGTTTCCTCGATCACATGATCAATCTCGTCGAAGGGGCGAAGCGCCAGAAGACACCCAACGAGATCGCCCTCACGATCCTCCTCGCGGCCCTCACGTTCATTTTCCTGCTCGTCATCATCACGCTCAAGCCGTTCGGGCTGTACGCGAGCGTCGGCTTCTCCATCACCGCGCTGATCGCGCTGCTCGTCTGCCTGATCCCGACCACCATCGGCGGCCTCCTCAGCGCGATCGGCATCGCCGGCATGGACCGCCTGCTTCAGCGCAACGTCCTGGCCATGAGCGGCCGCGCGGTCGAGGCCGCGGGCGACATCGACGTCCTGCTGCTCGACAAGACCGGCACCATCACGCTCGGGAACCGGATGGCGAGCGACTTCGTGCCCGCGCCGGGCGTTTCGCGTGAGATGCTGGCCGACGCGGCCCAGCTCGCGTCGCTCGCCGACGAGACGCCCGAGGGCCGTTCCATCGTGGTCCTCGCCAAGGAGAGGTTCAACCTCCGCGGACGGGAGATCGCCGCGCCGCACGCCACCTTCGTGCCGTTCACCGCCCAGACCCGCATGAGCGGCGTGGATTTTCCATCCATCGACGGCCGGCCGGCGCACTCGATTCGCAAAGGTGCGGCGGAGAATATCCAGGGCTGGGTCGAGGGGCAGGGCGGCAGCTATTCGCCGGCCGTCGCGGGCACCGTCGATTCCATCGCCGGCCAGGGAGGCACCCCGCTCGTGGTCGCCAGCGACCGCGAGGTGCTCGGCGTCGTGCACCTTAAGGACATCGTCAAGGGCGGCATCAAGGAGCGCTTCAGCCAGCTCCGCGCCATGGGCATCCGCACCGTCATGATCACCGGCGACAACCCGCTCACGGCGGCCGCCATTGCCGCCGAGTCGGGCGTGGATGATTACCTGGCGCAGGCCACGCCAGAAGAGAAGCTCAAGCGTATCCGCGCGGAGCAGGCCGCGGGGCACCTCGTGGCCATGACGGGCGACGGCACCAACGATGCGCCCGCTCTCGCGCAGGCGGACGTGGGCGTGGCCATGAACACCGGCACGCAGGCGGCCAAGGAGGCCGGCAACATGGTCGACCTCGACTCCAACCCCACGAAGCTCCTGGAGATCGTCGAGATCGGCAAACAGCTCCTGATCACCCGCGGCTCGCTCACGACCTTCAGCATCGCCAACGATGTGGCCAAGTACTTCGCGATCATCCCCGCGATGCTTGTCGGCGTGTTCCCGGCGATCGCGCCGCTCAATGTCATGCACCTGGCCTCACCCCTGAGCGCGATCCTGAGCGCCGTCATTTTTAATGCGCTCATCATTGTCGCCTTGATCCCGCTGGCGCTGCGCGGCGTCGCCTACCGCCCGATCGGCGCGGCCGCCATCCTCCGGCGCAATCTCCTCCTCTACGGTTTGGGCGGCATCATCGTGCCGTTTCTCGGCATCAAGGTCATCGATCTCCTGGTCAATGCCATTCATCTCGTGTGACTTCGTCGCACCGGTCTGGGACCGGCGCCACCTCCCGCCATGAAAACCCTCCTGCTCGATCTCAAAACCGCCCTACTCCTCACCGCGGTGCTGGTGGTGCTCCTCTGCGGGGCGTATCCGCTCGCGGTCTGGGTCGGGGGCCAGGCGCTATTTCGGGCCAAGGCCAACGGCAGTCTGATCGTGGATCCCGACGGCGCGGTGCGGGGATCCGCGATGCTGGCGCAGAATTTCACCAGCGAGAAGTACTTCCAGCCGCGTCCCTCGGCGGCCGGCACGGGCTACGACGCGACCAGCTCCTCCGGCACCAATCTGGGCCCCACCAGCCAGAAGCTCGCCGACAGCGTCAAGGCCGCCGTCGCCGCCTATCGCTCGGCCAACGGCCTTGGCGCCGATGCGCCGGTTCCGGCCGACGCGGTGACCTCCTCCGGCAGCGGACTCGATCCGCACATCAGCGTCGCCAACGCCGGGATCCAGGCGGGCCGCGTCGCCCGCGCCCGCGGCCTGCCGCTGGCGCAAGTGGAAGCGCTGATTGCGCAGTACACCCAGGGCCGCGACCTCGGAGTCTTGGGCGAGCCCGGCGTGAATGTGCTTCTGCTCAATCTTGCGCTCGATCGCGTGCCGTCAGCCCGCTGATCCGCGACCAGCCCGCCCATGGAGTCCGTCATGAAAGGCCAAAGCCGCGCACCCGATCGCCTCATGGTGGGGTCATATCTGCTGGTCGCCGTGGTCGCCTTCCTGATCGGTCTGATCCTCGGCTCGCTCAGCGGTCCTCCCAGCGGCGGTTCGCGCGTCGGCTGGCCGCCTCCCCCGAGCAACCCCCGTTCCCTCAACCCATGAAGGCGCCCACCGTCGCGCCCCGAGTGTCCGATTTCTGCTTCCCCGCCCTCGACACCTTGATTGAGGTGGAGGCGGTGGACGGGGCGGTCGTCATCCGCGCGTCCCGGGACACGTTTTCGGACGCCCGCCGGAAATGTTTCCTCCGCGACCTGGCGGCGGAGGGCTTCATTTCGGACGAGTATCACTGGCGGAACTCCACACGGCCCGGCACCGACGGCCGGGTGCAGTGGCGCGTGGCCGCTTCCTGTTTTCAAACCGGCCAGGAACAGGCGGCCCGCACCCGGCGATTCATGCTCCGCCTTTTGTCCGCCGCCGTGCTCGTCTGGCTGCTGATGATGGCATTCCTTGTGGTGCATGCGGGCGGGTAGCTCGGCTTGCGTCGGCCGCGGCGGTCCGCCATCGTGCACCTCCGGATTATGGCTGATTCCCGCCCCGACCCCGACGCGCTGCTGGCCTCGCTCAAACAGGCCGAGGTGAAGCAGGCGCGCGGCCGCCTCAAGATCTTCTTCGGGATGGCGCCCGGCGTGGGCAAGACCTACGCCATGCTGCAGGCCGCGCGCAAGGAGCAGGCCGAGGGCGTCGATGTGGCCGTGGCCCTCGTCGAGACTCACGGGCGCGAGGAGACACAGCGCCTGCTCGAGGGGCTGCCCGTGCTTCCGCGCAAGCCCGTCGCCTACCGCGGCATCCAGATCCCGGAGCTGGACCTTGAAGCCGTGCTGGCCCGCCGGCCGCGCCTCGCCGTGGTCGATGAACTCGCCCACACCAACGCCCCCGGCTCCCGCCACCTCAAGCGCTGGCAGGACGTCGAGGAATTGCTGGTCGCGGGCGTTGACGTGTTCACCACCCTCAACGTCCAGCATCTCGAGAGCCGCGCGGACACCGTCCGCCAGATCACCGGCGTGGCCGTGCGCGAAAACGTGCCGGACTCGATGGTCGAAGCCGCCGACGAAATCCAGTTGGTCGATCTCACGCCCGGGCAGCTCCGCGACCGGCTGGCTGACGGCAAGGTCTATCTGGGCGACCGGGCCGCCACCGCCGCGGACAATTTCTTCAAGGAGACCAATCTCACCGCCCTGCGCGAGCTGGCGCTGCGTTTCACGGCCGAGCGCGTGGACAAACAGCTGCGGGCGATCCGCGGGGATCGTGGAATCAGCGTGATCTGGCGCAGCGGTGAGCGCCTGCTCGTTGCGATCGGCCCGAGCCCCTTCTCCACCCGCCTCATCCGCTGGACCCGCCGCATGGCTTACGCCCTGGATGCGCCGTGGCTCGCCGTCAGCGTGGAGACCACGCGACCGCTCAAGCCCGACGAACAGAAGCAGCTCGAGGAGAACCTGACCCTGGCGCGCGAGCTCGGCGCCGAGATCGTCGTCCTGCCCGGCCGCGACGTGGCTGCCGCCCTCGTGCGGGTGGCCCAGCAGCACAACGTCAGCCAGATCGTCATCGGCAAGTCGCGCCGGCTGCCGCTGATCGATTTCCTGGCGGGCGGTTCGCTGGCCGATCGCGTCATCCGCCGCAGCAGCCAGATCGACGTCTACGTCGTGCCCGCCGAGCCGCGCACCGGCCGCAACCGCTGGCGCGAATGGCATGTCTCGGCCACCTCCCGGCCGAAGGAGTACGCCACTGCGCTTCTGACCGTGGCCGCGGTCACGCTGGCCGGCCTCGTCGTGAAGGACTGGGTCGGCTATTCGGCCGTCTCCCTGCTCTTCCTGACCGCGGTCATCCTGCTCGGCCTGATTGTGGGCCAGGGGCCGATCCTCCTGGCCGCGACCCTGAGCGCGCTGACCTGGAACTTCCTGTTCATCCCGCCGATTTTCACCTTCCGGATCGACAAGTTCGCCGACGGGCTGATGTTCGGCATCTTCTTCGTCGTGGCGCTCGTCACCGGCCGCCTGACCGGGCGGCTGCGGGCGCAGGAACGCGTGGAGCGCCAGCGCGAGCAGCGGGCGACCGCGCTTTACCACCTCACGCGCGCCATCGCCGTCGCCCGCTCCGCTGATGAAGTCCTGCGCAATGCCACCGCCCAGATGCAGGAGCTCTTCGGGGCGCGGCTGGCCATCTTCACCGGCGAGCCGGACCGAGAGGGCCGGCTGGTGCTGCATCCGGCGGCCACCTACGTGGCCGACGAGAAGGAGCAGGGCGTGGCGGCCTGGGTCTTCCGCAATCGCAAGACCGCCGGGCGGTTCACCGACACCCTGCCCTCCGCCGGAGCCTTCTACCTGCCGCTGCTGGCGGGCGACCGCGTGCTGGGCGTGATGGGCGTGCAACCCCCGCCCCGGGCGGCGTTGTCGACGGCCCAGCGCGATCTCCTCGAGGCCTTCGCCTCGCAGATCGCGCTCGCGCTGGAGCGCGAGCAATTGCGCGCCGCCAGCGAGCTGGCGCGGCTGGCGGAGACCTCGGACCGGCTGCATCGCACGCTGCTCGACAGCGTTTCTCATGAAATGAAGACCCCGCTGGCGGTGTTGGCGACCGCCGCCGACAACCTGGCGGGCGCCGCGGCGGACCCGGCCAGACCGCTCGTGGAGGAAATGCGCACCGCCGTGCGGCGGCTCCAGCACCTCGTCGACAATCTGCTCGGCATGACGCGGATCGAGTCCGGCGCGTTGCGGCTGCGGTTTGACTGGACCGACCTGTCCGACCTGGTGAACGCCGCGCTCGCCGCCACCGCCGATGCGCGCCAGGGGCGCGTTGTCCAGGTGCAGCTTCCATCCGAGCTGCCGTTGGTGCGGCTCGATTTCGGACTGATGCAGCAGGCGCTGGCCAATCTCCTCCACAACGCCTGCCAGCATACGCCCGCCGCCGCCCGCATCCTGGTCTCGGCCGGCGTCGACGAGGCCGCGCAGCAGATCTGGCTGGCTGTCGAGGACGACGGACCCGGCCTCGACGCCGCTCAGCTGCCCCGGCTGTTCGACAAGTTCTATCGCGGACAACCCGACCGCGCCGGCGGCCTCGGACTGGGGCTCTCCATCGTGCGCGGCTTCGTCGAGGCCCATGGCGGGCGGGTGCAGGCGGAAAATCGGACGGCGGGCGGCGCGCGCTTTACCATCTTCCTTCCGCTTGCCCGGCATGGTAACGTGCCTCCGGAATGAGCACCGACACTCCGCGGCCCGACCTTCTCGTCATCGACGACGAGGTGCAGATCCGGCGCCTGCTCCGGGTCATGCTGGAGGCCGCCGGCTATGCGGTGCGCGACGTGGCGACGGGGCAGCTCGGGCTCAACGAGGCCGCCTTCCGGCGGCCCGACGCCATCATCCTCGATCTGGGCCTGCCCGACCTCCCGGGTGTCGAGGTGCTCAAGCGCCTGCGCGAATGGACCCAGGCGCCGGTCCTGGTTCTCTCAGTGCGGGGCGGCGAAGGCGACAAGATCGCCGCCCTCGACGCCGGGGCGGACGACTATCTGACCAAGCCCTTCGGCAGCGGCGAGCTGCTCGCCCGCCTGCGGGTGCTGCTGCGGCGTGCGCAGTCGCCGGAGGAGGCGGGCGTGGCGAAATTCGGTCTGGTCGAGGTGGATCTCGCCCGGCGGGTGGTCACGAGAAACGGGGAAGAGGTTCGGCTCACGGCGAAGGAATACGCGTTGCTCCGCCTGCTGCTCGTCCATCGCGACAAGGTGATCACCCATCGGCAGATTCTGCGGGAAATCTGGGGGCCCAAGGCGGAGGACCAGACGCATTACCTGCGCGTGTACATGGCCCGGCTGCGGCAGAAGCTCGAAGACGAGCCAAACCAACCGAAGTACCTTCGCACCGAGGCGGGCATCGGCTACCGCTTCTGCGAGGAGTAGGCTGGCCGCTGGCGATTGTGCGGAGCAGCGGGACACCGGCTCCGCCCCGGACAAAAAGTTTCCTCGTCTCCCGCCGCCTTCGCTCTCACTTTCACGCCACGGCCCGCCATGTCGCGTTTCCTCGTCTCGCGCCTCCTGCAGTCCCTGCTCGCGCTGTTCCTCATCGTCACGGCCACCTTCTTCATGCTGCGGTTCGTGCCGGGCGGGCCATTCACGGCGGAGCGGGCGGTGCCCAAAGAGATCCTGCGCAACCTCGAGGCGCATTACGGGCTGAATCAGCCGCTCTACCGGCAATACCTCGGTTACCTCGGGAGCCTGGCGCACGGCGACTTCGGCCCCTCGTTCAAGTACTCCAATCGCACCGTCAATGAGATCCTCGCCGACAAGCTGCCGGTTTCGCTCGAACTGGGCTCCTGGTCCCTGGCGGTCGCGCTGCTGCTTGGCCTGACCCTGGGGATCCTCGCGGCCCTGCGGCGCAACACCTGGATCGACTACGCGGCCTCCGCCTTCGCCACCACCGGCCTCTGCGTGCCCACCTTCGTCGTCGGCCCCCTCTGCGTGCTGGTGTTCGCGATCCATTTCGGCTGGTTCGGCGCGTCCGGCTGGTCGCTGCCGGGGGATCGCGTGCTGCCCTCCCTCGTGCTCGGGCTCGCTTACGCCGCGCCGATCGCCCGGCTGACGCGGGGCGGCCTCCTCGAGGTGCTGCAGCAGGATTTCATCCGCACGGCACGCGCCAAGGGCGCCTCCGAGGCCCGCGTCGTGCTGAAACACGCCCTGCGCGGCGGCCTGCTGCCGGTCGTCGCCTACCTGGGGCCTGCCATCGCCAACATCCTGACAGGTTCCTTTGTCATCGAGACCATCTTTCAGATCCCGGGGCTCGGCCGCGAGTTCGTGACCAGCGCCTTCAACCGCGACTACACGCTCGTGCTCGGCACCGTCATTCTGTACGCCGCGCTCCTCATGGCGCTGAATCTCCTCGCCGACCTCGCCCAGGCCTGGATGAACCCGAGGGTCCGCCTCGAATGAGCCTCGCGCCTCCCGCCTCCCCCCTGCCGCCTGCCGGCGCGGCGACCGACGAACCGGTCGAGCGCGGCAGCTCGCCTGGGCACGACGCCTGGTTGCGCCTGCGGCAGAACCGGCTGGCAGTGTTCGGCGGATGCGCGCTCCTCGTGGTGCTCGTCGCGTGCGTGGTCGGACCCTGGCTGAGTCCCTTTGGTTACGAAGAGACGCGGCTTGATCTCGGCGCCTCGGCTCCCGGTCTGGCGCACTGGCTTGGGACCGACGTCCTCGGCCGCGACCTGCTCGTGCGCCTGCTCTACGGCGGGCGCATCTCGCTCGCCGTCGGCCTGAGTGCGACCGTCGTGGCCCTGACAATCGGCGTGACTTACGGTGCCGTGGCCGGCTTCGCCGGCGACCGGCTCGACGCCCTGATGATGCGCGCCGTCGACATCCTCTATTCGCTGCCCTTCACGATTTTTGTGATCCTGCTGATGGTATTCTTCGGACGGAATATCATCCTGCTATTCGTGGCCATCGGCGCAGTGGAGTGGCTGACGATGGCGCGCATCGTGCGCGGGCAGGTCATGTCGCTCAAGCGCATGGAGTTTATCGAGGCCGCGCATGCGCTGGGATTCAGCCGGCGCCGGGTCCTTTTCCGCCACATCCTGCCCAACGTGCTCGGCCCGATCGTCGTCTACACGACGCTGACCATCCCGTCCGTCATGCTGCTCGAGGCGTTTCTCAGCTTCCTCGGCCTGGGCGTGCAGCCGCCGATGAGCTCGTGGGGCGTGCTGATCAAGGACGGCGCCGAGAAGATGGAGGAGTTTCCGTGGCTGCTCCTCTTCCCGGGCACGATCTTCTCCCTCACCCTGTTCTCGCTGAACTTTCTCGGCGACGGCATCCGGGACGCCCTTGATGTCCGCTCGTCCAAGGATTGACGGCAGTCCGAATGACCGCCGTGCGCCGGCCGCCCCCAGCCGCGCCGAAGCTCCGGCCGAAGGCGGGCGGGACGCCCTTGATGTCCGCTCCTCCAAAGATTGAAGTGGAACGCATCGCCGGATTCGGGTTCTATCGCCGTCGTTTATGCGCCGTTTTCAGCCCTACCTGAAATACCTGCGGATGGTGCGGGCTGCGTTTTTCGGCGCGCTCTTCTGTGGCCTGCTCTACGGCGCCGCCAATGGCGCGGGTCTGCCGTTGATGATCAAGAAGGTGTTCCCGCAGATCTTCGCCGCCTCGGCGGCGCCGCTGACGACGCTGCAATTGTTTCTGATCGCCCTCTGGCTGCCCGCGGTATTCTTGGTGCGCGGCGTCGCTGGCTACCTCAACAGCTACCTCATCCAATTCTGCGGCGTGCGCGTGCTCGAGGCGCTGCGGCTCGAATACTTCGAAAAGCTCCAGCGCCTGCCGCTGTCGTTTCTCCAGCGCCAGTCCACGGGCGACCTCATTTCGCGCGGTCTGGCCGACACGAACCAGCTCCAGTTCACGCTCACCACCGTCGCCAACGAGATCTTCAAGCAGCCCACGACGCTCGTCGGCTCCCTCGCCGTGCTCATCTGGCTCGCCTTCGCCGAGCGGGGCGTCGCGCTCGTGCTCGTGTGCCTGGCCATCGTTCCGCTGTGCGTGCTGCCCATCGGCTACGTGGGCAAGAAGATCATCAAGCGCGCGCAGCAAGTGCAGAGTCAGCTCGGCTCCGTCACGGATCGCTTCAACGAGAACCTCCACGCCGCGCGCGAGGTGCGCGCCTTCGGGCTCGAGGCCCGCGAGGGGCGGCGCTTCGCCGGCATCAGCCGCGCGCTCGTCACCGCGCAGATGAAGGTGGCGAAATACGCCCAGGCGCTCACGCCCGCCATCGAGATCATTTCCGCGGTCGGCATCTCGATCACCCTGGTCTACGCCTACCGGGTCAAGGTGCCGCTCGAATCGTTCCTCGCGATCCTCACCGCGCTCTACGCGAGTTACGAACCGATCAAGAAGCTCGGCGCGCTCAACAACGAGCTCAAGCGCGGCACCGTCGCCCTGGACCGCCTCGAGGTCGTGCTCCGCGAACCGGTCACCATCACCGACCCCGCCCGACCCGTCGCCGTCAGCCGCCTCCGCGGCGACCTGGCCTTCACGGGCGTGACCTTCGCCTACAATAGCGACGTGCCGGCGCTGCGCGGCGTCACCGTGGCCGTTCCCGCCGGCACGGTCTGCGCGCTCGTCGGACCCAGCGGCGCGGGCAAATCCACCTTCGCCAACCTCGTGCCGCGGTTCTACGACGTGGGAACTGGCGCCGTGACCATCGACGGCATCGACGTGCGCGCCATGCGCCTGGCCGATCTGCGTCGCAACATCGCTCTCGTCTCCCAGGATCCCGTGCTCTTCAACGACACGGTGTACAACAATCTCCTGCTGGGCTGGCCGGACGCCGCGCGCGACCAGGTCATCGCGGCCGCCACCGGCGCCCATGCCGACGAGTTCATCCGCGCCCTGCCCCAGGGCTACGACACGATGGTCGGCGAGCGCGGCACGCTCCTCTCCGGCGGACAGAAGCAGCGGCTGGCCGTGGCCCGAGCCTTCCTGCGCAACGCGCCCGTCCTCATCCTCGACGAGGCCACGAGCGCGCTCGATTCGGAGAGCGAGGCGGCCGTGCAGGATGCGCTCCGCCGGCTCGTCGTCGGCAAGACGGTCCTCATCATCGCGCACCGCTTCAGCACCATCCGCATCGCCTCCCTCATCCTCGTCTTTGACCGGGGCGAGATCGTCGCGCGGGGCACCCACGCCTCGCTCTACGCCGGGAACGCGCTCTACCGCTCGCTCTACGACCGCCAGCAGGGCGCGGGCGCCTGAGCCCCCACCGCCCGGTTCGGTCCCCGCCGGCCGCCGGCGGGCGGTGTTGCCTTGACGGGAGCAACGATCTTCACTCCTCGCCCGTCAGCCGACCCTGCCGCATGCCCGCCCCCGCGCCCAGCATTCTGGTCATCCGCCGCCGTTACTTGGGCGACATCGTGCTGCTCGGCTCGGTGCTCCGCAACCTGCGGCTCCACTGGCCGCACGCCCGACTGGCGGTGCTCGTCGAGGCGCGCTTCGCCGACGTGCTCGCGCTCAACCCCGACGTCGACGCGCCCCTGCTCCTGCCCACGCGGGTGCGCGCCTGGCCGGGATTCGTGCGCCAGCTCCGGCGCGCCCGTTTCACCCACGTCTTCGACTTCGACAACAACGAGCGCACCGCGCTGCTCGCGCGGCTGAGCGGCGCGCCCTTCCGGGCGACAGTCTGGCACGAGGGCGCGCGGCCGCGCTGGCCGCGGTGCTACACGCACCGGATTCACGATCCGCCGGCGGTGCACGAGCGGCGCCCAATCACCGAGTACTACCTCGCGCTGCTGGCGGCCGCGGCGGTGCCCGTGGTCAGTCGCGAAGTCCGCCTCGTGCCGCGGGCCGCCGACCACGACGAGGCCCGCCGGCTGCTCGCCCGGCTGTTTCCCGCGCCGGCGCCGGCCGGAATCCGTTCCCTCCTCGTCCATCCCGGATCGCGCAGCGCCTGCCGGCTCTGGCCCTTGGATCGCTTCGCCCGGATCTGCGACCGCGTACAAGACGATCTCGGGGCGCGGGTGGCGCTGGTCGCCGGGCCCGGCGAGCGGGCGTTGGTCGACGAAATCGGGCGGCAGGCCCGGCGGCCCCCGGCCGTGGTCGAGGCAGTGCTGCCCCTTCCGCACCTCGCCGCGCTGGCCTGCCGGTTCGACGCCCTGCTCTGCCATGACAGCGGACCGATGCATCTCGCCGCGGCGGTCGGCACGCGCGTGGTCGCGCTGCTCGGCTCGCAGAACCCCGCGCTGTTCGCGCCTCCGGGGGAGGGCCACACCGTGCTGCAGCCGCCCCTGCCGTGCCCGCACTGCGTCGCGCCGGGCGAATGCGTGCCCGGGGACTCCTACCGCAACTATTGCATCCGCAATCTTGCCGAGGACCACGTCTTCGCAGCCCTCCGCGCCCGCCTTGGCCGGCCCGCGCCGCTGCCATGAGCCTCGCCGCCCTCGACCAGGCCCCGGTCTACGGCCGCCGCCGCGAGGCGCCGCTGATCAGCGTCGGCATCCCTGCCTTCCGGCGCCCCGCGCTGCTGCGCGAGACGCTGGCCAGCCTGGCCGCCCAGGCTGGCGGACACGATTTCGAAGTCGTGGTGTGCGACGATGGGGGCCTGCCGGCGACGGCGCGCGTCGTGGCCGAATTCCCCGCCGATCGCTATTCACTCTACCGCAACCAGCCCGCGCTCGGCGGGGTCGGCAACTGGAACCGCTGCCTGCAGCACACCCGCGGCCGCTGGGTGATGATTCTCCACGAGGACGACATGCTCTACCCCTGGTATCTCGCCACAGTGGTGCCGCGGCTGCGCGCCGGGATCAGTGCCGTGTGCACGAAGGTGGTTCAGGGCGTGACGCCGCCCCTGCTGCCGGCGCCGCCCCGCCGGCTGGCGGTGCGACCCTATCCCCCGCTCTATTTCCTCAAGAGTTCGTTCACGCCGTTTCCGGGCGTGCTCTTTCCGCGCACGCTCGGTCTGCAACTCGGCGGATTCGATGCGCGCTGGGGCCCGCTGGCCGATTACGAATTCTGGTATCGCCTCGCCACGGCGGGACCGGTCGAGGTCGTGCGGACCGCCGCCGCCTTCTACCGGATCGCGGAGGGCCAGTGGACGGATTCGCAGTGGCCCGTGATGCTGCGGCAGATGCACCTGCTGCGCCTGCGCATCGCCCGCCAGCATCTGCCCGGCTGGCCGCGGCTCGGCCGCTGGCTCGCGCGCTTTTTCACGCATCGCAGCGCCCTCGCCTACGCCCGCCGTTTCCCCCAAAAACCGGCCGGCCTCGCCCGGGCGCTCGCGCTCGGCCGCATCCCGCTGGCGGCACTGCCCAGCGGCTGGGTCTGGCAATTCCTCAAGCTGCTGGCCTGATCGCCGGTCGGGCCCGGCTCCTCCCGGTGGCTTCGCCTTCGCGCCGTCGTTTCTCCCTTCTGAAATCCTCCTTGCTGCGGGCGCTCGCCGGCGGTAGATGGAACCCCTGATGGCAGCGCCGCCTGACCTGGGTGCCGCTGCCGGCCCGTCGAGCCGGAGAGCCTCCGCATGAAGACCGACGTCCTGGAGTTTCAGAAGATCTACGACGCCTTTCAGCCGAGAATCCTGCATTACCTGGCACGGATCGTCGGCCCCGACGAAGCCGAAGACCTCACGCAGGACGTCTTTCTCAAGGCCATTCAGGCGCTGCCCGGCTTTCGGCGCCAATCCACGGTCGCCACCTGGCTTTATCGGATCGCGACCAATGCGGCCCTGGATCGGCTGCGGCGGACCGCGCTGCGGCGCGCCATCTCTTCGCCGGCAGCCCCGCGCGCTGACGCTCCCGGCGGCGGAAGCGAGGCGGCGAACGAGGCGGTGGCCGACGAAACGCCCTCGGCGGAACAGCAGCTGATCCACGAGGAAATGCGGGCCTGCCTGGTCGAATACATCGAGAAGCTTCCGCAGAATTACCGTGCCGTGCTGGTGCTGAGCGAACTGAAGGGACTGAAGAACAACGAAATCGCCGAGGCCTTGGGCGTATCCGTCGACACGGTCAAGGCGCGCCTGCATCGGGCGCGCGTCAAGCTGAAGGAGACCGTGCAGCATTACTCTGAATTCAGCCACGGCGACCGCCATGAGACCGCCGGCGCCCCCGGGAGCCGCCTGCTGGATCGATGGAGTGGCACCTCCCATGACCACCGCCGACTCGAAAACTGACCTCCGGGTGGTGCTGGCCACGATCGACTGCGAGGCGAACGCCATCGCCGCCGGCGATCGCAACGCCTATTTCGCCGTTTTGACTGACGATGCCGTCTTCATGCCCCCGGACGCTCCCCCCAAACAGGGCGCGGAGTTGCGCGGATGGCTTGATGAATTTCTGCGGAGCGTCTCCGTCCAATGGCTTAGTTTCACCCATGACGATACCGTGGTGGCGGGCGATCTTGCCTGCCACGCCTTCACCTGCAGCTGGCGGGTCACCCCCAAGGCGGGCGGCG